>JAABUU010001872.1_pt1 | contig 32583 bp, 29 predicted proteins | sample 5559301 | NCBI WGS metagenome assembly JAABUU01 (sample SAMN10711884, study PRJNA513360) | rock metagenome | isolation source: Antarctica rocks | place: Antarctica: Victoria Land, Richard Nunatak white
GCACGACGGCAGCGCGCTGCCCGGCGGGCGCGTGTTGGTGCAGACTAAGAAGTGGCATCGGACAGCGTGCGTGCTGGTCATAGGTGTTTAGTGCTCAAGCAGGAAAACAGTTTGCCCCGTGTGCCTGCCGGGTATGCTTGTTCGGGACAGCGGGGGCGTTCTCCTGCCTGTCTTTGCCCCTGCATTCTTTTCTCCATTGCCCCTATTAACGGAACGGGAACAGCGCGTTCCGTGTTTTCGTAGTGTAGATAACTCCCCTTAGCACAACACTGCTGAATGGTGAAAGGCATACGCGAATGAACAACAATCCCTATTATGCCCGTTCCACGGCGGGCCTGACGCGCGCGGGCGAAACCAGCCTGATTTCGCGTGTCTCGTATCTTCTCTGCACCACGCTGCTGGTGACAGCCGCCGCCGCCTACTATGCCGCGCAGATCGGTTTGGGACGTCAGTGGTTCCTACCGCTCGCCGTCGGCACCTTTGCCTGCGTGTTCGGCATCAACTTTACCCGCACCAAGCCCGTGCTCAGCCTAACGCTTTTGTATGGCCTGAGCATTCTAGAAGGCCTGCTGCTCGGCCCGATGCTGGGCGCTATCGCGCGCGGCTACCCGTATGGCGCGAGCATTATCGGCGAGGCAGCCACCCTGTCTGCCGTGATCGTGGCAGGCGTGGGCAGCTATGTTTGGATTTCCGGCAAAGACTTCGGCAATATCGGCAAGTACCTGATGGTGGGCCTGATTGCGCTGATCGTTGTGGGCGTGGTGGGCATCTTCGTCCACTTCAGCGCGGGCACGCACTTGCTGTATTCGGTTGTCGGCGCGGCCCTGTTTGTGGGCTTTACGCTGTACGACTTTTCCAATATCAAGCACCGCTTCGGGCCAAACGATTATGTTATGGCGACCGTGAGCTTGTACCTGGACTTTCTGAACTTGTTCCTGTTCCTGCTGCAAATCCTGATGTCGCTGTCCGGCGGCGGTGGTTCGCGGCGCAACTAACACCTAGCGATGGACGCTCCTACAGCCTCGGCCCGCTTGGGCCGGGGCTGTTTTTGTGTTTGGGTGCGCCTTAAAGGAAGCCAGCCCCCGCATGGCGAATACTCACCCACTATGCACACTCCCAGCAAAATCCTTCTGCCCCTGGACTTCCCCTCCGCCGAGGCCGCTTTGGACATGGCCGCGCGGACGCAGCACGACGTGGCAGGCTTCAAGGTTGGCCTGGAACTGGTCAATGCCGTCGGCTTTGACATCTTTGCCCGCCTGCGCGAACGCGTGGGGCCGCAGGCGAAAATCTTCTATGACTGCAAGTTCCACGATATTCCAAACACTGTCGCGGGAGCCGTGCGCGCCGCCGCCCGGCGCGGCGTGTGGATGCTGAACATCCATGCCGGCGGCGGCACCGAAATGATGCAGGCCGCCTGCCGTGCCGCGAGGGAGGGGGCCGACGACGCTGATGTGCCTCGCCCCCTGGTGATTGCCGTCACCGTCCTGACCAGCACGAGCGCCGATGTCTTGCGCGATGAGCTTGGCGTCGCGCAGCTTCTGGAAACCCATGTCGTGCATCTGGCCCGCTTGGCCCAAAGCAGCGGGTGCGATGGCGTGGTGGCGTCCCCGCTGGAAATCGGGGCCATCCGCGCAGCCTGCGGGCCAGATTTTCTCATTGTTACGCCGGGCGTGCGGCCTGCGGGCAGCAAGGCAGGCGACCAGAAGCGCATCCTGACGCCCGGCGAGGCGGTGCGGGCAGGCGCGGATTACCTCGTCATTGGGCGGCCCATTACGGGCGCATTCAACCCGGATGCCGCCGCGCGCGCCATCAACCAGGAAATTGGGAACCTTGCCTGAGCGCGCGGCGTCTTATGGGTAACGCTGTTAGCTAAAACCGACACCACCCACGCTTCCCCTGTGAAAGACACGCCCATGCGCCGCTTTTCTCCCTTGCTCCTGGCTTGTACGCTTTGGATGCTCTTTGCGCTGTCCCCTGCCCCGCCCGCGCACGCCCAGGATTACCCGCTCAGCGCGCCCGCCGCGTTCCATGCCGATGTGACAGCAACGCGCGTGGACATTGACCGCGACCGCGTGCAGGCCGTGGACGACAGCGGGCGCGCCTACACCCTGGACACTTACCAGGCGACGATTGCCCTGCGCCCCCCCGGCCGTCCCGGACACACCGGCGACCTTGTGCCCGGCATGCGCCTGCGCGTGCAGGGCACATTCGCCTCGCCCCAGATTGTGGAAGCTTCCAATATTCAGGTGCTCCCTTTTCGCGCGCCGCGCGCGTCTCCCACCGCCCCCGCCACCCTGCGCGAAACCAGCCCCGTCACCCTGCGCGGGACAGTGGAAAGCGTAGACAGCCACAACCACCTAGTGATTGTGCGCGTGCGTGACCATGAGCGCACTGTCTACATCAACCGCCAGACCGACTTGCAGGACGTGGACGCCGCCAACCCCGACCACCTCGCCTATCTGCCCGGCCAGCGGGTCACTGTTGTCGGCGCATTCCAGCCGGACGGCACCATTCTCGCCGATACCATCAGCCGCCGCGTTCAGCCCGGCCCGCGCACAGTCGCGGCTCCGGCCCCCGACATCAACACCCTGGTCGGCCCGGTCACCAGGCAAAGCAGCCGCTTTGGGTCGCGGGACATCAAGGTGCGCGTGCCCGAAGGCCGCGAGGTGACGATCCATGTCCCCCACAATGTCCAGATATTCCGCTCGGATCGCCCCCTGTCTGTCCACGACCTGGCAAAAGGCGATGTGGTGCGCGTGCGCGGCACGCCCGACGGCGACGATTTCAACGCGTCCCGCATTGACGTTCTGCGCTCCAACGACTAGGGCTGTTTGCCTGCGCGTGGCCTCGGCGTTTCACACGCGTTTTAAGCCCGTACCAACGATGGAACAAAACCATCCATCGTTGGTACGGGCTGCAAACGCCCTTGCCGAGCCGAAAGGACGCCTGTGCGATGCGCGCCCAAACAACGCAACGGTCCGCGCCTTCCCCAAAGAAGCGCGGGCCGTCTGAGCGTGTGCGCTGCCTACGCCAGCCACGTGTCTAAGCTGGCTGTGGGCAGGCCAAACTGGTCGGCCACTTCATGCAGAAAGACATTGCCGCAGTCTATGTTCAGGCCCTTGGCAAGCCCCGCATCGGCGCGCAGGGCGGGCTTGATGCCCTTGTTCGCCAGCGCGAGCAAATAAGGAAAAGTCGCGTTGGTCAGCGCATACGTGGACGACGCAGGGACAGCGCCGGGAATGTTGGCGACCCCATAGTGGATCACGTCGTCCACGGTGAAGACGGGCACCTGGTGGGTTGTCGGGTGCATGGTTTCAATGCAGCCGCCCTGGTCTACCGCCACGTCCACAATCACGGCTCCCGGCTTCATGCGCTTCAGGTCGGCCTGCGAAACGAGAACCGGCGCACGTGCCCCCTTAATCAGCACGGCCCCAATCACCACGTCCGCCGTGGGCAAAACCTCGCGGATATGCAGCGGGTTGGAAAAAAACGTGGTCACATTCGCAGGCAGCACGTCGTCCAGGTAGCGCAGGCGCTCCAAATTGACGTCCATAATGGTGACGTTCGCCCCCATGCCCGCCGCGATTTTGGCGGCATTGATCCCCACAACGCCCCCGCCCAAAATCACCACATGGGCGGCAGGCACGCCAGGCACGCCGCCCAGCAGAATGCCCCGGCCTCCCTGCGGCTTTTCCAAATACTTGGCAGCCTCCTGCATTGCCATCTTGCCCGCAATCTCGGACATGGGGGTCAATAAGGGCAGCGAACGGTCGGGCGCTTCCACGGTTTCGTAAGCGATACAGGTTGTGCCTCGTTCCAGGCATGCCTCGGTCAGCGGGCGCGACGCGGCAAAGTGGAAATAGGTAAACAAGGTTTGATCCGGCCGCATGTGCGCAAACTCATCAGGCTGCGGCTCTTTGACCTTGCAGACAATCTCGCTTTGCTCCCACACCACGCCACCCGAGGGCAGGATTTGCCCCCCTGCCGCGACATAGTCCGCATCGGACAGGCTGGTGCCTTCGCCCGCGCCGGTTTCCACAAACACGTCATGCCCCGCCCGTGTCAGCGTTTCCACGCCGGAAGGGACAACCGCGACACGGTTTTCGTTGTTTTTAATCTCGCGAATAACTCCAATTTTCATAGCGCCATTGTACCCCGCGCCACAGCCCGTAAAAATGCCGGTATCCGCTTGGGCACTACATATCAGCGCGGGTTGCGCCAATAACTAAAAAGAAGGCCCGTGTTTACCCTGGCTTCGCTATCACTGCTCAGGAGTACAAAGTTCCATGATTTGTTCGCATAAACTTGTTTGGGCGCTGGGCGCGCTGCTTTTGGCTCTGCCGGGCCTGGGCGGGGCGGCGCGGGCGCAAAGTTATACCCTCACCGATTTGGGCACGCTGCCCAGCGGCGACAGCTACCAGCCGCTGGGCATTAGCGTGGCGGGACAGGCGGTCGGCGTGGCCTTTTTGCCCGGCAGCGACCCCAGCGTGGAAGTCAACCATGCCGTGCTGTTTGGCGGTGCCCCGATTGCAGACCTGGGCACCTTTGGGGGCGACAGCAGCGAAGCGGACGCAATCAACGCGAGCGGGCAGATCGTGGGAACCGCCGCCATCCCCGGCGACCTGATGCATGCCTTTGTGTACGACGGGGGCACGATGACCGACCTGGGCGTGCTGGACGGCGATGCGTACAGCGCGGCAAGCGGCATCAACGCACAGGGCCAGGTTGTCGGCACTTCCTACACAGCCCAAGACTTGCCGCACGGCGTCCTGTTTGACAGCGGCACTTTGACTCCTATTGGCCCATTTCCCGATGGCACCTACAGCGAGCTGGCCGGGATCAACGACAGCGGCCAGATTGCCGGCTCTGCGGACATCGCGGGCGGCAGCCAGCATGCGTTCCTGTATGACAATGGCGCAATGCAGGATTTGGGCACGCTGCCCGGCGGCTCGGTCAGCACGGCCTACGCCATTAACGCGTCCGGCGAGGTGACAGGCACTGCGGATGTGGCCGACGGCATCAGCCATGCATTTTTGTACGCCAATGGCGCGATGCAGGATTTGGGCACATTGCCCGGCGGCGTGAACAGCGATGCCGCCGCCCTCAACGACAGCGGGCAGGTGGTCGGCTCTTCGGATACCGGCTTCGGCACCAATGAAGTCCCCGTTCTTTGGAGCGGCGGGCAGGTGGTTGACATCAATACTCTCTTGCCTGCCGGGTCGGGGTGGAGCCTGGACAACGTGACCGGCATCAACAACAGCGGCCAGATTGTCGGGGCAGGCCATGACCCGCAGGGCGAGCCGCACGCGTTCCTGCTGACTCCGGTACAGACTGTGCAAATGACCGTTGCCGTCTCGCTGTCCCAGCCTTCCGTGACCGGCGGCCTGGGCGTGCAGGGCACACTCACGCTCGGTACGCCCGCCCCGTCCGGCGGCATCACGGCTGCCTTAAGCGCAAGCGACCCGGCTGCTGTTTCTGTTCCCGCTTCGGTTTTCGTGGCTGAAGGCGCGCTGTCGGCCACGTTTCCCGTTGCCACCACTCCCGTTGCCGCGTCTGATCCGGTTGTTCTTTCCGCCACGGCGGGCACTGCGTCCGGGCAGGCTGTGCTGACTATTCGCCCTCAAACGCTCAGTGTTGCGAGCGTGACGCTGGTTCCCCCTGCGCTTGTTGGCGGCGCGTCCAGCCTGGTCACCGTCACGCTGAGCGGCCCGGCCCCCAGCGAAGGCACGCAGGTTACCCTCCGCGCGAGCAGCGCGGCGGGTGCGAACGTGCCCGCCTCACTCCTAGTCCCCGCTGGCGCTTCCTCACTGACGTTTTCCTGCACCACGGTTGCCGTGGCCCAGGCGACGCAGGTGACTATCAGTGCCGCGAGCGTGTCTGCGACCCCGACCACTCAAAGCGCCGTGCTTTCGGTAAACCCGCCTGCCCCGCCGCCCCTTGTTCCCACTGTGTCGCTGCCCATGCCTGCCGTCGCCGGGGGCGTGAGTTTGACCGGCACCCTGACACTGAGCCGCCCGGCTCCTGCGGGCGGCGTGTCGGTGGCCCTGGCGAGCAGCGACTCTGCCGCGAGCGTGCCTGCCACGGCTTTTATTGCGGCAGGCGGCAACGTTGCAGCGTTCCCTATTACCACCAGCCCGGTGGCCTCGGCGCATTCCGTGCTTATCACGGCGACATTGGGCAGCGCGTCCGGGCAGGCTTCGCTGACCCTTCGCCCGCAAGCTCTGAGCGTTGTCCGCGTGACGCTGGCTCCCCCTGCGCTTGTTGGCGGCGCATCCAGCCTGGTCACCGTCACGCTGAGCGGCCCGGCCCCCGCTGAAGGCGCGCAGATTACTCTGCGCACGAGCAATACGGGCGGGGTCAATGTGCCTTCTTCGCTTTTTGTCCCCTCTGGGGCCGTGTCCATAGCGTTTTCCTGCACCACGGCTGCCGTGGCCCAGCCCACGCCGGTGACCATTTCCGCCGCGACTGTGTCGGCCTCGCCCGCCTTTGCCAGCGCCGTGCTGACACTGAACCCGAAAGGGATCAGCGCCGTGTCGGTTGCGTCCGGCCCGGATGGCCTGGCGCGCATGCTGTGGACCAACAGCGATGGCTCCATGACCTTGTGGACATTGAACGCGGACGGCTCCTCGGCTGCCGCCCCGCTCACCTTTGGGCCGTTCCCCGGCTGGACAGCAAAGGCGCTGAGCGTCGGGCCGGACAGCAGCCTGCACATTCTCTGGACTAACACGGATGGGCGCATGACCTTGTGGACGGTCACGCCCGCAGGCCAGTTTGTCGGCAACTGCCCGGTGTATGGCCCCTACGCGGGCTGGAGCGCCGTCAGCATTGCTACAGGCCCCAACGGCAGCACGCATGTTTTGTGGACAAACGCCGACGGGCGCATGACACCGTGGACATTCAATGCCGGCAACCAGCAGACCGGCCTGTGTCCTGTTTTTGGCCCTTTCAGCGGCTGGACGGCCCGCACTATCAGCGCAGGCCCCGACAGCAACACGCACATTCTTTGGGCCAACGCCGACGGACGGGCGGCCCCCTGGACTTTGACCTCGGACAACCAGATGACGGGCAGCTTTCCTGTCTACGGCCCCTACGCTGGGTGGACACCCAAAGCCTTGGCGATGGGAGCCGACGGCCTGAGCCGCCTCTTGTGGACCAACACGGATGGCCGCGCGACGGTGTGGGTGCTGAAGGCTGATGGCAGCTTTGCCTTTAACCCGCCCGTGTTTGGGCCGTTTGCCGGATGGAGCGCTGTTTCCCTATCCGTCAGTCCCGATGGCAATGCGCATCTGCTGTGGAACAATGTCAGCGGGCAGTCAACCCTGTGGACAGTCTCGCCCCAGGGCGCGGCCAGCGGCTTCCAGATGTTTGGGCCGTATTAGCCAAACATTCGGGCCGTATTAGCAGGCGCACTTTTGGCCTGAACCCAAGCAGCCCCTTGCTTCATCATAAGAAGCAAGGGGCTGTTTTTGTGCGCCTGTCATTGAGATTACCAACAGATTATGGAGGCTTTGCTTGGGCGTTTCCCCTGCATTGCGAGCGCGTGCCAACGACGGAACAAAACCTTCCGTCGTTGGTTGTGGCTTAGAATGCCTGAAATCAGCCGGGGAAAAGCGCAAAGCGCGGGCGTGCCCTGCCAGGTCAAATTGAAGAGGAGGCGGAGGGTTCCGGAGCAGGAACAGGGAGGCTGTCAATCTCGGCTTCCAGGGGAGGACGCATCCACTCGCGGCCCCAGTGGGCGAGCTGCTCAAAGATGCCGTTCAGGGCCAGCCCTTTGGGGGTGAGGGCATATTCCACGTTGGGAGGCATGGCGCTGATAACGGTGCGAACCACAACGTCCTGCTCCTCCAAAGCGCGCAGCCGCTCGCGCAGGGTGGCGGGGCTGACGCCGAGTGTGCGGGCGATTTGATTAAACCGCTTGCGTCGGTCCAGCAGGGCGCGGACAATGTGCAGTGTCCAGCGCTCGCTGAGCAGGCTCAGGGCGGCATTGGCGGGGCAGAAGACGTGCGTGTCGTGCCCGCCGGGGCCGTGGGCGGAAGATGTGTTTTCCATGCGGGACATGCGGCTGTTACTGTTATTTCTTCCAAAGGGTTTCACGCAGGAGCCATTTGGTGCAGAAAGAGAGGGTACGGCTGAGCCGTAGCGCTGCCTAAACAAAAGCGCATCAATGATTGTAGCATGAAGGAGACGAAAAATGAGCACAGCGGCATTGAATACAGACCGAACCGAGGGCGCGGCGGAGCGTCACGTAGACTCGGCCCTGCTGGTACTGCGGGTAGTGTTAGGCATTGTATTTATGATCCACGGGTCGCAGCTTATGTTTGGCGCGCTGGGCGGGCCGGGCCTCGCAAAGTTCGCTCAGACAATGGGGCCGCTCGGCTACCTGGTCGCGATTGGGCAGTTCTTTGGGGGTTTAGGGATTGTGGTCGGGGTGCTGACACGGTTCTCGGCGGCGGCGATAGCGGTGATTATGGTGGGCGCGATTGTCAAAGTCCATCTGGTGAACGGGTTCTTTATGAACTGGTACGGCAAGCAGGCCGGGGAAGGCTATGAGTATCACCTGCTGGTGATTGCGATGTGCGTAGTGCTGCTGATTACCGGGCCAGGCCGCTACGCAGTGCAGGCCGCGCTGCCCGGCGCATTGCGCAAGCTGTAGGACACATTAACAAGCTGTAAGGACAGCAGGCGGGGGCATGACTGCGGCAACAGGAGAAGCCGGCCCTCGCGGGCAAGACAAAGCCGCGTGTCGGTTCACGGAAACTCGCTATGACACCACAAACATTGTCGCTGACGCATTTGGTGCAGGAGCCAGCGCAAACAAGCGCGGGCAAGCCGCCCATGCTTGTCCTGCTGCACGGGGTAGGCAGCAACGAGCAGGACGTGTTCGCGCTGGCGTCGTATGCCGACCCGCGCTTTTTTGTGGCGAGCGTGCGCGCGCCGCTTGTGCTGGGGCCGAATGCATTTGGCTGGTACCAGGTGCAGTGGACAAACAGCGGCCCGCGCCATGACCCCGCCGAGGCGGCAGCGGGACGGGCCGCAGCCAGCGCGTTTATCGGGGAAGCCGTGGACGCGTATGGCTTGGACGCGCGGCAGGTGTATCTGGCGGGCTTCAGCCAGGGCGCGATAACAAGCCTCGGCATTGCGCTGACGGCTCCGCAGACCATTGCCGGGGCGGTGATTATGAGCGGGCGTCTGCTGCCGGAAGTGGCGCAAAGCCTGGCTCCACCCGACCAGCTGCGCGGCCTGCCGCTGCTGGTTGTGCATGGCACGCAGGATGCCGTGCTGCCGATTGCGCTGGGGCGGGAGATTAACCAGACGCTGTCCGCCCTGCCCGTCAACCTGACCTACAAAGAATACAACATGGCCCATCAAGTGTCCGCCGAAAGCTTGGGGGACATCAGCGCGTGGCTGTCCCACCGCCTAGACAGCGCGTAATCGCCGCGTCCGGGGGCAAAAAGCGTGAGATCAAAAAGCGTGATATAATAGCCTTATCACCAGGGACGGAAAGCACAGCATATTGATTACGAACATGACAGGCGTGGCGGACGCAGCGTACCGGCTCGCAACAGATGGAGCGTTTGGCAGGGCAAGCGGCTGGCAGGCAAATCTATACGACTTGCTGTCCGAGCCGGAGCAAGACGCGGGCAGCCTGCTGCTCACGCCGACGGGTGCGGGCAAGACCGAGGCTATTGTGGTTCCCGCGCTGGGCACGCATCGGGGCGGTGCGCCGCGCCGCTTGTTTCTGATTGGGCCGGACAATTCGCCTCTGGATGACTATCTCTACCGCCTGGTGCCGTACCTGAAAGCCTCGGTGCAGGGAGACGAAACGCCGCGCACGCTCTGCGTAGACGTGTCTGATGACGACACAAAAGCCAACCTCTGCCGCCGCTTTTTCCCCGATAGCACCGAAGACCCCACAGTAGAAACCAACCCGCTGGAAGCCGATGTAGACCTAGTGCTGACCACATTCTCACGCTTCCGGGCCTTGTTCTTCGGCAGCGGCGGCATCAACGCCCTGCCGTCGTCACTGTTTGCCCCGGGCGGCACGCCGATCCGGCGCGACTTGTTCTTTTTTGACGAAGCACACGGCTATGCGCCCGACGCGTTCGCCCAGTTTCACAGGCTGGTGGAGTTCCTGTTTGCCGAAGATACTGACGTTGTTGTCGGCTCCACCACCATGCCTGCCGCATTCCAGGAAGAACTGAGCTTTCTGGAAGCAATCCATGTGCCTGCGTCGTCTATTCGGGGTCAGCGCACGCTGACCCATGTGCCGACTGCCGAACCCCTTGCTGCGATGGAAGCGCATATTCGGCGTGCCTACTACCAGAACGCCCGCGTGCTGGGCGCGTGTGAAACCGATGCCGACGCGGAAAGCCTTTATGGCCGCCTGCGCGGGGCGTATCCGCACAATGTTTATCTGTACCATGCGGGGCAGGAGGCCGAAGCGCGCCGCCGTATCTACGCCCAGTTGCGTGAATTAGAAAAAGAAGGCGAAGGGTATTTGCTGCTCACCACCGGCGCGGCCTTGGAGACAAGCGACCTGGATGCCACCGTGCTGCTGTCTACTGCCTGCTCTCCTGAAAGCCTGATCCGCCGCGCGGGGCGCTGCAACCGGCGCGGCGATTTGCCCGACGCGCAGGTGTTTGTGGTCGGCGACACGCTTGACACCCATGCCCGCGCCCTGCCATCGGCGCAGGCAGAAGCCTATTTGTCCGCCCTGCGCGCGCAGGACAACACCCCCTTTGACGCCGACTTCTGGAAGACATTTATCTAGTGCTAGGCGCGCGGGCGCAGGAAAGGCCACGAGGAACAGGCGATGGAGCAAGGCGAAGCGGGCATGGCGAGGACACTGCTTGCGCGAGACCCGCTGCTGCTGGGGCAGATACTGCTGGCACGGGCCAAAGTGATCCTGCTGCCTGTCCCGCGCCGCCCCGTTGTGGCGCATATCGGGGCTATCGCATTTGAGTATGACTTCAGCGATCCAGCCTTCCTGGACAGCTTCCAGCACTCCCGGCCTGCCATGCACGCCATGCGTCACGGCTCTTATGAACCCACCCTGCGCCGCGTGATGCGGCAAGTGCTGAAGCCGGGCGACACGTTTGTGGATGCCGGGGCCAATATCGGCTATGTGTCCGCGCTGGCCGCGAGCCTGGTCGGGACTGCGGGGCAGGTGCATAGCTTTGAGCCGGTGCCGGCGTGCTTTTGCCGCCTGGAGCGCCTGGCCGCGCTGAACCCCAAGCACCATTTCACCCTGAACAACTACGCCCTGGGGGCCGAGGACGGCGAGGCAGTCATCACGGTGGGCCGGGGCAATATCGGCGGCAACTCTTTGGTAGCCGGTCAGATTTCGCCTGAGCATGTGGAGTCCACCTGCACTGTGCCCGTCCGCCGCCTGGGGGACTATCTCGTTCAGCACGGCATTGCGCGGCCCGCGCTGATCAAGATTGACGTGGAGGGCTTTGAGTTTCAAGTCATTCGGGGCATGGCCGATTTTTTTGCGTCTACCACGTATCGCCCGCCGCTTGTCTGCGAGGTTGGCGCAGAAGCCGCCGCGTCGCTGGGCTATTCGCTGCGAGACGTGGCCGACCACATGGCGTCGCTGGGCTACTCTGCCTTTCGGCTGACCGACACGCGCCGCCCTCTAGACATGATGCAGATTGAAGGCTACCCCAATATTCTCTTTCGCGCTTCTGCCGCGTAGTTTCCCCGCGCCTTCGGCAAAGCACCGGCTTTCCCTGCGCTGCGCGTCCGCGTTTTCCCGGCGTGCCGGGCGCGTATCAACGACGGACGGTTTTGTTCCGTCGTTGGTGTGCGCGCGCAACGCTGGGGAAATGCCGAGACGCTCCCGCTTTCACCCGCTCGGAGCGGGGTATACTCAAAGCTGAGGAACGACAAAGAATGCGGTTTGGGTTTGCAGTCAAAGTGATTGGGGCGGAAGGCAATCTTGCCACGGTGACGGAAGCGGGGGAAATGAAGTCGGCGGATGCGCGGCGCCGGCAGACCGGCCCGCATGTGCGGCAGTCCATAGAGTATCTGCGCGACGTTTTCCACTATTTGCACAAGACCGACATTCACATGTACCGCATGTCGTCGGACATCGCGCCGTATCTTACCCACCCCGACCTGCCGCAGTTTCACAACCAATTGGAAGAAGCCAAAGACGAGCTGGCGGCCTTGGGCGCACTGGCCCGCGAGTATGATATTCGCCTGAGCCTGCACCCGTCGCAGTATATCCTGCTCAACGCGCAGGACGAAGAAGTGGCCCGCAAAAGCATCACCGACCTTAACGGACAGGCGCGCATTTTGGACGCGATGGGCTGCGGGCCTGATGCCGTGGTGGTGACCCATGTCGGCGGGGTCTACGGCGAGCGCGAGGCAAGCATCGCCCGCTTTATCGCGCGCTACCAAACACTGCCCCCAGAAACGCGCGCGCGCCTAGTCGTGGAAAACGATGATGTGTCGTACCCGGTCACCGATGTTCTGCACATCAGCGCGCAGACCGGCTGCCCGGTCGTGTTTGACAACCTGCACCATTACTGCCTCAACCCCGAAGGCCTGACGATGCGCAAGGCCCTGCACGGCGCGCTCCAAACATGGCCCGCGCACATGACCCCCAAGATACACTATTCGTCACCGTCCACCTCGTTTGACCCCATTGTAGAAAAGCAGAAGGGCGAGAACGGCAGGACAAAAACAATCACCAAGCTGCGGTCGCCCAAAAACAAAGCCCATGCGGACTTCATTGATCCGCTAGAGTTTGTCTTGTTTTGGGAGGCCGTGCAGGCAGATACCGTCCGCCCATTTGACATCATGCTGGAAGCTAAGGCCAAAGATGTGGCCCTGCTGCGCCTGCGCCGGGAACTTGCCCGCCAGCGCGAGCGTCCTATTCAGGCGTGACAATAATGCTGAAGATTAGAAGCTGAAGATTAGATTAGAAGCTGAAGATTAGATTAGAAGTCTGAAGATTAGAACTGCGCATGCCATAATTGTGTTATAATAGAAGAAGGATGACACCTGCGACACTGCTTTTCCCTGCACATTTCCATCATTCTTTATCTATTACCAAGTCTCGTCCAATCCAATTCCGGGAGGTGGCACCCATGAGCAACATGCGAACGTCGATCAAGTGCAACTGCGGCCAGCGAATACTCGCCAAGGACGTGGTGCAGCACGGCTACTACCTGCGCCTTTTCAGCCCAAGCTTTGTGTATGTGAAGTTTCGCTGCTCGCGCTGCAAGAAGCTGGGAGAGCAGTTCTTGAAGCAGGAAGAGTGGGAAGACGGCATCCTACGCGACGCGCCACTGGAAGTCTCCACCGAGGAGAAAGAGCAGTTCGCCCAGCAGGGGCCGATTGATATCAACGAAGTCATCAACTTCCACTTCCAGCTTGAGGGTGTCAATGACTTAAAGGCGCTGGACACAGCACCGCCCCCGCCCAAGCGCGCGAGCAAAACGCGTTCCACGCCGCAGTCTTAGCGGCAGACGCTGGCTTTAACGCACACGCCGGAAAGGATGTCCCTTCCGGCGTGTTTTTTGTGCCAGAGCTTTATTGGGCGGAGCGCGCGAGCCGGGGAGAAGGAAAACGCGCCACGCGGCGCGAAACAGCACGGTATGGCAGAACAATTAACACTGGACGAAGTGGCACGGGTGGCATTTCTCGCGCGCCTAGAGCTATCGGACGACGAGAAAGCGCGGCTGACCACCGACCTTAACGGCATTTTGGGGCAGTTTGCGCGCCTGCAAGAGCTGGATACGCAGGGCGTGCCGCCGACCTCGCATTCCCTTCCCTTGCAGAACGTGCTGCGAGAAGACGTGGTTCGGCCCTCGCTGCCGCGCGCCGAGGCGACCGCCAACGCGCCCGACAAGCGCGACGGCAACTTCATTGTGCCGCAAATTATGGAAGGCTGATATGGATGGAAGGTTGAAAGGGCAAGCCTTGGAACTGTACGAACTGACAGCACATGAAGTCGCTGAAAAGATAGGGAGTGGCGAAGTCTCTGCGCGGGAGGCGACTGAGGCCGTGCTGGCCCGCATTGACGCGGTGGACGCAAGCGTCAAAGCCTACGTGACCGTGACGGCAGACCAGGCACGGGCGCAGGCGGACGCCGTGGATGCGCGGCGCGCGGCAGGCGAAACGCTGTCCCCGCTGGCCGGCATTCCCCTGGCGCTGAAAGACAATTTGTGTACGCAGGGCGTCCAAACGACGTGCTCCTCCAATATGCTGCGCGGGTTCCTGCCGCCGTACAGTGCAACCGTGGTGGAGCGACTGGCTTCTGCGGGGGGCGTGTTTGTGGGCAAAGCGAACCTGGATGAGTTTGCGATGGGGTCCAGCACGGAGAACTCAGCGTTCTTTACGTCGCGCAACCCGTGGGACTTAGGCACAGTGCCGGGCGGGTCGTCGGGCGGGTCTACCGCTGCGGTGGCGGCGGGCGAGGCGTTCTGGGCGCTTGGCTCAGATACCGGCGGCTCCATTCGCCAGCCTGCCGCCTTCTGCGGCGTGGTGGGGCTAAAGCCGACCTATGGGCGTGTCAGCCGCTACGGCTTGATTGCCTTCGCTTCCAGCCTGGATCAGATTGGGCCGATTACCAAGGACGTGCGCGATGCCGCCCTGCTGATGAACGTGCTCAGCGGCCATGACCCCCTGGACAGCACCAGCGTCCAGCGCGACGTGCCCGATTATACACAGGCGCTGACGGGCAATGTGAAAGGCCTGCGGCTTGCCGTGCCGCGCGAGTACTTCGCGCAGGGCGTGGAGCCTGCCGTAGCCGAGGCCGTGCGCGCTGCCATTGACGTGCTGGTGGGCCAGGGAGCCATTGCCGAAGAAGTCTCCATGCCGCATTCCGAGTATGCCCTGCCTACCTACTATATTATCGCCCCCGCCGAAGCATCCTCCAACCTGGCCCGCTATGACGGCGTCCGTTTTGGGCACCGCACCCGCCGCGCCCTGTCCCACATTGACCTCTTTGAAAAGACGCGCGAGGAAGGCTTTGGCCCCGAAGTCAAGCAGCGGATTATGATCGGCACGTATGCTCTCTCGGCGGGCTACTATGATGCGTTCTATCTGAAAGCGCAGCAGGTGCGGACACTCATCAAGCGCGACTTTGACCGCGTGTTTGAGCAGTACGATGCCATTATCTCCCCCACTGCCCCGACGGCGGCGTTTGGAGTAGGCGCGGTCGCCGACCCCCTCGCCATGAAGCTCAACGACGTGCTGACTATCCCCGCGAACATGGCGGGCGTGCCTGCCATCAGCCTTCCGTGCGGCTTTTCCAATGGCCTGCCTCTCGGCTTGCAGCTTATGGCGCCTGCCTTTGGCGAGGAAACCCTGCTGCGCGTCGCCCATGCTTATGAGCAGGCGACCGACTGGCACATCAGGCGCGCCGCACTCTAAACTATCACCCCTGCTCTAACAAACTATCACCCCTAAAGAATAACACTATGAGCGAACAAGAACTGGGCCTGCGCTACGGCACCAACCCGCAGCAGACGCCTGCCAAGGTGTCCCGCATGGCTGGCCTGCCGTTTCAGGTGCGCAGCGGCGCGCCGGGCTATATCAACCTGCTGGATGCCCTGAACGCCTGGCAATTGGTGCGCGAGCTAAAGCAGGCATTGGGCCTGCCTGCCGCCGCGTCGTTTAAGCACGTCAGCCCCGCCGGGGCGGCTGTCAGCGTGGCTTTGGACACTCCCACCGCCCGCGCCTGCTTTGTGGATGACCTGGAGCTGTCGCCGCTTGCGACCGCCTATGCGCGGGCGCGGGGCGCGGATCGCCTGTCGTCGTTTGGCGATTTTGTCGCTGTCAGCGATCCTGTGGACCTTTCCACCGCCACCGTGCTCAGCCGGGAGGTGTCCGACGGCATTATCGCGCCGGGCTTTGCGCCGGATGCCCTGGCTTTGCTGCAAAAGAAGCAGAAGGGCAAGTACCTGGCGATTGAGATTGACCCTGCCTATGCGCCGGGCGAGAGCGAGTCGCGCGAAGTGTTCGGCGTCACCTTCACGCAGCGGCGCAATGATGTCCCGATTACCAATGCTCTGCTGCAAAACGTTGTCACGCAGCGCGCCGGCTTGCCGGGCACAGCCCGGCGTGATATGCTGGTGGCTTTGATAGCGCTCAAATACACGCAGTCAAACTCTGTGTGTCTCGCCCGCGACGGCCAAATCATTGGCATGGGGGCGGGTCAGCAGTCACGGGTGCATTGCACGCGGCTGGCCTGCGCCAAAGCTGACCAGTGGTGGCTGCGCCAGCACCCGCGCGTTCTGGCACTGCCATTCCGGTCTGGCGTCAAGCGCCCGGAGCGCGAGAACGCCATTGACCAGTTTTTGCAGGAAGACCTGTCTCCTGAAGAAGACCGCGCCCTCGCGGCGGCGTTTGACGCCATGCCCGCCAGGCTCACGCGCGATGAGCGTCGCGCGTGGCTGGACACCCTGCACGGCGTCACCCTTGGCTCCGACGGCTTTATTCCGTTCCGGGATACGATAGACCGCGCCAGCCGCAGCGGGGTGGAGTTTGTCGTGCAGCCCGGCGGTTCTTTGCGCGATGACGCCGTGGTCGCCGCCTGCGATGCGTATGGCATGGCAATGGCAATGGCGGGCGTCCGCTTGTTCCACCACTAGCAAAAACATCATTTGAAGAGATTGCCCGCCTCGCCTTGAACCCCATTTCCCAATCTGCAAAGCAGTACGCGGGCGTGTCCGGCTTTCCCCGAATACCTGCTTCCCTGTGAAGATGTGATTTGCGAGCTGCCGTTTCTCCGCCGCCTGCCTTTTATTCAACAGAGGGCGCAAAGGCTTTCCGCGCGCGTTTCAAGCCCTCGCCAACGACGGACGAAATCGTTCCGTCGTTGGTGATGGCTTGGCACGATGGGGAAATGCCGAAGCAATGCCTGGGGCAAGGTGTGGAAATCCAGGAATGGGAATGGGGTATCATGACGGAATGAAAACAGCCGCACGCGCACAGGTAAACACAGCATTGCGGGAGGATTGGCTGCGCACGCTGGCGGCTCTGGAAGAAACGCTTCAAGCGTGGGTGGCCCAGGAGCCAGGCTGGGCGACACAGACGGGCGAAACCGACACCATCTCTGAAGAGGCCCTGGGCGACTACAAAGCCCCGACGCTGACAATCCATGCGCCGGACGGCGAGCTGCGCGTGGAACCCATCGCCCGCAACTTTCCAGGGCGCGGGATTGTGGAAGTGTATGCATGGCCGACCGCCTTTCGGGTTCGGCTAATCCAAGCCGAACCCGGCGAATGGCGCGTCCTCACCGACTCCGGCATTTACCTGCGCCAGCCTTGGGAACGTGCGCCATTTATGCTGCTCGCGCGTGACCTCATGGGCGCAGATGCCATGATGCCAGCCGCATGAGCGATGTTCACGTGAGGCGTCTGCGCGGGGTGCAGGCGGAGTTTGATGCCGCGCGTCAGGCGCTGGCTTATCTAGAGCGTCACTGGCAGCGCGATGCAATTTATCGGGAAGTGGAGCGCACAACCTCGCGCGACCTTGCCGCCGCGAGCCGTCATGTGGAAGCCACCTATTTCATCCGCCTGTTTGCGGAGTTTGAAGGGCTGTTAAAAGACCAGTTGGCGACAAACCATCCCAGCGTTGCCGTCCCAGCCAGGCCAAAAGTGGATTGGCTTGTCAAGCGTATCATGTCTGTGGAACGAGTGGAAACCGACCCGCAATTCCGGCGCAGGCTGGATGCAGTGCGCGATTACCGCAATTCCATTGCCCATCGAAGCGGGCGAGCTGCTATACCTATCACGCTCACGGCGGCGCTTTCACTGCTCAACACACTGGCGGCAAAGCTGTCTGACCCGGTAAAATAAAATCTAGCCTACTAAGTTAAAGAACTATGACAACTTATGAACCTGTGATTGGCATGGAGTGCCATGCCGAGCTGCTGACCCAAAGCAAGATGTTCTGCGGGTGCGCCAACGAGTTTGGCGGCGCGCCCAACACGCGGACATGCCCAGTGTGTTTAGGGCTGCCCGGCTCGCTGCCTGTGATGAACGGCACCGCCGTGGAGCTTGTGCTGCGCACGGCCCTTGCCCTTAACTGCCGCATCTCGCGCGACTGCCTGTTTGCGCGCAAGAACTACTTCTATCCTGACCTGCCGAAAGGCTACCAAATCTCGCAGTATGACGACCCTATCGGCGTCGGCGGCTACCTGGATATTACGCGGGAAGACGGCTCCGCCAAGCGCGTGCATATCCGGCGCGTCCATCTAGAGGAAGACACGGGCAAGTTGATCCACGCGGGCGGCAACGAAAGCGAAGTGGACTACAACCGCTCCGGCGTGCCGCTGATGGAGATTGTCACCGAGTTCCCGCCGGACTTGTTCTCCGCCGATGAGGCGCGCGCTTATCTAGAAAAGCTGCGCTCCATTCTTATTTATCTGGGCGTGTCCGACGGCAAGATGGAGGAAGGGCATCTCAGGGCCGAGCCGAACTTGTCCATCCGGCCTGCGGGCACAGACGGGGTGGGCGTGAAGACTGAAATCAAGAACCTCAACTCGTTCAAGTCTGTGTACAAGGGGATTGAGTACGAAGTGGAGCGTCAGTCGGCTTTGCTGAACGACGGCGAAAAGGTGCGTCAGGAAACATTGGGGTGGAACGATTTGCGCGGCGAAACGTATCACATGCGCTTCAAGGAGGAGGAGCAGGAATATCGCTACTTCCCCGAACCCGACCTGGTGCCGCTGCACTTTGAGGACGCAGGCATTGAAGCCGCCCGCGCCGCCCTGCCCGAGCTGCCGGATGCCAAGCGCGAGCGGTTCCAAACGCAGTATGGCCTGCGCCCCTATGACGCCGCCATCCTGACAAGCAGCCGCCCCCTAGCCGACTACTACGAGGCCGCCGCCCGCACAGGCGCCGACCCAAAAGCCATTGCCAACTATGTCACCGGCGACCTGGCGCGCCTGCTCAACGCTTCGGGGCAGGAGATCAGCGACACCAAGATTACCCCGGACAGCCTGGGCGCGCTGCTCGCTCTGCGCGACAGCGGCAAGATCACCAACGTGATTGCCAAAGCCGTGCTGGAAGACATGTTCAGTACGGGCCAAACCGCGCAGGAGATTGTAGACGCCAAAGGCCTGGCAGTTGTCTCGGATGAGGGGAAGATTGAAGCCGAAGTGGACAAAGTGATTGCCGCCAACCCCGACGTTGTCGCCAAGATCAAAGCAGGCAACGACAAAAGCAAAGGCTTCCTCACCGGGCAGGTGATGAAAGCCATGCGCGGACAGGCCCGCCCCGATGTGGTCAATCGCCTGCTTGACGACCGCCTCAAGTAACGTGGCCCTAGACTTGCCGGAAGCATTGCGCGTCCTGCTCGGCATGCCCGACCCGCTGCTCCGATACGGCGACCATGTGCTGGCAGCCGTGTCGGGCGGGCCGGACTCGCTGGCTCTGGTGCACGCGCTAGACACAATGCGGGGCGAGATTGGGTTAAGAAGCCTATCGGCGGCGCACTTCAATCACAGCCTGCGCGGGCAGGAGGCCGACGATGATGCCGCCTTTGTCACAGGCTTCTGCGCGGCACGCGGCATTCCGTGCTTTGTGGGGAAAGCGGATATTGCACAAGAAGCGGCGCAGGCGCATGTCTCAGTGCAGCAGGCGGCCCGTACGGCCCGCTACCAATTTCTTGCACGCACGGCGCAGGAGTGCGGGGCCAGCACAGTTGCCACCGCCCACACGCAGGACGACCAGGCAGAAACTGTCCTGCTGAACGTTCTGCGCGGGGCAGGGCTGGACGGCCTGCGCGGCATTCCCGCGCGGCGCGGCCTCTATGTGCGCCCCCTGCTTGGCGTCAGCCGGGCGCAGACCGAAGCCTACTGCGCCGCCCACGCTCTCCTGCCTCGCACCGACACCTCCAACAGCGACACGTCTCACTATACGCGCAACCGCGTCCGCCACGACTTGCTGCCCTTGCTGGAGCGGGACTACCACCCCGGCGTGCGTCCTGCCCTGCTGCGCCTTGCGCAAACAGCCGGTGCGGACGCCGACTTTCTGCATGCCCATGCCCAGGCAGTGCTGGGGCAGGCCACGATGGCGCAGACTGTTTCTCCGCCGGGCCTGACGCTCAGCCGGGACAGTCTGCGCGCGCTCCACCCGGCCCTTCGGCCCCGTGTGCTGCGGGCCGCCTTGGCGCAGGTGCGCGGCAGCACGGAGAATATCACGCATCATCATCTGGCACAAATTGAGCAAGCACTGCTCTCGCCTGCCGAAACAGCGTGGGGAATGACAACGCCCGCGCCGCTCTGCCATGTCACTGTCCGCGCTCAAACTCTTATTTTGGCGATGCCAGGCAGTGCGGCAGCGGGCGCGGACAGGGCTTATTCGGCGTACCTGCCACTCGGCGGCAGCGCGCAGATGCCCAGCGCGGGCGTATGCGTGCGGGCCGACCTGCGGGAACCCTCTGCCCTGCCATCTCCCGCTTCCAGCGCTGCCGTGTTTGATGCACTGCCTGCTTCCAGTGCTGCCCTGTTTGATGCGCAGCAGGTGCATCTGCCGTCCCTGCATGTCCGAAGCTGGCGACCCGGCGACCGCCTCGCGCCGCGCGGCCTGGCAGGCCATACCCAAAAGGTGCAGGACATCTTTACCAACGCGAAAGTTCCCCGGCACCTGCGCGCGCAGATGCCGATTGTCGCAGACCAGGATGGCCTGCTGTGGGTGGCTGGGCTTGCGGCTTCCGAGCGGGCACAGATAACGCAGGCCACGCAGCACTGCCTTGTCCTGACAGCATCTCCTCTCCCCTCGCGGGAATGAACAGCCGATTGCAGGAAAACAAGAAGGATACGGCGAACAAACCAACAAGACACTCTCATTGGAAAGCAGAGCGGCACTGTGCAACGCGTGTGGGGACAATTTGGGCAGGGTCAGGCGTCTCGTGGAGGCGGCCCCCTTTCCCTGCCTCGTACACAAGTGCCTCCGCTTGGCAGAAAAGCCTCATTTTGTGCCTTTGCCGCTGGGTTCACGCTGATTGAACTGCTGGTGGTGATTGCTGTGATCGCCATTATCGCGGCGATCTTATTTCCTGTCTTCGCCAAAGTGCGCGAAAAGGCCCGGCAGACTACCTGCGCAAGCAACCTGAAGCAGATTGGGCTGGCAATCGCGCAATACACGCAGGATTATGATGAAACCTACCCGCTGGCGGCAGGCGGCGGGGCGACCTGGCGCGGCTTGACTTTCCCCTACACGAAAAGCGCGGCTTTGTATTCGTGTCCCTCCAATCCCTACAGCTCGGAAGCGGCCAATGCGGCTGGGGACAATGGACAGTTTGCCGTTTCTTATGGAGCCAATGAGACAGTGATGGCGACATCCAATTCTCCCCGCTCCTCGGTCAGCCTAGCCGCGATTGACGCCCCCACGCAGGTCTTCCTGGTCGGCGAAAGCGACAGCGCCGCCTGGGAGCTGCATTATCTGCCCCAATTCACCACTCCCATGCTGCCGCAGTGGGTCAATGACCCGCTCAGCGACCCGACTTGCAGCCAGTGCCATCTTCCCGCCGCGTCCACCACGCATGCTGAACTGTTTGTCGGGCATTCGGGCTTTGGCAACTGGCTCTTTGCGGATGGGCATGTGAAAGCGCTCAAGCCTTCGCAGACCTGCCAGAGTTTTAACATCTGGGACGCCAGCGCGAACACTGTCTGCTCTCCTTTGTTTCAGCAGCGCCTTGCGCGCAATGAACGCTACTGGGACACTGCCGGAATGCCTTGATTTCCTTTTCGTCAATTTTCTTGTTTTTCGTTGTTGTCTTTATTTGTGTGATTATCTTTTTTCCTCTCCAATTCCCCCAAAAAGGAGCTTTATCTTATGGTTTATGAATGCCCGCAATGCAAAACGCCCCTGCCGCCCGGCGTGATGGCCTGCGCCAAGTGCGGCCTCCAATTTGCCACTGCCATCCCTGCCGATGCCACAGTTCCCGCCCCCGGCCAGCCGCCGCAGCCCCAGAGCATGATCACGGCGGGTTACCTTCCGCTGGCCGTAGATGCCGTGCCGCCGCGCCGCGCCGTCGCCATTGCCGCTGCCTTGGGGGTGATCCTTGTCGCCGCCGCGCTTTTTGCTCTTTACACCTTTAGCCACACGCCCGCGTCCGACACTTCGGCGTCTGCTCCGCCTGCGGCCTCCCCCCTGCCGCCGCCCCCCACCCCAAACATGCCGGCGGGAGCCTCTACACGCGGCGCAAGCAGCGTGCCCTCCGCCCCTGCGGTAAACCTGGCTCCCGTGCAGTTGTCCGGCGGCTCCGGCTCGTCAGGAGGCGGCGGAGCCGCAGCGAGCAGCGACGATGCCGCTTTGCAGGGCCGCTGGCAGGCCAAAAACCTGGACTTCTACGTCTTCAACAGCGATGGCACCGGCTCACGCGGCAACTCAAACAATCCCGCCAAAGCCGACAACTTCACCTGGGTGGTCACCGGCAGCCAGTTGGTGCTTAACGGCAAAAAAGAAGAGCGCATGTCTTTCAGCACCGGCCCCGAAGCCACCATCCTTTATCTGCACACACCTGACGGCCACTATACGCAGTTCGCCAAACAAAGCGCATCCTAGTGTTTGCGGGCTTGTGCGCGGTGCGGCCTGCGCCTTTCCACGGCAAACCAAAGCCAGATCAAGCGCGTTGCGAGCCTGTTTCAACGACGGAACAGATCTATCCGTCGTTGGCACAGGCTTAACAAGCCACCTAAACGCCTGCACCACGCCAATGCGCCTTGCGCAAAAGCCCGCTTTTTTCTTGCAGAAGCGGCGTTTCCACCCTTGTTAATCTTTTCTTAATGTTTTGTTAACTCCCACTTAACCTCCGCATGCCATGATAGGGCATCTTCTCCAAAAGCAGGAACGCACTTTTGCGCCTGCGGAAGAAGATTGTTCCCTATGTCTTAGAGGAGGCTTTTATGACACTTTCCCCCCGCAAGCGAGCCGGATTCACCTTGATTGAACTGCTCGTCGTCATCGCCATTATCGCGATTCTCGCCGCTATTCTCTTCCCTGTGTTCGCCAAAGCCCGTGAAAAGGCCCGCCAGACTGCCTGTTTGTCCAACATGAAGCAAATCGGTCTGGCAACTTTGCAGTATGTCCAGGACTACGATGAGAGCTTTTATTCTCACCGCGACAACTGCGCCACGTCGCCCTGCTCCGGCTATCTTAACCCGGACGGCACTGTGCGGGGTGACGCCAGCCACCTGGACAGCGCTTCTTTAGGCAAGTATTTCTTCATGTACAAGCTTCAGCCATACACCAAAAGCTACGCGGTCTTTGTGTGCCCGGATAACGCAGTTGCCTTTACGGCAAACGGCACCGGCACTGACCATCTCTTTGCGGCCTCCGGCGCGGGAGGGCAAGACTACGGCGGCCAAAACAGCTACTCTCACAATGACGTTTGGATGTCGCCTGCGGCTCCTTATGGCGCTGCTGCGGGTACAGCAACCACCCCTGTCACGGATGCTTCCGTCAATCGTCCTGCCGGCATTGTCCTGATGACCGAAGGCACCTACTACGGCGCGGCTCCCGACATCAACGCCGAAAGCGGTATCCAGCCCATCAACTCTATTCCAGCCGACGTTAATTATGTCACCGCTTCCGGTGGGCAGTACGCCCACTACTGGGCCAACATCGGCAACGCCCAATGGAGCTACAACGGCGGAGGCAAGGCGGGTGCGGCCACGGGCCTGCCAAGCGATGTTCCGCTGGGCCAGAACCGCCACAGCGGCTTTGTCAACTGCCAGTTTGTGGACGGCCATGCCAAAGCCATTCGCTATGAGAACTTGATTTCCAACATCTGCTACTGGGCGACGGATGCCGACGGCGCGCATCCCAACTGCCAGTAAACTTCTCGCTCTCTTAGAGAAAAAGGCCGGGCGCATGACGCGCCCGGCCTTTTTCTCTGTGTGCAGCCGCCCACGCCGGGTACAATCAGCCTATGGATGTCGTCGTTATTGGGGCAGGCATAGGCGGGCTGTCCTGCGCCATCGGCCTGGCGGCACGCGGGGCGCGCGTGACCCTCTTGGAGCAGAACGCCCATGTCGGCGGCAAGCTCAACGTGTGGCGCAAGGACGGCTTCACGTTTGACACCGGCCCCCACGTTCTGACCATGCGCTGGGCCATAGACGAAGTGTTCGCATCTGCGGGGCATCGCCTGGACGACAGCGTGGACATGGTTCCCCTGCCCACGATTTGCCGCTACCATTTCCCAAGCGGCGAAACGCTGGATGCCTGCGCCGACCCCAACGACGCCGCCCGCGCCATCGCCCGCTTCGCGCCGGGCGAAGAGGCAGGCTTTCGGCGCTTTCTCGCCTATGCCCGGCAGGTTACCGACGCCACCACCGACCCGTTCCTGCGCCAAGACTTCGGGGCCAGTGTGCGTGTCGTGCCTTCGCCTGCGCAGTGGGGGCAATTGGGCCAGTTTCTGCGCCTCAAGCCGTGGCGCACGCTGCGGGATGTCGTGCAGGACTGTTTCCAAGACCCGCGCCTGCGGGCGGTGTTTGAACTCTATGCGCTGTACAGCGGCTCCCACCCCGCGCGGTCAAGCGGCATCTTTGCCACGGTCGCCGATGTGCAGTGGCGCGGGGGAACCTACTATGTGCAGGGCGGGCTGTACACGCTGGCCCTGGCCCTGCACGCACTGGCGCAGGACATGGGCATTCACATTCGCACCCAGGCCCGCGTGCATGAGGTGATTGTGAAAAGGGGGCGGGCGCGCGGCGTAGTGACGGGCGATGGCGAGCGGCTTTACGCCGAGGCCGTGGTGTGCAACGCAGATGCCCTGTCCGCAATCCAAACCCTTGTCCCGCCCGATGCCCGGCGCAAGTGGACACCTGCCCGCGTCCAAAAGATTGAACCCAGCACGTCCGCATTTCTGCTGCTGCTCGGCGTGCAGGGCAGCTTCCCGGCCCTAGCCCACCACAATTCGTTTCTGGCCCGTGACGGCAACGCGGAGTTCGCCGCAATCTTTGATCAGCACTGCCCTGCCGACGACCCGACCATTGGGGTTACATGCCAAAGTGTCACCGATAGGAGCAAAGCGCCGCCGGGCTGCTCTAACCTGTTTGTAATGACCAACCCTCCCGCCCTGGACAGGCACGGCGGCTTTGACTGGCAGGCTGAGGCCCCGGCGTACCGGGCCAAAGTGCTGGACAAGCTGGAGCAGATGGGGTTGACCAATCTGCGGGAGCGCATTTTGGTGGAGCAGATGTGGACGCCGCTGGACTTGCAGGCGCGCTACAGTGCGCACCGAGGGGCGATTTACGGCCTGTCATCCAACGGCTGGCGGCAGGGGTTCCTGCGGCCCCCCAATGCCTCGCCGGACGTGCGCGGGCTGTATTTCGTGGGAGGCTCCACCCATCCAGGCGGTGGCCTGCCGCTGTGCGCGCTGTCTGGCACCAATGTCGCGAGGGAAATTGCAGGGCAGATTGCAGGAGAAACGGGAGGCGGGCAGGAAAAAAGCTAGCCTGCCAGGGAGATTAGCCGCGAGAGGGTTTGCCGCTCTGCCCGCACACGCCCACCACAATCCGGCGCTCGGTAGGTTCCTCGGCTTCCGGCAGAAGCAGGGAAATCGGCGAGTGCAGCGTGATGCCCAAGCGGCGGGCAATGGGACGAGCGGCGGGCAGCTCATCGTCTACATGGACGCTTTTCAGGGCCGCCACCAGCCCTCCCGGACGCACAAAGGGAGCCAGCCACGGCAGCAGCGTTTCCAGGGGAGCGACGGCCCGCGCCACAGCCACATCAAACTGCCCGGCATACGCCGCCAGCCTGCCCGCGTCCTCCGCCCGCGCATGGACAATCTGCACATCGTTCAGCCCCAGGTCATCGGCGACGGCGCGGCAGAAGGCCAGCTTCTTGGCAGTGGAGTCCAGCAAGGTCAGCGCCAGGTCGGGCCGGGCAATCTTCAGGGCCAAACCGGGCAGCCCCGCCCCAGTTCCCACGTCTATGAGGCGCGAATGCGGGGGAATACGCACGGCCTGAAGCACCGCCAGCGAATCAAGGAAGTGCTTGACGGCAATGCCGCGCGGCGTCGTAATGCGGGTTAAGTTCAGGCGGGTCACGTTCCACTCGGCCAGCAGTGCGCCGTAGCGCGCAAATTGGCCCAGTTGCTCACCCGACAGGCCCATCTGCCAGGCATCGTTTGCACCGCGCCGCACAATCTCTGGAAGGGAAACAAACACACGCGCTTGTTGTGCCCCGCCCGCCTGATTTCCTGCCTAAGACAGCAAGCAGGGGCAAAAACTAATGAGACGCGCGCTCCAGCAGCCGCCATTCCTGGCGGGCCTCGCTAGGGCGAAAGGTTGTAAAAGGCTGAGTTTCCGGGCGGGGCTGATAGCCATGCCGCTGCGCCCAGTGCATAATTTCATGCTCCGCTTTGTGGCGGTCATGCAGATTGCTGGCAACAAACAAATAGCGCGCGCCGGGACACGGCAGCTCAAGAACCACGGCATTTCCTTTCCATCCTTGGGGACAGCAGAAGCGAAAAGCGTCCCCTACGCCCGCAGCCAGCAGTGTTTCCTTGATAAAGGCGTGGCTGGCTGCGGGCAGATTGGGAGCAGTCACAGACGGCCTGGCGGCCTGGGCACAGGTCAGCACGGCGGCTTCCTAAGCAGAGTGAATACAGCTTCACAGCAGAGTAAAATGCCCCGGCGTCCCCCGTAGGCCTGTGCTTGCAGCGCCTACAGTTTTTATTATGGCGGACGGGCCAGGGGAACACACTGCGCGGAATGCGGGTTTGAGCACAGCCATGAAAAGCGCAGGCGGCCGCGCACTCTTGTTTAGGTTTCGCGCAGGGCGTGTATCTTAAGCGAGAACGCAGAGAAAGAAAGCAAACACTATGGACAGTTCGTTTTGGAAGACATTCATCCTGGGCGGCGCGGGGGCTTTTGTCCTGCTGGTTGTGCTGCACAGGCTGGGCTGGGAATAACCGCGCCCTAAGGCGTTGGCGGCACGGCACGGCCTTCCGGGAGGCTGAGCGTGCGCAGGCCACCCGGACGGAATGCCAGCACCAAAGTGGTGACAAGAGAAACAAGCGCGCACGCCAAAATGGTGGTTGGCGCTCCCAAAAAGCGTGCCAGCCACCCCGCCATCAGTGACCCGAACGGCATGGTGCCGATAAACATCAGCGTGTAAATGCTCATCACGCGCCCGCGCAATTGATCCGGCACGCTGAGCTGCATAAGCGTGTTGCTTGTCGCAAAGCACAGCACAAAGCCGTAAGACACAATAGCCATGGTCGCGTACGCCACCCACAGCGTACGCGACAGGCTAAACACCACTAAGAACACTGTTGCCAGCAATGAGCCGGTAATCAGCATGTTGCGCTGACGCCGCGCATTGCCCAGCAGGGCCACTGTCAGCGCGCCCCCCAGTGCCCCCACCCCGCGCACTGTTTCCATAAACCCGAACGCTTTCACCTGCTCGGCATCGGTCGCGTGAGGCAGCAGCGTGTAGCGCACAAAGACAGGGATCAGCACATTGAACGAGAACGCGAACGTCCCAAACGACCCGACCAGCAGGACCAGGCTGCGCACGGTAGGGTGTGATTTGACAAACCGAAAGCCCTCGCGCATATTGTCCCACACGCCGCGCACTGTGTTGTCGGCGCTGGCTTGAGGCACGGCGGCGCGCTGAGGCAGGCGTATCATCAGCAGCCCGATAATCACGGCGCACGAGAGAAACGCATTGCCCAGGAATGCCGCCCCGATACTCACCCGCGCTGCCAGCAGCAAGCCCGCCACGGCAGGCCCTAGCGCGCGCGCGGCATTGAAAACGCTGGAGTTCAAAGCTACCGCGCTGGGCACGTCTTCCCGGCCCACCAGCTCCACAATAAAGCTTTGGCGCACCGGCATGTCAAACGAGGCGGCAATGCCCGATAGGGCCGCGAAAAAGATCACGTGCCACACTTCCACCCGGCCTGTCGCGCACAGCAGGCCCAGGCCCAGCGCGCACAAAATCAGCACGCTCTGCGTGACCAGCAGCATCTTGCGCTTGTCCACACGGTCGGCGACCACGCCTGCAATAAGCGTGAATGCGAAAATGGGCAGGCCCCCCGCAAAGTTCACCCACCCGGAGTAAACATTCGCCAGGGCTTCCACCGCTGCCGAGGGGGTCTGCGCGGCCCCGCCCGCCGCCATGCCGCCGTGACGCAGCAGGGCGCGCGCGACCGGGTCTACCAGCAAGACGATCAGCCACCCTTGCGCGAGGTTCTGCGCCCATGTCCCAATCAACGAGATTAATTGGCCTGTCCAGAAAAGGCGGAAGTTGCGGTGGCCGAGCGCCCGAAATGCGCCCTGGTTTTTGGGAGCAGGCCTAGGTGACGGCGGCGCGTCGCTCAGGCTGACTTCGCGTCGCTCTTCATCAAAGGCTTCCTGCTGAAGCTGCGTGCTTGCCATGAGGGGTTCTTCTCTAAGCGACTTCGCGCAATAGGCGCGGCAGGGCGGCTTCGTCCTGCCAGTCTTCGGCTTCCGGCTTCATGCCTAGGGCGCGCGCCGCTTCTGCGAGAGGACGCAAAGCTTGCGCGAGGGCGGCTTGCCGGCGAGGGTCCAGCGCGTCCAAAGCTTCGGACAGGCGGGCGCGGCGCAGGCGACGGCGTTCTGCCAGCAGCGTGCGGCCCTGCTCGGTGAGGGCCAGACGCACCACGCGCCGGTCGTTAGGGTCGCCGTGCGTACGCTGCACCAGGCCGCGCTTTTCAATGCGCTCTACAATCTGCGTAGTGGTGCTCAGGGCCACGCCCAGCGCTTCGGCAAGCTCCCCCATGGTGGGCCGCTGCTCGGAGGCTTCGCGCCCCAGCACGTTCAAAACGCGCAATTGCGCGACAGGCATGTCGAGCAAGCCTGCGACCTGCGTATCCTGCGCGTACAACGCCTTGACCACATCCAGAAGCAGACGCTCAATCTCGTCAATGGCGGGCAGTGCTGTTACCGGCTGCATATTCTTGTATCCTGTGTGTAGGCTAATGGTTTGCGTGTGCGAAGTATATGAGGTAAACGTTTGCGAGGCGTGCTTTGTTCCCAGCTCTCGCCTGCGCAAGGTTGCAGACAGTAAAGCGAACCAAGTGGCAGGAAGTTTGCCTTTGCGCAGGGAATACCCTTCTATCATGTTAAATTGGGAGGGACAAGGATGTTCCGCCACGACTCGTGCGCGTTTTATGTGCTGCGCTTTGTTCTTATTGTTCTGCTGTTCTTGTACGGCATGCAATGGGTGATAGGCCGGTTATTCCCCTATCAGCCCTTTTTGTTCCCTTCTCGGCACTTTATGGCCCTGCCCCGCTTTCCCGCCGCCCGCCGTTCTAGTGCGCGGCAGGCGCAGGCCCCAGATGCGCTTGCAGAAAGCCTAGGATGCGCCGGTGCAGCAGCACGTTCTGCTCCGGGTCGGCGGCCCCTGCCAGATGCGTGCCTGTGAGCGGCAGCAGCTCAAACGGTTTGCCCGCCTCGTACAGTTTCTCCACCAGCTTTAATGTGTTGACAAAGTAAACGTTGTCATCAGTGATGCCGTGGATCAGCAGCAGCGGCTTTTGCAGCTCGCCGGCATACGTCAGCACACTGCTTTTCTCATAGCCCGCTTTGTTTTCGGACGGCAGCCCGAGGTAGCGCTCCGTGTAGCAGGTATCATAATCGCGCCAGTCGGTGACTGTGCCGCCTGCAATGCCGCACGCGAACACATCCGGGCGGCGGATTGTCGCCATCGCCGCGAAGTATCCCCCGAATGACCAGCCGCTGATGCCCACCCGGCTCATATCCATCTCGGGGTATTTGCGCCCCAGAGCCTGCAATCCGGCCACCTGATCGTCCAGGGCGATGTCTATGAGGTTGCCTACGACAGCCCGTTCCCAGTCGCGCCCTTTGCCCGGCGTGCCGCGCCCGTCCAGCGAAACCACGATGAACCCCTGATCGGCAAACCATTGGTCTTCCAGATACGAGCGCGCGGCGCTTTGCACCACTTTCACGGTTGGCCCGGCGTAGACGCTGACCAGCACCGGGTAGCGCTTGTGCGGGTCAAAACCGTGCGGACGCAGGATTGCAGCGTCAAACGTGCGGCTAGGCGTCACAGCCTCGGTGAGTTCCAGGTTCGGCAGCACAGTCGGCTGCTCCGCGACCGAGGGCAGCACACCGATGGCTTCCCCGTTCGTCCGGCGTAGGGTTACGGTGCGGCTGCCGCCCAGCCCCGAAAACCCTTCCGCGTAGACCGCGTGGTTCTTGGAGAAAACAGCCGTGTGTATTCCCTGTCCCGTGCTGAGGGGTGTGGGCGCTCCCCCGGCCAGCGGCACACGGTAAAGTTGTCCCTCGCGGGCGTCCGGGCCGCCCGTCACCACCACCTGCCCGCCGGGTTCGTCTACGCCCGCCACGCCGTCATAGTGAAAGCCTGAGGGCGTCAGCGCGCGCACGAGTGCGCCATTTTTATCGTGCAGCTCCAGTTGCCAGTCGCCGCCGCGCTCGGAACTCCACAAGAACTGCTGCCCCCCGGCCAGCCAGTGCGGCAGGGTCGTATTGCGCTCCAGGTTAATCCACGCCGGGTCGTGCTCGGCCACCAATGTCTGCGCCGCGCCGGTGCGGGCGTCCACGGCCAGCACCTGCGCGTCCCGCTGACGGCGCGACAGCACCACCAGCGTGAGGGGCGCGGCGGCTTCTTTCCACGCCACGCGCGCGAGGTAGGGAAACTTGCCGCTGTCCCACTGCGCCCACGTGGTTTGGCCGCCGTTTGCCGAGATGATGCCCAGGCGCACGCGGGCATTGGGCGTGCCCGCGCGCGGGTAGCGGAATGCATTGGGCGGGTCGGCAGGGTTGGTGGGGTCGGGGATATACAGCGTTTCTACCGGCGACAGGTCGGCCTCTTCGTAGGCGAGAAACTGGCTGTCCGGCGACCACCAGAAGCCGTTAAACCGATCCATCTCCTCCTGCACGACAAACTCCGCCACGCCGTGCGTCAGCGTGTCCGAAGCGCCGTGCGTAATCTGCCGCACTTGATTATCGGCTAAATCTAGGACAAACAACTCGTTGTCTTTAATCGCCGCCACGCGCCTGCCATCCGGGCTGAAGCGGGCATCCAGCCACCCTTCCCCGGCCAAGGGCGTGACATGGGCATCCGCGCGGCGCACCACAAACAGCTTGCCCGAAAACGGCAGCAGCACATGCGCGCCGTCTTCGGAGATTTGAAACGATGTAAACCCGCGCAAAACCTGCCGCGCCCGCTCGCGCCGCGCTTTTTCCGCGACCGACAGCGTTTCCGCTTTGCCGCCCAGCAGCGTTTCCGGGGCAAGCACTTCATGCACGGCCTGGGTTTGGATGTTCATCTCAAACAAGCGCAGCACGCGGTCGCGCGGGCCGGAGCGCAAAAACAAAGCGGCGCGGCCGTCTGGCGTCAACTGCACCAGACGGGGCACGCCTAGCGAAAAGTTCTGGGTCTGCGCCAGCGTTCGCAGGTACGCGGCGGGGTCGGCAGGGGCGCCTGCAGGGGAGGCGGCGGGAGCGCCAAAAGTGGGTGAAAGCATCAGGCAGCACGCCAGTGCGAAAAGAGAAGGGCGCACGTCGGCGATTTCCTTTCTGGTGAACGAAACCAAGGGGCTGCCCCCCCATACGCCGTGCCCGGCCCTTTTTCCTGCCTACCGACTGTGAAAGCAAAACAAGCGTGAAGTCCTATTGAAATCGCCGCGCGACTGTGGAATAAACAGTGCGCCGCAAGCCGCAAGCCGTCGGGCAGCAAAGCCTTTGCCAGCGCGTGTTCAAGCCGGAAAAAGCGCGTGCCGAGCTTGTTCCAACGACGGACTAATTTCTTCCGTCATTGGCACGCGCTCGTTCCGCGCAGAAAACCCCCAGGATACGCGGACAAAAAGCCGTTCTGCCTCCGGCGCATTTGCGCTGGATATTTGGGATTGTTCCGCCGAAAGCAAAAGAAGGCGCAGGGCGCAGGTTTTGCACAAGCGCCGAAAGCAGTCAACGCCCATGCATTATCAATCGCGCGAAGTTCAGGACACGACAGGGCAAACGCTGGACAGCGTCTTGTTTGCCTCGCATCCGCAGCCGCTGTGGGTGTATGAAGTCGGCACGCTGCGCTTTTTGGCGGTCAACGACGAGGCTTTGGCCCGCTACGGCTACACGCGGGATGAGTTTTTAAGCCTGTCTGTGCCCAACCTGCATCCCGCCGATGACGTGCCTGTGTTCCGGGAAGCGATAAAGAAACGCCCTTCGGGCACGACGGTCAGCGGCCCGTGGCAGCATCAGTACAAAGACGGCACGCGCGTGACAGTAGAAATCAGCGGGCACGACACGCAGTTTGCGGGACGGGCGGCACGCCTGATTGCCGTGCAGGACATCTCCGAGCGATTGCAGGACGAAGCGACTTTGCAGCATGAGCGCACGTTCAGCGCCGCCATTCTGGACACCGTGGGCGCACTGGTGGCGGTGGTGGACAGGAAAGCGCGGCTTGTGCGCTTCAACAAAGCGTGCGAAGCTTTAACGGGGTACGCCGAGGCGGACGTGCTGGGCAAGCACGTCGGCACTTTGTTGCTGCTGCCCGAAGAACGCCCTGGCGTCCAGGCCATGTTTGAGCAATTGTGCGCGGGCAACTTCCCCAACACGCACGAAAACTGCTGGGTGGCAAAGAGCGGGGGACGTCATCAAATCTC
>JAABUU010001875.1_pt1 | contig 32567 bp, 33 predicted proteins | sample 5559301 | NCBI WGS metagenome assembly JAABUU01 (sample SAMN10711884, study PRJNA513360) | rock metagenome | isolation source: Antarctica rocks | place: Antarctica: Victoria Land, Richard Nunatak white
GGTGGTCGCGTCCGCCGCCCGCGCCGCGAGGGTCGGCAAACGCGCGCCTTTCTTGCGCGGTCGGCCGTTCTGGTGCGGCTGGCGGGGTGGTGCCGGGGTGTAGAGCGCGGCATCGAGGCGTAAGCGGGTGATCACCGTGATCGGCTGACGCAGCAGTTGGCAGCGTGCAAGGAAGGCGAGGGCGGCATAGCCGCTGTCGGCGACGGCGATGATCGCCCGGTCGGGCCACCAGCGGCGGACGACGAGCAGCAGTTGCCACGCCCAATCGGTGAGCGCTTTATGCCGTTTGCCCGCTGCGGCATTGGCGCGTTTGGAGGGCGCGAGGGCGGTCAGGAACGGCAGCGCCCAGACCCGACTGGCCCACGGAATCGGAGCAAGCAGCATCAAGGAAACCCAGCGCAATCCGGTCGCCTTGACGAAATGGCTGTGCGAGGAGCGCACCGCATCGCGATAGACCCCTTTAGCGGCGATCTTCGCCCCCGTGCGCCGCTCCAGCGTCTCGTCCACGCCGACGACCAGCGGCCCGTCGGGCACGAAGGCCGCGACGAGCAGGCGCAGCAGGACCCGGCTGACGGCGAGGGCGGACCACGACGCGCGATTGAGGACGCGATGATACCGCTGAAAATGCGGCGTCTGGCCCAAGCCCATCGCGCGCAGGGCGGCGGTGACGGTGCGTTGGGCGGGAGCAAGGATCGCGCCAGCAAGCAGCACCTGCACATGGAGCCAGACCCGTTTAGAGAAGAGTGGTGTGAAGGGGCGCAGCAGGAGTATCATCGCGGGCGGCAGGGTATGCATCGGTACCTCCTCTTGCTCGAGTGGTATCGAGCATACCCCGCCCCTTCATCTCATGCCAATTGGGGAAAGACGAGCTTAGACGTCCTTTGCGGCAATCTTCGCACCGGTGCGTCGTTCCACCGTCTCATCAATGCCGACGACGAGCGATCCAGTGGGCACGAAGGTCGCGACGAGCAAACACAGCAGCACCCGGCTGGCAGTGACGGTGCGTTGGGCGGGAGCAAGGAGCGCCCCCACGAGCAGTATCTGCACATGCATCCAGACGCGTTTGGAAAAGAGTGGTGCGAAAGGACGGAGCAGCAGTATCATCGTGGGCGGCAGAGTATGCATCGGTACTCCTCTTGGTCGAGTGGTATCGAGCATACCCCGCCGCTTCATCTCATGCCAAATGGGGAAAGTCGAGCTAAGTAATCCGGCTCCCCCTCTCCATCGCGATGGAGAGGGGGCTGGGGGGTGAGGTTTCTATGGACAAGGACGCAATTATCCAGGCATTCATCAACGATGTGAAGGCGATCCTGGCGGATGAGGGACCAACGGATGCGGGACTCACGCGAATCGCGGAGCGGATGAAGACGATCACGACCGAACCGGCGTTGACAGAGACGCCCGAGGAGTTCGGCAACGCCCACGACGGCCTCGGCCGTCAATCCCGCCCGCTTTACACCGATGAAACGGGACTGACTCTCGTGCGCGCCCGCTTTCCCCCGGAGACGAACACACCGATTCATAACCACGGCTCCTGGGGCGTGATCGCCGTCTATGCCGGCAAGGATCGCGTGCAGGAGTATCGCCGCCTCGACATTGGCGACGGCGAGGGGCATGCGGAAATTACCTTTTCCGCCGAGCATATCCTCGGCCCCGGCGACACGGCGATCATCCCGCATCCGCCGCAGGACATTCACGCCCAGCAGGGCGTGGGCGGCGAAACGGCGCTCGAATTCGTTTTGTTCGGTAAAAACGCGATGGAAATTCCGCGCCTCTACTTCGATCCTGAGGCGAAAACAGCGCGCTACCGCCAGTTGCGGCACGATTATCAGCGGGCAGCGACTGCCTAATTCCTCACTGCCCAGCGGGCGCCTGCCTTCCGTTTCTCGTCGTGAGAACGGGGAGCAAACCTCCTGTGTGGTCTGTAGCAAATCTGCCGTGCCAGAATAACCAGCGGGTCATGCTCCATATACATGGAGGTGAATGAGGCGCAAGCATCGCGTATCAGTGCGACAACCCTGGCATTGCCGAATCTCTCTCTCGTTGCGGCACGACCCACCAGGCCGTCTGGCGCACTCTTTTGTGACCCGGTACGATAGCATCCTGTGCTTCGTCGGGTTTGTTCCGTGAAAGGATTGCCGCCTAATGGTCACTGTTGCTGAACTGCGCGAGAGCGCAGAGGAGATCGCGCCCGGCGTGATCGCGGATCGCCGCTACCTGCACCAGCACCCCGAACTTGGCTTCCAGGAGGAGAATACCGCCCGCTTCGTCATCGAGCGGCTGCGCGCCCTTGACCTCGATGATCTCCAGACGGGCATCGCGAAGACGGGCGTCGTCGGTATCCTGCATGGCGGTAAGGGGCCGGGCAAATGTGTGCTGCTGCGCGCCGACATGGACGCGCTGCCGATCACGGAACTGAACGACGTGCCGTACAAGAGCGAGAATCCCGGTTCGATGCATGCGTGCGGGCACGACGCGCACACGGCGATGTTGCTCGGCGCGGCGCGGGTGCTGGCCGAGCAGCGGAGCGAGTTTGCCGGGACGATCAAGTTCCTCTTCCAGCCCTCGGAGGAGCAAGGACAGGGGGGCGCGCAGCCGATGATCGCGGCGGGGGTGCTGGAAAATCCGCATGTGGATGCCGCCTTTGGCATCCATGTCGGCTCGAATATCCCGGTCGGCAAGGTCGCGGTGCTGGCGGGGCCCGTCAACGCGGCGGCGGACACGGCGATTGTGACGATCCGCGGCCTCGGCGGGCACGCAGCGCGACCGCAGATGGCGATTGACCCGATCGTGATCGGCGCGCATTGCATTATCGCGCTGCAATCGCTCGTCAGCCGCGAAGTCAATCCGCTCTCACCCGCCGTCATCACCGTCGGCACGCTGCACGCGGGGACGGTGAACAACGTCATTCCGCAGGATGCATACTTCGAGGCGACGATCCGCACCTTCGATGAGCAGACGCGCCAACTTTTGGCGGAACGCATCCCGCAGGTCGTACGGGGCATCTGCGAGACCTTCCGCGCCACGGCGGATGTGGAGTACCAACTTGGCTACCCGCCGCTCGTCAACAACGCGGAAATGGCCGCGCTCGTCAAAGACGTTGCGCTGGATGTCGTCGGGCCGGAGCGCGTGATGGACTCCGAGCCGGGAATGGGCGCGGAGGACATGTCCTACTTCATCAACGCCGCGCCGGGCGCGTTCTACCGCCTCGGCGTCCGCAACGAGGCGACGGGCAAGACCTACGGCCACCATCACCCCCGCTTCGACATTGACGAAGACGCCCTCTCGACCGGCGTCGCCATGCACGCGGCGGTCGCGCTCCGGTTCCTGAACGGGTAACGGGAAACCTCACCCCCCAGCCCCCTCTCCTTTGCTTGGCAGCAAAGGAGAGGGGGAGAAATGCGGGGGAGAAAATGCGGGAAGGCATGGGACGTTGAAAGGACACAACGACATTCCAGACAAATCCCCTCCCTCTCCATCGCCAGACAAACCTATCCGTTCCCCGGTCTGAGGGCGATGGAGAGGGGCCGGGGGTGAGGAATAGAGATGATACTGAGAATCGTACAGAAGGAGTCGAAGCATGCGTGTGGTGAAAACAATGGACGTGCCGCCCCAGCCGGTCGGGGAATATGGCACGCCGGGTGTCGTGCTGCGAGAAATTTTCACTGCGGCGACGGGCGCGCCGACCTTCGCACTCCGTCACTTCGAGGTCGCCGTCGGTTGCGCCGCGCACGCGCATTTCCACCCGTGGGAGCACGAAGTCTATATCCTCGAAGGCGAGGGAGAGATCGTCGGGGAAGATGGCGCGGCGTCGTTCCGCGCGGGGGACTCGTGCTACACCGCACCGAACGAGTTGCACCAGTTTCGCAACACCGGCACGACGACGCTCCGCTTCCTCTGCGCTATCCCGAACCAGCCCTCCGCCGCCCTCAGTGAGACGCCGATCCGCGAGGGCGAACTCGTTGCCACAACGGTCGGGACGCGTTGCGGCTGACTTCAGGCTTATGTGAGGCGATAGAGCGTTCGCTGTGATCCGTCCTGGAATACCTGTATGCCGCTGTTCGCGGAGAGATAGACTTTGGTCTCTCGCATTTCAGCGTGTGACGGGAGATGCGGTAGTGCTGTGGCAAGGGTGCGGATCAGCAAGTCAATGACTGCTTCGCCCTCGCGTCGCCCTTTATTTGTTTCAATCATGATGCAGCCGGGATGATTGTTGAGTGGAAATCGCTGCGCATCGCGGAAATCATCGTCTGCGCTGAGCAACACGCGGTTTTCACGACGGGCGTATGCCCAGACGTTCTCATCAGGCTGTCCAACGAGGTCGAATGTATCAGCGCGGAGAATTCCCCAACCACGCTGCCGCAAGTAATCGTGAACGCTGTCGGGGATACAGAGATCACTCAGCGAACGCATCTACCAGACAGCAGTTTCTGGATGCGCGCGCCAATATGCAAAGGCCGCCTCGACTTGCGCAATGGTAAGCGTGGGATAATTCTCTTGTGCTCTGCGGCGCCCTTCTGGTGTATCACCAAAGGAGATGAGAAACCGAAGTGGAATCCGTTGCCCTGCGACAATCGGTTTCCCGCCGAGAATGCGGGGATCGCGGCTCACGATGCAGTCCGCAGGCTCTTGATTGTAGGCAATCGCCTGTTCCATATCGGTACTCCTCTCACGTCCTATTGTCGGAAGTTTGCGCGTATTGTCAATATCACGGTAACGTTCTCATTCGCCTCCTCTTGACGCCGGGGTGTCCACTCGCGCATCCTTCCGCCGTAAACGGATATCCACAACGTCGTGGCGAAGGGGGCGGTGTAATGAGCATCACGAGTGCGGGCGGGACGCGATGGGCGGACGAGGCGAACGACAAACTCGCGGCATTCCTCGCCGATCTTCCGGAGGAGCAGCGCGTGACGCGGGAGGACGCGGTGCGGCGCGCGGCGGAAGCGTTCGCGCGCGGGCAATCCCGCTACCAACTCGCCGATATGGTCAGTCTGGAAGCGATGTGCGTCGGCTGGATTCGCACGACGCCGACAGCGGAGCGCGCTACTCTCCCTGCCTTCTTCGCGAAGCATGACCTCGACTTCGCCCCCTTCGAGGAATACACCGCCCCACGCTGAGGGTCGTTGAACCACGAAGACACGAAGAGCACGAAGAAGGGAAAAAGAAGAGAGTGTTGTTAGTCGTATCCCTTCTCTTTCCCTCGTGCTCTTCGTGCCTTCGTGGTTCAATCGTTTCTCTGGAAGTGAGATGCAGTGACGATGGTTGAGGATGTGCGGCGGGTGCGGGGGGCGCGGCGGTTGCGTGGGACGATTCGCGTGCCGGGCGATAAGAGCATCAGCCACCGCGCGCTGCTCTTCAATGCTCTCGCGACGGGGACGGCGCGCGTGCGGGGCTTCCTCGATGGCGCGGATTGCCGGACGACACTCGCCGCCCTGCGTGCGATGGGTGTGCAGATCGAGGAGAGCGGTGGGACGCTAACGGTGCAGGGCGCGGGTATCCACGGCCTCATCGAACCGGCAGACATCCTCGACTGCGGCAACAGCGGCACAACCACGCGCCTGCTGCTCGGCATCCTCGCAGGTCAGCCCTTTTTTACCGCGCTGACCGGCGACGGCTCGCTCCGCCGCCGCCCGATGGCGCGCGTCACCGATCCTCTTCGGCAGATGGGCGCGCGGATTGACGGACGAGCGGGTGGCACACTGCTTCCGCTCGGCGTCCGGGGCGGGAATCTCCACGGCATCGAATACGCCCTGCCCGTCGCCTCCGCGCAGGTGAAATCGTCGCTGCTGCTCGCTGCGCTTTTCGCCGATAGCCCGACGACGCTCGCCGGCCGCACCGATTCCCGCGATCACACGGAGCGGATGCTGCGCGCGATGGGCGCGGACCTCGTGGAAACGAATGGCGCGCTGACGTTGACCCCCGGCAACCCACTGACAGCACGCGATGTCGACGTACCCGGCGACATCTCCTCCGCCGCTTTCTGGCTCGTCGCGGGGGCGGCGCACCCGGACGCGGAACTGACCATCGAGCACGTCGGTGTCAACCCGACGCGCACCGGCATTCTCGATATGCTGAAATTAATGGGCGCGGAGATTGATGTGCGGAATGCGCGCGCGGTTTCCGGCGAACCTGTTGCCGACCTGACGGTACGGTCCTCGCGGCTCCGGGGTGCGGCGATCGGTGGATCACTCATTCCGCGTGGGATTGACGAACTCGTCGTGCTGGCAGTCGCGGCGGCGATGGCGGAGGGACGCACGGTTGTGCGCGATGCCGCCGAACTGCGCGTCAAGGAGTCTGATCGCGTCGCGACGGTCGTGGAAGGCTTGCGCCGCTTCGGCGCGCGAGCGGAAGCGACGGACGACGGCTTCGTCATCGAGGGGCCGAATGTCCTGCTCGCCGAAGCGCAGGAGAGCCACAACGACCACCGCCTCGCGATGGCCTGGGCCGTCGCCGCCCTGATCGCCCACGACCGCGAGGAAACCGCCATCCACGGCGCCAGCGCCGCCGACGTCTCCTACCCCACCTTCTGGCAAACCGTCGCTGAGATCGCTGAAGATTAGCATGAAATGGTTCAATAGTGTCTGGAGGACAGTGTGAAGGCTGAGGACCTACGCAAAGCCATGAAAGCTTTTGATCTCTTTGATGGTGCGCTGCTTTTCCACTCATATACGCGGTACATGCGTGACTACGAGTTAATCGTCGAGAACCATGTCGGACCTGCCGAGCGAGGAACCTATTCATATCTCTTTAGGTATTGCGTAGAGTCGAATGTGTCTACCACGTTATCAGCCATGACATATCGCAAATCACTCGATAATCGGCTTATCGTTTACGAAACAGGTAAAGACTTGGATGGCTATGTTTGGGGAGTACATTGGTCACTACTGTATCCCGGATGGAAACGTGTATCGCCGTCCGAGAAAGCAGCCAAATGGGAGCGAGAAATCGGCATAGATTTCCACGAGGTGAGTATTCAAAGCAATGCGTATAACATCACGCTCGTTTTTTCGGACCTGGTAATCACCAGACGCTCAGACCACATTAACAGTGAAATAAATCGAGTGTTCATTCCTCTGCAACTCCGCCCGTTCAGTGCCGCCAAAGTCGGGATGACGCCGATCAACGGCGACGAGCAACTACGGTACTGAGCCGTCGGCTCCGACCACTCGTTACTCGCTGCTATACTGCCGCATCGCACGCAACCAGCTGAGAGATAATCGGGGAGGAAATCGTATGGCGCTGATGACTGTGACCGCTGATCGTATCTGGGCCGCCGATGGCAGGGGCATGCACCATAACGCATTCGTGCAATACGAGGGTGACACGATTACGACGATCGGCAATCAAGCGGATTTACCGACGGGTGGCGCGAACGGCGACATGATCGCCCTCGGCGATGTGACGTTGATGCCCGGTCTCATCAACTGCCACTGCCACCTGACGCTCTCCAGTGGCGCGAACGTCCTCGCGGACTACTTCAGCATGTCGGACGAACTCTTTATGGCGCTCGCGATCAAGCACGCGAAGGAGGCGCTCTTGGCGGGCGTCACGACGCTGCGAGATTGCGGCACGAAAAACAACATCGTCTTCTCCGTCCGCAAAGCGCAGGAGATGGGGCTGATCGAGTCGCCGCGCATCTGGGCCTCCGGCGCCTGCCTGACGAGCACGGGCGGCCATTGCTACTTCTTCGGCGTCGAAGTAGATGGCGAAACGGAGATCAAGCAAGCCGTCCGCGCCCAGGTGAAAGCGGGCGCGGACTTCATCAAGGTGATGGCGACGGGCGGCGGCATCACACCCGGCACGAACCCGCGCCGCGAGCAATTCTCCCAGGAAGAGATGATTACCCTCGTCAACGACGCACACCGGCTCAACAAGCGCGTCTCCGCCCACTGTCACGGCACGCCGGGCGTCCGCAACGCGACAATGGCGCGCGTGGACACGATCGAGCACTGTTCGTTCATGGTCGAGGAAGCGCCGGGCATCAAGTACGAACCGGAGATCGTCGCGCAGATTGCGGAGCGCGGCATCTATGTCGTACCGACGACGAGCGTCGGCTACCGGATGCTCGAACGGGTGCTCCGGGGCGACATTCCGCGCACGCCGCAGTACGAGGGGTTCATCGCCAATCAGCAGACACGCATGGAGAACATCGGCCGCCTCGTCACGCAGGGTGTACGAATCGCCTCCGGCTCCGATGCGGGCGTCGGCGGCACCTATTTTGACGACTTCGCCCTCGATGTCGAACTCCTCGTCACGACCGCTGCCGTATTCACCCCCGAAGCCGCCCTCTCTACCGCGACCGCGACGGCGGCGGACGCATTGGGCCGCGACGACCTCGGCGTCCTCGCCCCCGGTAAGAAGGCGGACATGATCGCCGTCCGTGGCAACCCACTGGAGGACATTCACGCCCTCAGGAAGATTGAGATGGTGATGCAGGGCGGCAAGAAGTATGTGGGATGAGAACCTAATCCGCGGGACGGAAGGGGTCGGGGGTTAGGTTGCTTCCGTCAGCCCACTCACTTCCGCGACCTCTTCCGGCGTCAACTCCCATGCGGCAGCCTTCGCATTGGCTTCGACCTGTTCCGGCTTCGTGACACCGGCGATGATGCTGGAGACTTCCGGATGCGCAACGAGCCAGGCGATGGCGAGTTCGCCGACAGTGTGGCCGCGCGCTTCCGCCCATTGCTGGGCGCGGTGAGCGATTGCAAAGTTGCGGTGCGTGCCGTGCTGACCGCCGAAGCGATCGTTGCCGTGCGCGCGGGTGCCGGGCGGCGGTTCCTTGCCTTCCTCGTACTTTCCCGTGAGAACGCCTCCGGCGAGCGGGCTGTACGGGATGATGCCAACGCCGAACTCCTGGCAAGCGGGCAGCAGTTCTTTTTCAATCGAGCGGTCCACGAGGCTGTAGCGTGGCTGGACTGAGACGAATGCGGCGAGGTGGCGCCGATCGCTTTCCCACAGCGACCAGACGAGTTGCCACGCCGTGAAGTTCGAGCAGCCGATGTAGCGCACTGTGCCGTCTCGCACGAGATCGTCGAGCGCGCGCATCGTCTCCTCAATCGGCGTCTCGGCGTCCCACGCGTGGACTTGCAGCAGGTCCATGTAGTCCGTGCCGAGCCGCCGGAGGCAGGCATGTACACCATCCATGATATGCGCGCGGGAGAGACCCTTGTCGTTTTGCCCCTCGCCCATCTTCATCGCTACTTTGGAACCGATAATGGCGCGCTCGCGGTGCCCGGCCAGCGCCTTGCCGACGAACTCCTCCGAGACACCGTCGTTGTAGACATCGGCGGTATCGAAGAAGTTGATGCCCTGATCGAGCGCGGTGTGGATGCAGCGCGCCGTCTCCTTCTCATCCGCGAACCGCCCGAAGGTGTTGCCGCCCAGCCCCACCGCTGACACCTTCAACCCCGATCTCCCCAGTCGCTTGTATCGCATCTTCGGATTCTCCATTCGTCATCGTTCCATCGTTTCGACCACGCAAACAGACAGGCAGCATCCCACCGCTACGAGCGGAACACAAGGCCGCAGTGACCGCGCCACGGTCAGAGATACGAGAAGCGAAAGGAACGTAACGCAGAGATCGCAGAGGACACGAGAGGGCGCGGAGAAGGGTAAAGAAAGATTTCTTCGTATTTCTCTGTGGTCTCTGCGTCCTCTGTGTCCTCTGCGTTCAATCCCTACCCTTCTTGGCGTCTTGGCGGTTCAATCATCCATCGGTGCGCCCCGCCGCGAACGTCAGCGGTTCCCCGGTGAAGATTTCCTTCGGGAGCATCGCATGGACGCCGCGCGGGCCGTCCACGACCTGGGTGATGCGGAAGTCAATCGCGATGCTGGCGAGGCTGTACGCTTCGTCCCACGTCAGGCCGCGCTTGTCCACGAGGTAGTGCATTGCGTCCCGCGCGGCGACGAGCAAGGCGGTGTCGAGGTCGTCGCCGAAGCCGAGGAAGATCAGATGTGTCGGCGTCTCGGCGCACGGGCGTGCGATGGTGAGGTCTTTACGGACGATAAATTGCAACTCGACTTTCTCCATTCCCGCCTCGATGCCGGTGACATTCACCTCGCCGTCGCCCTGCGCGGCGTGGCCGTCGCCCGTCGAGAAGAGCGCGCCGGGGACGAAGATGGGCAGATAGAGCGTCGTGCCCGCGACCAGTTCCTTGCAATCCATGTTGCCGCCGAATGCACCGGGGAAGGCGGTCGGCACCGGGCCGTCCGCGTCCGGCGCGACGGCGTAGATGCCCATGAAGGGGTGGAGCGGCACGGTGATTCCCGGCTGAATCTCACTGGTACGTCACGACCAGTCAATTGTCAGGTGGCGGAAATACGGCTCCTTTACATCGTCCGGCTCGCCGCCGAGCAGCCCTTTGACGCGCGCATCCGGGTTGCCGGGACGGTGTGCATTGAAGCCCCAATCAAGCGGCACGATCTCCTTGATCCGCACTTCCAGCGTATCGCCCGGCACCGCGTCCGCGACGAAGACCGGGCCGGAGAGCGCATGGCCCGCGCCTTCGGGCCGCTGCCCCGTCGGCTTCTGCTGGCCGGGCGGGATGTCGTTCCATCCCGCGTTGCGCGTGCGGTAGATCACCGTATCGCCGGAGTTAATATGCAAGCGGGGCGGCAGGGTGCGGCTGAAGAACCCGTGCAGATTTTCCAGCGCGTCGTCGAGTGTATGGACGGTCATGAACGATCTCCTTCCCGAAGGCGAACGAACAGCGGCGAACGCCAGTGTACATCGGAACATGTCGTACAATGGAAGCGACGCGCCACATGGACGAGAGTCGGGAGATCGAGGATGAAGCGGAATGCACAAATCGAACGGACGCTCAATGAGATCGTCCGCAGGCTCGTCGCGGACTATCAACCGGAGAAGATCATCCTCTTCGGCTCGTACGCCTATGGCGAACCGGACGCGGATAGCGACCTCGATATGCTTATTATCAAAGAGACGCCGGAGCGCCGCCGCGACCGTCGAAATACCGTGCGCCAAACGATTTCGGGTGCGCACGCTCACATCCCGCTTGATGTTCTCGTCCTTACACCAAATGAGGTTGCGCAACGTGTGCGCATCGGAGATCAATTTCTCATCGGAATCTTAGAGAATGGCGAGGTTCTCCATGCCGCATGAAGATTCTCAGTACCCCGATGAGTGGTTTGCGATTGCGGAAAAAGATCTTCATCGTGTAACGCGTGCGTTGGCAGACGACGATCCCGAACTCGCCGGATATTGTCTTCAACAGTCGGTCGAGAAATTCTTGAAGGGTTTCCTGATTTCGAGGGGCTGGAAGTTACGGCGCGTCCATGATCTCGTCGCATTGCTGGATGATTCTCTCGTCTACGAGCCATCATTTGCTCAGTTTCGCCCCTCCTGCGAAACCATTACCGATTATTATCTGCCCATGCGCTACCCGTTCGCTCCAGACGACCTTCCGAGCGGCGATGAAGTGGAATCGTCGCTCGAAGCGATTAGTGGCCTCATCGAGCAAATACAGCAGGCACGTTCACGGGCCTGAAGTCTCACAGAATGAGTTTGCCTGCGTATCGCCCGATGCGGTACCCTGCATGATGATGAACGCGCGCCGTGTGACACTGACAGGGACCGCAAACTCGTGAAGCAGCAGCGCCCAGACAACATTCGTCCTGCCCACATCGCGCGGCCCGTGCGGGTCGTTGCGGCGCTGCTGACGCTCGTCGTCCTGCTCGGCGTGTGGGGTGGGGCGCGGACACTGACGATGTACGAGAGTCGGGGTGTCGTGACGACCATGCCCCCGGCGGATGCGCCGATGATACCGGGCAAGGCGGTCGGCGTGCAGACTTTTCTCGATAAAGAAGTAGATCCCGCCAATATCCGGCGCACGGCGGAGATGCTCAAGGAGGGTGGCGTGACGAATGTCCGTCAGGCGTTCTCATGGTGCGAACTGGAGCCGGACGGACGCGGCGTCTATTGGGATCGGGACAATAATAAGCCCTCATGGCAGAAGTACGATCAGATCGTGGACATTCTGACCGCCAATGGTATCGCGATCACGGCGCGGCTCGATAACGCCCCCACCTGGTCTCGTTCCGGCCAAACAAACGACCCCAACAGCAAATGCCAGAAAGGGCCGCCAACCGATCTCACCGCCTACAGCGATTTCGTGCGCATGTTCACGACGCACTATCGCGGCAGGATTGCCGCTGTGCAAATCTGGAACGAGCCGAATCTGAGCGAGGAATGGGGCAATCAACTCAACGTCGTGCAGTACACTGATATGCTCAAACGATCCTATCAGGCGGCGAAGGAGGGCGACCCGGATGTGACCATCGTCACCGCCGCGATGGCGCCGACGAAAGCGGAACCGCCCGTTGGCATCTCTGACCTCGCCTTCTACGAGCAGATGTATCAGGCGGGGGCGAAGGGATCGTTCGATGTGCTGGCCGTTAATGTCTACGGCCTCGGCGAGCCGCCGACTGACCGTCGTCTCTCCGCCGATCGCTTCAATGTCTCCCGCCCGATCCTCGTCCATGACATCATGACGCGCTACGGCGACACGACGATACCTGTCTGGGCAACCGAGTTCGGCTACAACTCGCTGCCGAAGGGATGGAACGGCGAGCCGAGCATCTGGGGCCCAAATGTGGACGAGCAGACGCAGGCGCGCTACCTCGTCGGCGGCTTGACGCGGATGAAGCAGGAATGGCCGTGGATGGGGGAAATTTTCATCTGGGGCTTCCGCTGGGCGGAGCGGCCGGGACTATTCGGAAAAGACGCGAATAATCCCGTCGGGCCACCGAAGCCGGAGCCGTACTTCGCGCTCGTCAACTACGATTTCACGCCCCGCCCGGCCTGGGATGCGGTGCGTCAGTTTGCCCGCAATCAGACGCTCCACACCGGTCGCACCGCAGCGACGGATGCACTGATCCAGCCGGGGCCGGGTTGGGAGCGGAGCGGCAACGGCGCGAGCGCGACGCTCGCTGCCAGCGCACCGGACGCGACGGTCACGGTGCCCTTCATCGGCACCGACCTCGCGGTGACCGGTACGGGTGGCATGGTGGCGGTCGCCATAGATGGGCAGGATCGCGGCACAGTATCGCTCGCGCCGTCGGCCAATGGGATGACGCGCCTCGCCAGCAATCTGCCAGACGGGCCGCACACGGCCACGCTGCATGTCGCCGGTGGCACGGTGCGTCTCGGCAGTTTCCTTGTCCAGCGGCGCGCGCCGTTCGGGTGGACGCTGCCGCTCCTGACGCTCGGCGTCGCCCTGCTTGGCGCGGGCGCGATCGGTGTGGTGATCGCCGAAACATTGGGCGCGTGTGACGATGCGCTCCGTCGCAATCGCAGGCGGCGCGCGGCGGCCGCACTGCGCGTGACGGCGCGATGAGTAGAGCGCTTCATCTCGTGTCCGGGGTCTCCCGCGAGCCGCTATTCTGGCCGCTCGGTGCGGCGGTCGTGCTGCTCTTCCTCGTCCCCTCCGCGCTCGCCGCGCTTCTGCCGCTCGGCATCGTCGGGTTGATTGGGCTGCGGCGACCCGTGCTCGTCGTCATGATCATCCCGGTCACCTTTCCTTTCCACGATGTCACGTCACCCGCTGCCCATCTCCATCTCGACCGCACCGCGCTCCTCATTGGCGTGGCGCTCCTTGCGACCTTCGGGCATGCCGCACTGGCGGCGGTCCCCGCCTATCTCCCCGCCGTTGGCAAGATGTCAGCGGCGATTGTGGAGGAGACGTGGACGCGCGAAGAGATTCGCGCCTTCCCGGCGGAACTGACGGCATTCCTCTGGCAGCCGGGCACCTGGGCGGCATTCTCACTCTTTATCCTCGGCCTCTTCTCGCTCTTCACCGTCGCGGACGCGGAGTTCCGCGGCAACAGCATCCGCGAGTTCCGCACGACGATCCTCTTCCCGGTCGTGCTCTTCCTCCTTGCCGCCGCTTTGCTCGAAGGGAGCGGGCGCCGTCGCATCATGTTCCCATTGATGGTCCTCGGCATAGACGCGGTCATCGTCTCCGGCGTGATCATCGCGCTGATCGCCTATCTTCAGTTCGCGCGCGGCGGCGGTCTCGATGTGGAGGGCGTGCGGCGCGTCCGATCCGTCTTCCACCACCCGAATGAACTCGCGCTCTACCTCGGGCGGATCGTGCCGATCACGGCGGCATATGTCTTCTTCATGCCGCGCACCGGGCGCACATGGGCATATCTCGCCGCGACGATTGTGATGCTCGGCGGGATCGGCCTCTCCTTCTCGCGTGGCGGCTACATCGGCGTGGCGGCGGCGCTGCTCCTGCTCCTCTGCGCCACGGGCAACCGACGGCTGATTGCCGGCTATATAACGGCGGCCGCGGTCGTCAGTATCGCGGCGTTCGCGACGGGTATCGAGCGGTTCACCTCGATTCTCCATCCAACAACGAACAGCGATGGGCTGCGGCTCACCATCTGGGCGTCAACGGCGCGGATGCTGCGCGATCATCCCGCGTGGGGTGTCGGCCTCGATCAGTTCGTCTCGCAATACCCGCGCTACATCAGCCCGGATGCCTGGCAGGAGCGGTTCACCTCCCACCCGCACAACCTGATCCTCGATTTCTATGCCCGCCTCGGCCTCCTTGGCCTCGCCTGGTTGATTTTCACGCTCGTCCCGTTTCTGGTACGCGGCTGGCGTGTGGCGATGCGGCGCAAGGCGGAGGGTGATCTGCTCCGCTTCGCCCTCGTCATCGGCGCGACGGGTGCGCTCGTGGATTTTACCGTGCATGGCATGGTAGATCAGGATTATTTCCTGCACATGCTTGCCTACGGTTTCTGGTTCGCCATCCTCATCATCCGCGTCGGATCGTCCGATTGGTCGGCGGATGCGCCGGGGTTGCCCGACCAGTCACGACGCGCTCCCGTCCCCCGGCGACGACGCACCACCGAACCAGCCCTCACCACCCCCGCGACGACGCGCACAACGATCCCACTCGCGGGGGACCGTCATCCCGTGTAGGATTAGCGAAGTGCTGAGTGTTGAGTGCTGGGTCCATGAACGGTGGAAGAGGGACGAACGTGCGGATACTCATAGCGGGCGGGGCGGGATTCATCGGGTCGCATCTGACGGATGCACTGCTCGCGCGCGGCGACGAGGTGATCGTCTGGGACAATCTGATTACCGGCACGATGGTCAACCTCGCCCATCTCGGTGAAGCGCCCGGCTTCACCTTCGTGCGCCACGACATCGTCCAGCCCCTCCCAGACCCCGGCCCGCTTGACCGCATCTATCACCTCGCCTCCCCCGCCAGCCCGGAGGGGTATCGCGGCCATCCCATCGAGACCCACCTGACAAACAGCCTCGGCACCTATCATCTCCTCGAACTCGCCAAAGCGACGGGCGCACGGCTGCTCCTGGCCTCCACCAGCGAGGCGTATGGCGATCCGCAGGAGCACCCGCAGCGCGAGACCTATCGGGGCTACGTCAATCCCGTCGGTCCGCGCTCCTGCTACGACGAGAGCAAGCGGTTCGCGGAATCCCTGACGATGGAGTATTACCGACTGTATGGGCAGGACATCCGCATCGTGCGCATCTTCAACACCTACGGGCCGCGCATGGACATCGCGGATGGGCGGGTGATCCCGAACCTCTTGTCGCAGGCGCTTCGCGGCGAGCCACTGACGCTCTACGACGGCGGTGAGCGGACTCGTGCCTTCTGCTACGTGGCGGACCTCGTGCGCGGGTTACTGGCGGTGATGGAGAGCGAGCGGGCAAAGGGAGAGGTAATCAACCTCGGTAACCCGGACGAGCGCACGATCAAGAATCTCGCCGAGACCATCGTGCGCGTGACCGACCGGGATGTCCCGTTTGTGGATCGCCCGACAGCAGTGGGGGATGACCCGAACCGCCGCTGCCCGGACATCACCAAGGCGCGCACGCTGGTGGGCTGGGAGCCGACGATCGCGCTCGATGAAGGTCTCCGGCTCACGATTCCCTATTTCGAGCACGTCCTCAGAAACGAAGGACTGAGGACTGAGGACTGAGGATAGCAGCGGGCGGGCGCATGCTATGCGCCCCTACCATCCCGTCGCATTTCTCCCGTCGCATTCTCCCCCTCTCCTTTGCTTGTCAGCAAAGGAGAGGGGGCCGGGGGGTGAGGTTCCCAACCATGCAATTTTCCGCTCCACTTCACCGCAGACAACCGCGCAGATGGATTGAGGAGGTACGCGGCTCCCCGCTCGCGCCGACCGCGCTGATGGTCGTGCTGACCCTCGCCGTGCTCGGAATTCTGGCGAGCGTCGGGCCAATTGTGACCGTCGCGCTCGTTATCGGTGTCGGGCTCGTGTTGCTCACATTGGCGGAGCCGCGCTACGGTCTCTACCTCGCCGTCCTCTCGGTGCCCGTGCAGCAGTACGGATCGCTCAAAGGGCTGACGGCGACGCAGGGAGCCTTCGCGCTCGTGCTCGTCGCATGGATCGCGGGGAAACTGCTGCGGGGGGCACGGTGGGATGCATTGCGAGACGCGAATATCTGGCGGTTCGCCCTCTTCTACGTCGCTATTCTCGCCTCGGGTCGGGTTGCGGGGGACATCAAGGCGACGCTCACCGAGGGCTTCCATTGGGGCGAGGCGCTGATGATCTACATCATCGCACGCGATACGCTCCGCACGCGGCGGGACTGGGCGGGGCTGATCACTTGCTTCTTCGTTGGCGCGAGTGGGGAAGCATTCATTGGCACGGTGCAAAGCAAACTCGGCCTCGGCAATCTCTCGTTCTTCGTTGGCGGTATCGCGCGCTCCTTTGGCACCTTTGGACGCCCGAATTCCTATGCCGGTTATCTCGAAATGATCTTCCCCCTCGCCGTCACCGTCGCGCTTTGGGCGCTCTTCGCCCTCCCGGTGGCGGTACGACAGTGGCGCGCGGTGCATGGTGGCTCGCTTGCGGAAGAGCGACAGGCATTCCTGCCGCTGCTTGGGCTGCTGGCGACGCTCGCAGGTGCGGGTGGGACGGCACTGGCGCTCGGGGAGGGTATTATCCTCTCGCTCTCGCGTGGGGCATGGTTCGGTGTGGCGGCGGCACTCCTTGTGATGATGTTCCTTGCGGGACAGCGATGGGCGATCGGCGCGCTGATCGCGACTGGGCTTATGGTCGCCGTCCTCACATTGGGCGGGGCGGGCATCCTGCCCAATCGAATACAGGAGCGGATTGGCAGCGTCGGCAGTAGCCTTATCCTGCTCGATTATGACAAGGTGCCGATCACGGACGCCAACTTCGCGGTCAAGGAGCGGATGGCGTATTGGTTTGGCGGCATCCGTATGGCGAAGGATTATCCGTGGCAGGGTGTCGGCCTCGGCAACTATGGCGCGGAGTACGACGCGAACTACTTCACCTCGCCGTTCATGAAATCGCAGGTACACGCGCATAACTACTATATCCACATCACGGCGGAGACCGGCGTGATTGGGTTGGCAGCGTATCTTCTGCTCATCGGCGGCGTCCTCGCGACGGGCGTCGGCGCGGTACGGCGGACGGCGGATGATCCGTTCGCCCGCGCCCTCGCGCTCGGTGGCGTCGGCATCATTGTCGCTGTCGCTGTCCACAACCTCTTCGAGGACTTGCACGTCCTCAGTCTCGGTGTCCACCTCAGTGCGATCTGGGCGCTGCTCGCCTCGATTCGTGCCGGCACGGCAGAGAGAAGCCGAGCGTCAGGTGCCACCAATCAATCGCCGGCCAGGTACATCGCGTAGCCGCCGGTGACGAGCAGTGTTTGGCCCGTAGTGTATGCACTCTCCGGCAGGCAGAAGAAGCGCACGGCGGCGGCGATGTCCTCCGCCGTGCCAACACGGCCCAGAGGGATCCATTGTTCGGCCTGCGCACGCCATCGCTCCTCGTCGCGCGGCGCGCCGGGCCGTTCGGCCATGTTGCCCGGGGCGACGCAGTTGACTGAGATGCTGTGCGGGCCGAGTTCGTAGGCCATGTTGCGCGTCGTCGCCTCGATTGCCGCCTTCGCCGCGTTGTAGACGAGCCGGTCCCGGTGGTTATAGTGTGCGCCAATCGTGGAGATATTGACGATCCGGCCACGGATGGCGCGCTCGATCATCTGGCGTGCCGCGTGCTGGCTGAGAACGAACGTCGCCCGCCAGTTCACATGCATCGTCCATTCCGCGCCCTCGTCGGAGACTTCCCAGAAGTTGCCTCGGCTGCCGCGCGAGCCGCCCGCGTTATTGATGAGGATGTCAAGGTGCGGCGTCCGCGCCAGCACCGCCGTCGCGAGCCGGTGCATCTCCTCGACGCGCGAGAGGTCCGCCGCCATCCCCCAGGCCTCGACGCCGTGCCGCCGCATGATCGCGACTGCCGGTTCGATCAACTCTTCCTCCATGCCGTGGACGACGATGTTCGCACCCTCCCGCGCGAGCCACGCCGCTGTCGTCTGCCCCAGTCCCTTTGTGCTGCCCGTGACGAGTGCCCATTTCCCCACTAATTTGCCTTCGGATGTCATCGTCGCCATCATCTTCTCCTCCATGTGCGGTATCGTTCCGAACAGAGCGGCCCGCCGCATCTGGTAGCATATCCACCACGATGAGGATACGCGATACGGAGGGATTCGGTGATGGCAGGCGACGCGGCGGAAACAATTCACGATGCGGACGGGAAGATGACGAGCGATCTGCCGAATCCGCACGCAGACGCGCCCCGGTTCGCCGCATACTTCAAGGTCCGGCACTACGAAATGGACGCCCTCGGCCATGTCAACAACGCGGTCTACCTGCATTATCTGGAACAGGCGGCCTACGAGCATTCGGCGGCGGCCGGTTTCTCGGACGAACGGACGCGGGAACTCGGTGGCATGTGGATCGTCCGGCGGCACGAGATCGAGTATCTCCGCCCCGCAGCGGCCGGCGACGTGCTGCAAGTCGTCACCTGGGCCGTCGAGTTCAAGGGCGCACGGGCCGTCCGCGACTACGCGATCCACCGATACGAGGAGCAATCACATGATCCGCATGTCCTCCCTGCCGACGGCTTCCTCCCGCCCAATCAGCCATTACCCGCCGACCCGCTCGTGCGCGCCCGCACCTTGTGGGTCTGGGCCGACCTCGCCACCGCCCGTCCGCGCCGCATCCCCACCGCCCTCTACCCGGCCTTCTTCGCTGCCATTGAAACCGGGGAGAACCGCAGAAGCGCAGAAAGGAAAGAGAAGTGATTGTGTGATTGCCATTTTTCCTTACTTCTCTGCGTTCTCTGCGCCTCTGCGGTTCATTTGGTTTCAATCCCCGCTTCGGCTGAGGTGGCGGTACGGCGCGTGCGGACGGTAGCCGCGAGTTCTTCGAGGACGGGGACGGTCATCTCCCAGCCCATGCAGGCATCGGTGACGCTCTGGCCGTAGACGAGTTGGGCGCGATCCACCAAATCCTGTCGGCCATCCAAAAGGAAACTCTCCAGCATGATGCCGATGATGCCTGTCTCGCCCCCGGCGATCTGCGCGGCGACCGTGCGGGCGGCGAGCGGTTGGCGACGGTAATCCTTCTCGCTGTTGCCATGGCTCGTGTCAATCATCACGCGCGGTCGTAGCCCCGCGTCGCGCAGGCTCGCCAGCGTCTTCTGGACATTCTCCGTGTCATAGTTGATGCCGCTCCGACCGCCGCGCAGGATGACATGGCAATCCTGGTTGCCATACGTCGCCACGATGCCGGCCAGTCCCTGTTCAGTGACGCCGAGGAAGCGGTGCGGATAGGCGGCGGCGTGCAAGGCATCAATCGCCATCTGTACGCCGCCGCCCGTCCCGTTCTTGAAGCCGACCGGCATCGAGAGGCCCGACGCCAACTCGCGATGGACCTGGCTCTCCGTCGTGCGCGCGCCAATCGCCCCCCAGGTGACGACATCGGCGAAGAACTGCGGCAGGATCGGGTCGAGAAACTCGCACCCAACGGGGAGGCCGAGCGCGACGAGGTCGAGGAGCAACCGCCGCGCGAGATGCAGCCCTTCGTTGACCGCGAAACTGCCGTCGAGCCGGGGATCATTGATTAACCCCTTCCATCCGACCGTCGTGCGCGGTTTCTCGAAGTAGACGCGCATAATGATGCAGAGGTCCTGCGCGAATGCGTCCGCGAGCGGCTTGAGCCGGTGCGCGTAGTCGCGCGCGGCGTCGCAATCGTGAATCGAACAAGGGCCGACGATCACGACGAGCCGGTCGTCCTCGCCACGGAGAATGCGGCTGACGCTCTCGCGGGCGTGGCTGACCGTCTCCGCGCCATCGGCAGTGAGCGGCAACTCTTCGAGCAGGATCGCCGGTGGCACGAGCGGCCGGATACTCTCGATGCGCAAGTCGCGCGTCCTGAGCGGCCCCGGCGCATCGCGGCGCACCACGGCATCCACACCGGGCATTGCCGCCAGCATCTCCTTGTGTTCGAGCGCGATTTCGCCCGTCACCGCGATCACGGTGTGACCGACATCGGTGTACGCTTCCGCATCAAGCCCGACCGCTTGCGCCCGGTCGCAGACCGCTTCGATCTCTCCCTGCGCCACCCCGCTCCGCATCACTACCAACATTGTCCCACGGCCTCCCTTTATTGAATCGTCTGACGTCCGTGCATTGCCCCCGCACGGCGGACACCCTCAGATGACGAACGCACATGCGCCAGTCGCAGGATAGCATGAGCGCCACGGGAGACTGAATCTTGCGCGCTGCCCAAATGTTCACTCCACGAAGCACATGATATAATTGAACGCATCGGGAGGACGAGCGAGGGCAGCAACGGAATGTGGTTGCATGGCCCCATTCTTGCGACAGTAATCCGGTTGATTGCGTAACGGAGAGTGATTCACCGCCGGATGGGTGGGGCAAGGCGATGGACGGAGCGCATGCACAGTGTCGTACAGGCCTATCAGTATGCTAACGCTCATCGCGACGAATTCGTCGCGGCGGTCGAGCGCCATTTATTGCTCGTCGGGATCGCGCTCGGCATCGGCATCCTCGTCTGCGTGCCGCTCGGCACGATCACTGCGCGCTCTCGCGTGGCCTCCGTGACGGTGATCAACGGCTTCAATGCGCTCCGCGTGATTCCGAGTCTCGCGATTCTCTTTCTCGCACTGCCCTATTTCGGGCTGACATTGAAGGCCGCCGTTCTGGCGTTGACGATCCTCGCGCTTCCCCCAATTTTGATCAACACCGATGCCGCGTTTCGCAACATTGACCCGGCCATCCGCGAGGCGGCATATGGCATGGGCATGGCGAGAAGGGAGGTTCTGCGACGCGTCGAGTTCCCGCTGGCAGCGCCGGTGATCATCGCGGGCATCCGCACGGCGACTGTTGAAGTGATCGCCAGCGCGACCCTCGCGGCGTTCATTGGCGGTGGGGGCTTGGGCATCTACATCACGCTCGGCTTCGCAACGTACGATAATGCTATTCTGCTGGTCGGCGCGATCCCGGTGGCGTTGCTCGCACTGATTGCCGAGATTGGAATGAGCGGCTTGCAACGCGCGTTACAACCGCCGACCCATTGACTGCGCACACGCGCACGGCCTTATGAGGAGGTTTAAGGATGACTGGAACGAACGAAAAGGATGCACGGCGGCTCTCTCGTCGCACGATGCTCAGTGGCTTTGCTGCGGCGGCAGGAGCGGCGCTGCTTGCGGCCTGTGGCGGCAGCAAAGCGACCGATACGCCCAAGGCAGCGACGACTGCGGCTGGCGCTGCCACCACAGCGAGTGGTCAGGTCAGCGGTGGAACGCCCGTCACAACAGCCGCCGCGAGTAGCGCGGCTGCCGCCACAGGACCGGCGGGCAGCACGGCTGCGGGGAGTGCCACCACGCCCGCCAGCACCACAGCGGCGAGTAGCGTGACGACGAGCGGCACGACGACCGCCGCCAGCCCTGCGACGACAGGAACGCGCGCGGCGAGTTCCGCGACCGGTGGCACAGGCACAACGACGGCGTCCAGTTCCGCAGTGAGCGGTACGATCCCCAATGTCAAACTCAGTGGCACCGTCAAGGTCGGCACAAAGGACTTCACTGAGGAGTTCATCGTCGGCAATATGTATAAACTCCTCCTCGAGCAAGCCGGCGCGAAGGTTGATTACAAGGAGAATCTCGGCGGCACGCCCGTCTGCCAGGCGGCGATGCAGAAGGGGGATATTGATCTCTACCCCGAGTACACCGGTACGGGTCTCGCCACCGTCCTCAAGCAACCGACAATCGGCCTCACCGCGCAGCAGACCTACGATCAGGTCGCGAAGGGATACAAGGATCAATTCAACTTCGTCTGGCTCGCCCCCGCGCCGATGAATGACACGCAAGCCCTGGCAATGACGCAGGCGGGGTCGCAGAAGTTCGCGGTCAAGACGATCTCCGACATGGTCGCCAAGGCGGATCAACTGACGATGATCGGGCCAGCGGAATTCCAGACGCGCGAAGATGGCATTCCGGGGATCATGAAAGTCTACGGGAACTTCAAACTGAAGAAATACATCCCCGTTGATCCGGGCCTGAAGTATCAGGGGCTGACGAGCGGGCAGGCGGATGTCTCGGTCGCGTTCGGCACGGATGGGCAGATTGCGGCGGACAATCTCGTCGTGCTGCAAGATGACAAGAATCTCTTCCCGATCTCGCAGATCACTCCGGTCGTGCGACAGCAAGCCCTGGACGCGACACCCGGCATCAAGGCGGTGCTCAATGCGGTCTCGCCGCTGCTGACGGACAAAGTGATGTCCACGCTTAACTACGAGGTAGACGGCAAGAAGCGCGAACCGGCCGATGTCGCCAAGGAGTTCCTGACCACGCAGGGGTTACTGAAGAAATAAGGAACCTCACCCCCCGGGCCCCTCTCCATTGCGATGGAGAGGGGAAGCGACCGCCGATAGATCGAGGCACATGGGGAACACCACGGCACTTCAAACAAGATACCCCTCTCCATCGCAATGGAGAGGGGCAGGGGTGAGGTTGTATCGTGCGGGCAATTTCCTTCGACCATGTATCCAGGCAGTTTCCTGGTGCGACGCGTCCGGCGGTGGACGATTGCAGCCTCGAAGTGGAGGCCGGGTCGTTCGTCGTACTCGTCGGGCCATCTGGCTGCGGTAAGACGACACTCCTGAAGATGGTTAACCGGCTCTACGAACCGACGAGCGGCAAAATCTACTTCGAGAACACGGAAATTCACCAACTGCCAGTGACGGAACTGCGGCGCAAGATTGGCTACGTCATCCAGCAGGTCGGCTTGTTCCCGCACATGACGGTCGCGAAAAACATCGCTGTCGTGCCGCAACTGCTTGGCTGGCCGCGTGAGAAGATCGCCGCCCGCACGGACGAATTGCTCTCCCTGATCGGCCTGCCACCGGAGGAGTACCGCAGCCGTTACCCGGCGCAACTCTCCGGCGGGCAGCAGCAGCGTGTCGGGCTGGCGCGTGCCCTCGCGGCGGACCCCGGTTTGATGCTGATGGACGAGCCGTTCGGCGCGATTGACGCGATCACCCGTATGGGCTTGCAGGACGAGATGGCCCGCCTCCAGCGGACGCTGAAAAAGACGATTCTCTTCGTCACGCACGATGTCGAGGAGGCGTTGCGGCTCGGTGATTTGATCGTCGTGATGCGGGATGGCAGGATCGTTCAGTCCGGCACGCCGCTCAGTGTCCTGACGCAACCCGCCGACGACTTCGTCCACGATCTGCTCGGCGCGGACGATATGGTACGGCGGTTGGGCCTCTTGCGCGTCGAGGAGACAATGGAGGCCGTGTCGGGCGGTGTGCGCCGTGCCGATGGCCCGACAATCGGGCGGGACGATGACCTCCGCCACGCGCTCTCGCTCCTCCTTCGTACCGACGCGACCGCTCTGACGGTGATGGAGGGCGAAACGGCGGTTGGCACGCTGACGCTCGACCAGATTCACCGCGCCATCCTGGCAGAGAAGACCGATGCAGTACATCATTGACCACCCGGATATCGTCCGGGATTTGCTGCTCCGGCATCTCCAGATCACGGCAATTGCGCTCGGCATCGCGTTGGCGATTGCCCTGCCGCTCGGGTTACTCGTCAATCGCTACCGCTGGCTCGTGGTGCCGATTGTCGGGACACTCGGCATCCTCTACACGATTCCCAGCCTCGCGCTGATCATCCTGCTCATTCCCGCCTTTGGGCTGGGATCGAAATCGGTGATTATTGCGCTGATCATCTACGCGCAGATCATCCTCGTGCGCAATATTCTCGTCGGATTGCAATCTATCAGTCCGGCGATGCTGGAAGCGGCGCGCGGTATGGGTATGAACGCGTGGCAGATGTGGTGGCGCGTCCAGTTTCCGCTCGCTCTGCCGATCATGCTCGCCGGTCTGCGAATCGCTGCGGTCGTCGTTATCGGCATCGCGGCGATCGGTGCGAAGTTCGGCGCGGGCGGGCTGGGGCGGCTGCTCTTTGAGGGTATCTCCGGCAACCGGTACGACAAGATCTGGGCCGGGGCGATCACCGTCTCCGCGCTCGCCTTCGCGATCAATGGGTTGCTCCTGCTGCTGGAACGCGCCTTCGATCCCGCCCGTCACGGCACGCGGCGGACGCGCCGCCAGCGCGCCGCCCGCGATGTCCAGGAAAGCCTCACGCCAATCCCGGGATAAAGCGCGGCGACCTTCGCCCTTCCCACTCATCAGGGCGTATGCACTCTCAATCAACCTAACCCCCCCAATCCCCTTCCGTTCCTCGGCGTGGGAAGGGGGAGTGAGCCTCCATGAGATGAGGGTGGTATGAAAACACCTCGGCATTACGATGAGTCACCCCTTCCTCGCGTAGAGGGGTTGCTGACTACCGGCGCATCCGCGCGGTATGATGCATGCTGGTGGTTGATGCGTGGATACTCGCGATGGGAGGATAGCAATGCGAAACGCAAAACCGGTGGATTCGCTCGTCACTGCTGATTGGCTCAATGAACATCTGAGCGATCCACATATCCGCATTCTCGATGCGCGCGGCTACGTCCATCACATTGACGATGGCACGGGAAAGATGGTCGTCACATACGCGGGCGCGCAGGAAGAATATGACGCGGCGCACATCCCTGGCGCGGTCTTTGTGGACTGGACGACCGACATCACCGATCCCGATGACCCGGTGCCCGTGCAAGTCGCCCCGGCGGCGCGGTTCGCGGCGTGGGCCTCCCGCGCGGGTATTGGCGACGCCACGCACGTCGTCGTCTATGACCACACGGGCGGCACGATTGCCACGCGTGTCTGGTGGGATTTGCTGTACTACGGCCACGATCATGTCTCTGTCCTGAATGGTGGCTGGAAGAAGTGGGTCGCTGACGGTATGCCGACCAGCAGCGAGGCGCCGACTTTCACACCCGCCACGTTTGCGCCACGCACCCGGCAGGCCATGCGCAAGACCGTAGACGAGATGGCGGCGATCAGCGGCGCGCGCTCCGCCCAACTGATAGACGCCCGTGCGCCGGATCAATATGCGGGCGCAGTCGTGCGGAGCGGCCGGGCCGGTCATATCCCTGGCGCGATCAACGTCCCCGCCACTGCGCTTTTCGACCCGGCAACTGGCGAATGGAAGAGTGACGAAGAACTCGCCGCGATCCTCCATACCGCCGGTGTTTCCGACGCGCAACCTGCCGTGGCTTACTGTGGCGGCGGCGTCAGCGCAACGGGCGTCCTCTTCGCCATGCACCGCACCGGCCATCACGACTGGGCCAACTACGACGGCTCGTGGAACGAATGGGGCCCGCGCACCGACCTCCCCACCGAAACCAGCGGGGCTGAAGCCGAATGAACCGCAAAGGCGCAAAGGACGCAAAGAAGAGAAGATTGAGGAAGAGATGAGTGGATGAGGAACGGGAAGATAGCGAAGAGAGTAAATGATCGGTCGCGGGAGGTAATAGGGGCGGCGATTGACGTGCATCGCGCGCTCGGTCCCGGCTTTCTCGAATCTGTCTATGAAGAGGCGCTCTGCATGGAATTGTATGAGCGCAGTATTCCGTTCGTCCGACAACAAGAAGTCACCGTTCGTTATAAGAACCGTGAGGTTGGTGCGGGGCGCGTTGATATTGTCGTTGATGGATCACACATCGAGTTGAAAGCGGTTGATGCCCTTGCACCGATTCATTCCGCGCAACTACTTTCCTATCTTCGTGTCACCGGATACCGGCTCGGCCTCCTCATTATTTCAATGTCGCGACGCTCAAAGACGGTATCCGAAGAATCGCGCTTTCGCCTGCCCTTCTTTAAGTACTCTTATTCTCTTCTTTGCGTCCTTTGCGCCTTTGCGGTTCATTCGGTTTCGTCTGGTTTTAGGGGGTTGCGATGCGAGAGGTAGGGGCGGCACGGATTGGCGGGTTCGGGACTTCGATTTTTACCGAGATGACGCGGCTGGCGATCAAGCATCAGGCAGTCAATCTTGGGCAGGGGTTCCCAGATTTCGCCGGGCCGGATTTCGTCAAGGAAGCGGCGGCGGCGGCGATTTTCGCCGATCATAATCAGTACGCGCCCAGCCACGGCGTCCCGCGCCTGCGGAGCGCCATCGCCGCAATGTGGGGCGCGACGTACGGCCGGGAGATTGATCCCGACACCGACGTAACCGTCACGACGGGCGCGACGGAGGGAATGCTCGCCGCGCTGCTTGCCCTCGTAGACCCCGGCGACGAAGTAATCCTCTTCGAGCCATTCTATGACGCCTATGTGGGCGACATCATCTACGCGGGCGGCGTGCCGCGCTATGTGACGCTCCAGTCGCCCGATTGGTCGTTCGACGCGGACGCCCTCGCCGCCGCCTTCACCGAGAAGACGAAAGTCCTCATCCTCAACACGCCGCATAACCCGACCGGCAAAGTCTTCACGTGGGATGATCTCGCCCAGATTGCCGCGCTCTGCCAGCAGCATGAGGTCATCGCGATCACGGACGAGGTCTACGACCGCATCATCTTCGACGATGCCGTGCATGTGCCACTCGCGACGCTGCCCGGCATGTGGGAGCGCACCTTGACCCTCAATAGCACGGGCAAGACGTTCAGCATGACGGGCTGGAAGATCGGCTACGCCATCGGCCCGGCGCACCTGAATGCCGCCCTCCGCACCGTCCATCAGTTCAGCGTCTTCGCCACCGCGACACCGTTCCAGGAGGCGATGGCGACCGCCTTCCAGGAGGCAGAGGCGCGCGGGTACTACGCGCAACTGACGCGCGATTACACCACCCGGCGGGACACGATGCGCGCAATGCTCGAAGGCGCGGGGTTGCCGACGCTGAAGGCGGGCGGCACCTTCTTCCTGCTCGCCGATGTCACGGGGTTCGGCACGCCGGACGATGTCGCCGCCTGCTTTCACCTGATCGAGACGGCGGGCGTCGTCGGCATTCCGCCCTCCGTCTTCTACGCGGACGCCAGCCGCGCTGCGCTGCTGATTCGCTTCTGCTTCGCCAAGAAGCCGGAAACTCTCGCCGCCGCCGCCGAACGCTTCGCCCGCCTCGCCCACGGCCGTGCATAAGATTTCCTCTCTTTACACCTGCGCCGTGACGCCCTCTTTCGCGAGATCGGCCTCGACCATCATGCGGACGAGGTTTGGGAAATCCACGGTCGGTTCCCAGCCGAGAGCGCATTTCGCCTTCTCTGCCTTGCCGATCAGCAGGTTTACCTCGGCGGGTCGGAAGAACTTCGGATCGGAGCGTACGTAGTCGCGCCAGTCCAGCCCGACCGCCGCGAAGGCGCGCGTGGCGAACTCCTCGATGCTGTGCGTCGCGCCTGATGCGATGACATAATCGTCCGCGTCGTCCTGCTGGAGCATCGCCCACATCGCGCGCACATAGTCCCCCGCGTATCCCCAGTCCCGTTGCGGCTGAAGATCGCCCAGCACGAGTTCGTGCTGCTTGCCGGCGACGATGCGCGCGACACCGTTCGTGATCTTGCGCGTTGAAAATTCCAGCCCACGTCGGGGGCTTTCGTGGTTGAACAAGATGCCGCTGCACGCGAACAAGCCGTAGCTCTCGCGGTAATTGACCGTCGCATAGTGGCCGTATGCTTTCGCGAAGCCGTAGGGGGAGCGCGGTGCGAAGGGCGTCAGTTCAGTCTGCGGCACTTCGCGTACCTTGCCGAACATCTCGCTGGATGACGCCTGATAGAAGCGGGTCCGCGGGTTGGTCATCCGCACCGCTTCGAGCATCCGTACGACGCCAAGCCCCGTCACCTCGCCTGTCAAGACCGGCTGCTTCCACGAGAGCGGCACGAAACTGATCGCACCAAGGTTGTAAACCTCGTCCGGCTGCGTGATCTCCAGCGCGGCGACGAGCGAGGACTGATCGAGTAAATCGCCGTCCACGAATTCGAGGGCGGGGATCATCGCCTGTACGAGTTCCTGCTTCGGGTTATGCTGTCCGCGCACCATGCCATAGACCTTGTATCCCTTCGCGACGAGGAATTCCGCCAGATACGAACCATCCTGCCCGGTAATACCGGTAATCAGCGCGGTCTTCATGCCGCTGCCGTTCGTGGTCGAATCATCGCCGGTGCTCAGGTAGCCGGCAATCCGCGCGAGGTTGCGCGAATCAAGGCCCAATGTGGCGGCGAACATTTCCAGCAGCGCCGGGGAGATGACCTGCACTTCACCCCGCTCGTAATTGGAGATAGACTCCCGTGATAAACCGACGCGATCCGCCAGCATCTTCTGGCTGATCGCTGCCTTGATCCGCGCGGTGCGGATCGCGTTGCCAAACTCTCTCATTCCCATTAGCCACCTCCTCAAAACGATACAACCGTACGCATATGGTAGTTTAGATTGATAGAATTAGCGATGATCGGGTAGGAATGATACCGAAAATGGACACTCATCGGTGGTATCCGCCGATTTTTCGATTTTATCGGTACTCATACTTACATCCGCGCAAGAATCGAACGGCGCGAACCCATGCTCCTCGTATGTTGTACGTACGCATAAAACGTACGAAGAAAACCACTTGCGAAAATGAAGTCAATCGCGTAGAATAGGCGGCAGGGAGCGTTATGAACCGATTGCAACAGCGAGGCGCTGGCTGAAAGCCAACACGATCACTGATTGCGTTAGCGCACCTTTTGTACGAAGGGGATCGGGGGTAAACGATGTCAGGGGCGGAATACGAAGCGTTGCTGCGTCGGCGGCGTCTCTGGGGCGTGCCGCCGGATGTCGTCGAACACCTTGCTGCGGAATGTCAGCGGGAGCAGACAGCACTCCATGGCCGCGTCAAAGAGCTTGAAGGGCGGCTCGTCCGTGCGAGCACTGAGCGGGACGAGGCGAGTCAGACCGCCAGTATCGTACAGGAACGCGTCGTGCGGCTGGAGCAGGAAAACCAGGAGATTGCCAATCGCCCGGAAACGATCCGCGAGGAGGCGGTCCGCTTCGTTGTGGATGCCTGGACGGAGGCACAGACACTCCGCGAGCAGACCCGGCAGGAGATCGAAGCGGCCGAGACGAAGGCGCGCGAAGAAGTCGCGGTCCTTCGGCGCGAGTCCATGGCAGAACGGCAGCGTTACGAGGCCGAAATGGCCGATGAACGCGCGCGGTACGAAGCGGAAATGGCGGACGAACGGCAGCAATTCGAGACGGAAATCGTCGCGCTGCGCGAGCGGCGCCAGAAGGCAGTCGTGGAACTGGAATCGCTCGCGGAAAGCCTCTTGAGTCAGGCGGCGCGCAGCATCGCCCCTCACATAATCCGTACCGCCTCGGATGATCCCTCACCCGTCGCGGCGGGACCACCCACCGTGGCGACAGACGAATCGCACGACGAACCGCATTCGCCGCCCCCGGTCGTGATGGCTCCGCCCATGACCAACGGAACTATCGCCGAAGATCAGTTACTCGCCAAGGCGCTCAACGACCTTGAAGCGATTCTCAATACGTCGCGCAAACCGACGGGGGGATGAGGTTCCCTATTCCCCGATGAGCGCGCGGCGGCTGACGAGGGGCAGGTCCGCCATCTCTGCGAAGGTGAGCGCCTGATACGCCTCTCGTAGGAGATCCTCTTCCGTTTCGCCATCGTCGGGGCACTGCACGAGGCTGAACTGGACTTCCAACAACCCCTGTACTGCCTCCTGGATGTGCTGTGCGGCGATTTCTCCCCCTTCGGCGGTCGTTTCCGGTAGGATGACGATAAAGGAGTAGTCGGGTTCGCTGGCGATGATGTCGTTGTTGCGTAGCACCGTCGTCGCCGTTCGCAGCGTCTCGGCGAAGACTTCTTGCGCGGTCGCGATCCCTCGGCGCTCCACTTCCATCTCCCAGTCTTTTGCTTTGCCGACGAGGAGGCTGAAGGGACGGCGATAGCGGACGGCGCGCGTGACCTCGGCGCGCAGGCGATCCCGGCCCGCATGTGGCTTGAAGACGCCCGTCGTGGGGTCAATCTGCGTGAGGGCCTCGATCACCCGGCGACTCTCGCGCATCCGACGGTAGACGCGGCGCAGGAGTGAACTGACCCAGATCGCCCCGAAGCCGAGTACCGCGATGATCGCCCCGCTCATCGCGATCCAGAAGAGTGATGCCCCGTTTGGCTTGAGCACATACGCGGCTGCGGCCGCGCCGCCCGCCACGATCAGAATCGCAGAGATTGTTGCCCGGATACGAGGAAACCAGACGCCGATGAGCAAACTCAGGCTGGTCGCGACAAGCATCAGGAGCCGCACCGTGCCGGTCAACTCAATCGCCTGGGTGGCGACACCCGCCACAACCAGGAGCAGCAGCAGGCAGAGCGCTGCGTCTGAGGAACTGAACGGCGTCCGTGGACACGGCTCGCGCTTCGCGGGCTGTGCCGCCTTCTCCGTATGCTTCGATGCTGCCTTTGCCATCTCTGTTTCACCTTTCAGGCGTGCGTCCCGTCAATGTATCCCGGCACCCGACTACCATTACGAATCCTGGGTCGTGCGGAGGCGGATGCGCAGTTGATAGGGTTCCTCTTCGTGAACATCTTCGATTTCGGTTGCCAGTGTGCGGAGCGTCGTCGCGAGATCGGTCGCGCCGCTGTAGCCGATGCGCATTTCCAATTTTCCCTGCGCGAATCGGCGGACCTGCACATCATGAACACCCGCCAGTTTCTGGAGCGCGGCTTGGAACTGGCCGAGGTCCGAGAAGCGGACGAAGGGATAGGCGATGAGTGTGTAGGTCCCGTCCGGCCTGCTCGCGAGCTGGGGCGCCACGACGCGTTCGTCCTCGTCGTGCTCATTCGGCGCGGGCAGCGGCTCCGGTTGCGGGATCGGCCCGGTATCCGCCATCGCGGAATCAACTGCTTGCTCCATCACCGGCATCGCCTCTTCCGGTTCGGCCTCCATCTCCAACTCCGGCTCAGCCTCCGGCTCCAATTCCCGTTCGGTCTCAGACTCCGCTTCCGACTCCGGCTCCGATATCGCGGTGTGCGACTCGGGGGGAGTTATCGCTGAGGGATCATCCTCCATTGCGCTCGGCGCTGAATCGGCGGTCTCAGGTGGTATGTCAGCATCAATGGATGCGACCGCCCCGGTCGGTGTCCCTTGCAGGACTTGCTCGAGCATCTCGGCGGATTTGCGGAGCGCCAGTTCGTCGCTGGCAAGGTCCGCCGTTACGGTGCGGATGCGGTACTCGAGCGTGCCGATTTGATCGGTCATCTCGGCATTCTGCGCGGTGAGCGCCGCGTTTTCGCCTTTGAGCACACGAATAGATTCGGTTGCATTGTCAATGATGTTCCGCAGCCGTGTGTACAGTTCGGTGCGGTGATCTATCTGATCAGACTGCGGGACGAGGGCCGCGCGATCTGTCTGTTCGAGGGATCGCGCATTGCCCGAAACGGCCACCTGATCATTCAGGCCATCATCCGACCGATAACTGCTGAGGTCACGCATTGTTCCTCCTCCATAGCCATCGTGCGGCGTTCGCACCGTGGCCTGTACATTCCGGCGACCAGTGATGCCGCCTGTCTTCTGCCGATACACAGTGTGGCCGCGCCATCGGTCGCAGTACCATTACCGATTTCGATTCCGATTCCGATTCCGATTATCGCACCTTCTCGTGCGGTCATCCGTGATCGGCAATCCATGAAACCCCTAATAGTTCGCCACATGAGCGACCACTCCTCACTTGCTATAACGCAAAGGAGATGAATAATAGTACGGCCTAGTTTTGGACTCTGAATAATCTGTAATACTCACGCGATTTTAGTGCGAATTAACATATAAAGCATGGAAGTTCGCGTTCTTACGGCCCGGCGGTGATGGTGATGGTGAGCGTCGCCGTATACGTGCCCACGGCGGCATCGGCGGGCGCCACGAGGTGAGTTGTGAAGGTCATTGTCGCCTGTCCCGTACCCGTGTTCGTGGCCGCATCGAAAATCTTGCCGCTCGTGGTTGGGATCATCAATGGATAACCGATACCATTCGTCGGCGCGGTTCCCGTCGTTCCGGAGACTGCGGTACTTTGAATCGTGTGATTACCGGCTGGAATCGTGTCGCTCGCCGCATCCGCGAGTACGCCGATCACTGCCTGCAGGTTCCAGCCTGCGCCGCTGCCGGTCGCATCATTGACGCTGACCGCGAATGATGACGTGAGGGTAAGTGCAGGGCTTTTGCATTCTCGGAGTGGGCAGCAGTAATTATGAATGTGCGCTGCTTTGGTAGGATTTCGTTGCTGACACGAAAACCCGATCAAAGGAGCGCACGATGCCATCTACGCACCATTTGTCGT
>JAABUU010001878.1_pt1 | contig 32540 bp, 36 predicted proteins | sample 5559301 | NCBI WGS metagenome assembly JAABUU01 (sample SAMN10711884, study PRJNA513360) | rock metagenome | isolation source: Antarctica rocks | place: Antarctica: Victoria Land, Richard Nunatak white
GAGGCATGCTCGCCTTGATGATCCAAAACCATCCTGACCGCCCGCTCGCGGACCTCAGGGGAATACGGGGGTGTTCGCTTCGTCATGGCTCCATCCTCTCAAGAGTTGGAGCCTCCGGGAAACCCGGGGCGGTTCACATCAAGCCGTTCGGCATCACCACCATGCCGCTCGACAAGGCGCTTGAATACGTCGCCTCCGAACCAATGTTCTGGATCAACGCCTGACCAAAATGGCCAAAGTCGAGTTTAGGCCTCACCGCTTTTACATTGACGCGGCGGTCGTCGATCGAGATATTCTGCCAAGGTCGAAACATATTGGCCGTTTGGGGGATCGTCATGGTGGCAAACCAGTTGAAGCCAGTCGCGCTCGTGCTTGGGGTACTTTTGGTTGGCTCATGCTCGGCGCAGGCGCTGGAGAGCACGTCCGGCAAACGCATCGCGCTTAGTAACTTCTACGCCGGCAACAGCTGGCGGCAGGCGATGCTGAAGGCCTGGAGTCAGGCGGCCGACGGGGCTGTGAAGGCGGGCATCATCAGAGAGAGCAAGATCGTCAACGCCAACAGTTCGGCGACCGAACAGGCGAGCCAGATCGAAAGTCTAATCGTGGAAGGCTGGGATGCAATCGTGGTCGATCCGATTTCGACGACGGCAATCGATGGCGCGATCCAGGATGCCTGCGACGCCAACATCAGGGTTATCGTCTTCAACGAGGCGGCGACCGCTCCCTGCGCGACGCATATCATCACCAATTACGTGAGCGTGGGTTCACAGCAAGCCGAGTTCTTCGGCAAGACCTTGCGGGGACCGCACAACCTGCTCGAGATCCGCGGCATCGCCGGCACGTCGGCGGACGACGACATGCACAAGGGCCTCGTCGACGGACTTGCCACATATCCCAACCTGAAGATCGTGGGGTCGGTGTTCGGCAACTGGACGGGTACGATAACACAGCGCGAAGTGTCCGGCGTCCTCCCCAGCCTGCCGCAGATCGACGGTGTCGGCACGCAGGGCGGCGACGGGTTCGGCGCCGACCAGGCCATCAAGGCCGCGGGCCGCCCCACCCCCATCATCGTCATGGGGCACCGCCAGGACGAACTGGCGCTCTGGAAGGATCTTCTCAAGGCCGATCCCGCCTACGACACATTCTCGGTCTCCTCCACGCCCGGCGGTTCGCGAGCCGCCTTCTGGGTGGCCCAGCAGGTCCTGGCCGGCGTCAACGTGCCGAAGACGATCGACCTACCCCTGCCCGTCATCTACAAGAAGGACCTCGACGCGTGGCTGAAGGTCATGCCCGAGGGGTCGGTGGCCGTGACGCCGTACACGCAGGACTGGACCGTGGCCTGGATCGCGGCAGCCAACGCCGGCAAGCCCGCGCCCGACGCGCCGCTGCCTAAGCCGGGCGACATGTAGCTCAGGTGCGGCAGAGCCCGGGGCCGATGATGCCAACGTCACGCGCTGCGCTGATCGAGCTGAACGGCATCACGAAGGAATTCGGCGTAGTGCGGGCGCTGTCCGGCGTCGATCTCTACGTGCGGCCGGGCGAGATCCTCGGCATCGTCGGCCACAACGGCGCGGGCAAGAGCACCCTCATGGGAGTGATGCGCGGCACGACCGGCTGCACGGCGGGCACAGTTCGCGTCGATGGCGGCGATGTCACTCCCTCCTATTCGGTGCGCCGCGCCTACGACCTCGGCATCCGCTGCGTCTTCCAGGAGCCCTCGCTCTGCCTGACGCTAAAGGTGTTCGAAAACACCCGCCTGATCCACCGCGACCTCCACGGGTTCGGCTGGGCGGGCCGGGCCCGCAAGCTGATCGGCGCCTCGCTCGACGCCATCTTCCCGGGCCATGGCATCGACGTCGACGCGGTGACGGGCGACCTGCCCACCGGCGCGCGCCAGATGGTCGAGATCGCGCGGGCCTTCACGGTCGTGTCGGCGCCGGCCCGCCTCGTTATCCTGGACGAGCCGACATCGTCCCTCGATGCCCGCATCGCGGCGCAGTTCCTTGCCTACGTGCGCGGCTGCCCCGCGAGGAACCAATCCTGCATCCTCATCTCCCACCGGCTGAAGGAGATCATCGGCAACACGGGGCGGGTGGTCGTCATGCGCGACGGCGCTGTGGTCGGCGAGCAGCCCAGCGCGGGGCTGCGGGATGAGGCTCTGGTGACCATGATGGGAGTCATGGCCCAGGCGCGTACAAGCGCTGCCCCCGTTCGTCCTGCCCCGGATCCCGTCCAGGCCGCCGCGGCTGCGGCGCGTCCCGACCGGGTGTCGATCGACCCGCCCCGGCCAGGCGCCTTCCGTCTGGAAGCGCGTGCCGGCGAGGTCGTTGGGCTCGCAGGGCTGGACGGCCATGGCCAGCGGCGGACACTGCTGCGTGTGTTCCAGGCGGCCGCAACGTCCGGCGCCGCCGGCACGGTGCGGGGCCGCGTCGCCTACGTCAGCGGCGACCGCCATCGCGAGGGCGTGTTCGCGCTCTGGTCGGTCGCCCACAATGTCTCGATCGTCGTCATGCGCCGCCTCGCGCACGCGGGGTTCATCAATCCCGGCACCGAGTGGAGTCTCGCGGCGCAATGGCGCGACCGGCTCGGCATCAAGACACCCGATGTCGGCCAGCCCATCACGAGCCTGAGCGGGGGCAGTCAGCAGAAGGTGCTGATCGCCCGTGCGCTCTGTAGCGGGGCCGACATCGTCCTGCTGGACGATCCCATGCGCGGCGTGGACGTCAGCAGCAAGCGGGAGATGTTTGAGCAGATCCGGCGCGAGGCAGCCGAGGGCAAATGCTTCCTGCTCTACACGACCGAGTCCGAGGAACTGCACTACTGCGATCGCGTCTACGTCTTCTATCAGGACGGCATCACCGAGGAGATCGCGCAGAGCGAACTGACCGAGGAGCGCGTCCTGCGGGCCTCCTTCGCGGATTCCGCGGCCGTCGACCCAGCAGCCAACGCGCCGCTCGCGAGGTCCGCATGAACGGGAGCGGCCAGGCGGCGCGCCGCCGCAACCCGGACATGGTCCGGCTCGCGATCCCGATCGTGGCGCTGGTCGCCATGGCGATCACGATGGCGATGCTGCAACCGCGCGTCACGACCTACATCGGGATGCAGCTCGTTCTCGGATTTGCGCTCCCGCTGGTCTTCGCGACCATGGCGCAACTGTCCGTGATCGCAGCGGGCGACATCGACTTCGGCCTCGGGCCTTTCATCGGGCTAGTCAACTGCGTCACGGCGGCACTGATGGCCTCGCATCCCGCGCTGTGCTGGCTGTCGCTCGTGGGCTGCGTCGTAGCCTATGCGGCGCTCGGCGCCTTCATCGAGGTGCAGCGGCTTCCCTCGATCGTCGTGACCCTGGGGGCGTCGTTCGTCTGGCTCGGGCTTGCCCTGCTGATCATGCCGACTCCGGGGGGCAGCGCGCCCGGCTGGCTGTCCGCCATCGTGCGGTTCCGGCCGCCCGTCGTGCCGCTGCCAATCCTCGCCGCCCTGGTCGTCGCAGGCGCAACCCACTGGCTGTTCCGGCGCTCGTCCTACAGCGTCGTGCTGCGCGGCCTGGGGAGCTCCGCCGCGACGGTGCGAGCGGCGGGCTGGTCGCTGCTGATGGCGCGCAGCGCCCTCTACGGGTTGGCCGGCCTGTTCGGTACCATCGCGGGGCTGCTCCTAACGGGGCTCATCAGCAGCGGCGATGCCAATGTCGGCACACCCTACACGTTGCTCTCCGTCGCGGCGGTGATCGTAGGGGGCGCGGAATTCTCGGGCGGCGTCGTCTCGCCCGCCGGTGCGGTCGCCGGCGCCTTCGTGCTGGTGCTGGCCGGCGCGCTGCTCTCGTTCATGAACGTGCCCTCTGACTGGCAGCTCAGCGTCCAGGGCCTGCTGCTGATCCTGGTCCTCGGGGTGCGCCTCATGCTGCGGAGAACGGCGTGACACCAGGCTCGATCCTCAAGACCCTTCGGCGCCAGCGCTGGATTTGGTCCTTCGCGGGGGCGGCCCTCATCTGGATCATCATCGCCGCGAGCGCCGAGGGACGCGGGGCCGGCGCTACCCTGGTCGCCGCCTTCGGCTTCGCGACCTTCTACGTCATCGTCGGCACGGGCGAGATGCTGGTGATTTCCGTCGGCCCGGGGAACATCGACCTGTCGATCCCGTCCGTGATGACGCTGGCGAGCTATCTTTCCATGGGCGTCACGCGCAGCGATGACGGCCGGCTGGCGCTCGGCATTCTGGTCGCGCTCGGCATCGGGGCCGCGGCAGGCATCGCCAACATCGTGCTGATCCGTGGCCTGCGCATCCCCCCGATGATCGCGACGCTAGCGGCCGGTTTCGTGATGCAGTCGATGAGCATCGCCTATTCCAAGGGGTCGACCGCCAAGCCCGCCCCGCTGCTCGTCGAGCTCAGCGCCGCCCGCCTGTTCGGCCTGCCCGTCGTGGCGCTCGTCGTCATCGTGGCCGCCGTGCTCGTCTCGCTGGTCCTGGCGCGCTCGGTCTTCGGCCGTTCGGTGCTGGCGGTGGGGCAGAGCGAACGGGCCGCCTACCTCGCCGGCATCTCGGTGCCGATGACGACGGCCGCCGTCTACCTCGCCTGCGCCATGCTGGCCAGCGTGGCCGGTTTGCTGCTGGCCGCCTATTCGGGCGGCGGTGGTGGTACAGTTTGAAATCCGCCCGGCTTGACCCGCCTTTGAGCGGCGCCGGCTACCGTGCCATAATCTCGGCATGACAGACAAGCGCATCCCCCGTCCCCGCGATCCCGTCGAGCTCGGCAAGCTGATCGGTGACATCCTGACAGGCCAAGTCGAAGACCGAGCAGCGCCACCCCCCGACGATCCGAACAAAGATCCTGCCGCCGTAGCCCTCGGGCGTAAGGGCGGAGCCAAGGGCGGCTTAGCTCGTGCCGCTTCGCTCTCTCCCGACGAACGTAAGCAGATTGCGCAGGACGCGGCTAAAAAGCGGTGGGATAGGCGCTAGACATTTCATCTGGGGATTGCCCCTGACGAAGGTACGTGAATCAATTTGCAGTTTTTTGCGTCTTATGCTTGCGTCGCCTCCTGAGGCGCGCTAGAAGGCGTCTATGCCTTCGATCCGCCAGGTACTCGACAGTCACGAAAGGGAGCTTCTACAGAGGCGCGATCAGTTGCGCTCTCAGCTTCAAGATGCCGAGGCCGAGCTTGAGGAGGTGCGCCGTGCCAAGGCCGCTTTGGTCGGATCTGATAAGACAGACTCTTCGGTAGCCTCGGTAGACGATGATCGATACGCGCGAATGACAAACAAGCAACTTGCTGTGGCTGCGCTGGAAGAACACTTTACATCCGGCGCCAAAGCCTCTGAACTTGTCTCATTCTTCAAGTCGCGTTGGAACCGCGAAATTGATCGCTCAACATTCAGTCCACAACTCACCCGCCTTTTGCGCGACGGGCTCGTCGAGAAAGACGGGATGGTCTGGAGGTTGAAGAAGGACACGGCCCCGAAGCACGCTCCAGGGCCGCACGATGTTCCTCGCCAGGGGAACCAGACCGAGGCTGAATAGACCTCGGGGAAAGAGAGCGCTGGGATGATCGCTCGTCCCTTCGTGGTGTGGTGGCTCGAACCCACCTGCCACATGCTCTTATAGTCTGAGACGCCGGGGCGGTCACCCGCCCCGGCTACAGGGCAATCCTGCCCTGAGGGGCGTAGCCTACCATAGTAGCGAGGGGAATGGAATCCCCCCTTCTAACTGTAACTTCGTGCTTGACCGCTGTGGCATGACGGTGCAATATCATGTCCATGAACAAGCTCCTCCCCGCAAAGCGCGCGCAAGTCCTGCAGATGATGGCTGAGGGCCTCTCTCTTCGCGCCACCACTCGCCTGACCGGGATCAGCCGAACCACCCTGATCAAGCTTCTGGAAGACGCTGGACAGGCCTTCTCAGAATATCAGGACAGAGTCCTCGTGAACCTCCCCTGCAAGCGCATCCAGGTCGATGAAGCATGGGCTTTCTGCTATGCGAAGCAGAAGAACGTGGCGGCCGCGAAGGCCGCACCGGAAGGCGCTGGCGACATATGGACGTGGGTTGGATTGGACGCCGACACGAAGCTCGTTGCTTCCTTCTATGTTGGCGGCCGTGATAGCGAAGCCGCTATGACGTTTATGGACGATCTTGCTCCCCGCATGGCCTCTCGCGTCCAGCTCACGTCAGACGGTCACAAGGCTTACCTTGAAGCCGTGGAAGGCGCTTTCGGCGCCGACGTAGACTATGCGCAGCTCGTCAAGATTTACGGCTCGGCACCCGAGAGCGCTAAGGGCCGCTACAGCCCGGCCGAATGCACCGGGGCAAAAAAGGTCAAAGTCGAGGGCAACCCTGATCCGAAACACATCAGCACGTCGTTTGTGGAGCGCAGCAATCTTTCAATCCGCATGGGCAACCGCCGCATGACGCGGCTGACAAACGCTTTCTCTAAAAAGGCGAAGAACCACGCGCACATGATGGCGATCTATTTCATGCACTACAATTTCGTGCGCATTCATCAGACCTTGAAGATCACTCCGGCGATGGCAGCGGGGGTTACTACTAAGCTTTGGGAGATGGCCGACCTAGTTGCTGTCTTGGAAGCATGGGAAGCAGAGGCGGAATGAACAAGCTCTTCTATGGCGACAACCTCAGCGTTCTCCGGGAGAGCATCATCACTGAGAGCGTGGACCTCGTTTACCTGGACCCGCCATTCAATTCCGCCGCGTCCTATAATGTGCTGTTCCGAGCACCCTCTGGCGAACAATCGGCCGCGCAAATCGAGGCTTTCGAGGATACGTGGCATTGGAACGAGTCGGCGGAGCTAGCCTTCTCCGAAGTCGAGAACAATAGGCATAACAGCCAAGCTGCGACCATGCTTCGGGCCATTCGGTCGACTCTTGGCGAAAACGACATGATGGCCTATCTAGCGATGATGGCCGCAAGGCTGATCGAATTGCATCGCGTTCTTAAACTGACCGGTTCGCTATATTTGCACTGCGATTCGGTCGCGAGCCACTATCTGAAGATCGTTCTAGATGCTGTTTTTGGCGCCGATCGCTTTCTAAGCGAGATTATCTGGAAGAGAACAAGCGCTCACTCCAATGCTACACAGAGTCTTGGAGCCGTTCACGACGTTATTTTGCTCTACAAGAAAGGCAAGAACGCAACATGGAATCAACTTTATGTTGGCTATAGCAACGAGTACATAGCCGAGCATTTCGTACACAAGGACAGTGATGGCCGACTATTCCGTCGCGCGGATTTGCGTAATCCTGGTGTCAGGCCCAACCTGACTTACGACTATGTCGCAAGTAATGGTAGGATCTATAAACCTCATCCGAACGGCTGGGCAATCTCTTTGGAGAACATGAGGAAACTAGACCGGCAGAATAAACTCTTTTTTCCAGCCAAAGAAGACGCGAGGCTGAGGAAAAAAATCTATCTTGATGAAAGTCTAGGCGTCCCCTTGACAGACGTTTGGGATGATCTTCCGCCTATCCACGCGAGCGCTCAAGAGCGCCTTGGATACCCAACTCAGAAGCCAGTTGCCTTGCTTGAACGAATCCTTTCGGCTTCCTCGAACCCAGGCGACGTGGTGCTTGATCCATTTTGCGGGTGCGGCACAACGATCCACGCCGCGCAAAAGCTCGGCCGTCAGTGGATAGGCATAGACGTGACACACCTTGCCATATCGCTGATTGAACGGCGGCTGAAAGATGCCTTCCCGGACCTCCAGTACGAGGTGCACGGCACGCCGCGCGATCTTGCCGGGGCTCGCGATCTTGCCGAACGCGACAAATATCAATTCCAGTGGTGGGCTACCTCATTGATTGATGCCGTCCCAGCGGGCGGCAAGCGCAAGGGCATGGATCGCGGCGTGGACGGCTTCCTGAATTTCCGGGATGCGCAGAACAAGCCGGCGTTCGGGATCGTTTCGGTGAAGGGCGGCGAGTCAAAGTCGCCTGACATGATCCGGGTGCTAAAGACGGTCGTGGACCGTGAGAAAGCCGCGCTGGGCGTGTTTATCAGTTTGGTGGACCCGACACGCGAGATGACGAAGGAAGCGGCCTCGGCAGGGTTCTATGAGACCGGTGGGCGCAAGTTCCCGAAGATCCAATTGTTCACGATCGCGCAACTCTTGGATGGGCGGAAGCCGGAGGTGCCCTTCGGGCACGTCGAGGGGTTCAGGAAGGCGGGACGGGAGCGGGAGGGGAAGCAGGGGTCGCTTCTCTGATTTCAAACTGTACCACTACCCGGGCGGCGCATCGCTCGACATGTCGGCGGACTTCCTGCTAATGGCGCTCGCGGTGGTAGTGCTGGGCGGGACAAGCATCGCGGGCGGGCGGGCCTCGGTCGCGGGTGTGTGGGGAGCCTCGCTCTTCCTCTACTTGACGGTCGCGATGCTGAACGTCTTTGGGGTCAGCGTCGGCCTCCGCTACGTGATTACCGGCCTCATCATCATCGGGGTTCTGGCCCTGTCAGAATCGGGGGAGCGGTCTTGATCCCTCCCGTCACACCGTCGACACTCGGCTTCAGGAGGTCCTTGCGATGACTGGGCAGGCTGTCGTCTTCGTCGGCTCGATCACCCGGGCCACCCCCTATTTTGACACCGCCGAGGGGGAAGGCATCTCGATCCTCCACCTCGACGAAGCTTCGGGGCAATTGTCCCGCGACGGGCTGACGACCGGGATCGACAATCCGGCCTTCATGTCCTTCCATGCGAACAGGCGCACCCTCTTCGTCACCAGCGAGGTCTACGGCTGGAACGAGGGGACGGTGACGGCCTATCACTTTGATTTGGCGGGCCGGACCCTGCACTACATCAACAAGCAGGCGACGCTGGGCAGCATCACTGCGCACAACAGCATCGACCGCTCCGGCCGCTACGTGCTCGTGAGCAACTATGCCCACGAGAGATGGGCGGGCCCCTACGGACCGGACGTGCCGGGGCAGGCCGTCGCGGTATTCCCCATCGACGAGCGCGGCGGCCTCGGGGCCGCGACCAGCAGCGTGGCCCATGAGGGATCCGGGCCCGTGGCGAGCCGGCAGGGCGAGCCGCATCCGCATTGCGCCATCTCCAGCCCGGACAGCCGCTTCGTCCTGGTGGCGGATCTCGGCATCGACGCGGTCGTGACCTATCGTTTCGAGGCCGGCCGGCTGTCCCGCGCCGCCTCCCTCGCGATGGCGCCGGGCGCGGGTCCCCGGCACCTCATCTTCGCGCCCGGCGGACGCTCGGTCTACGTGATCAACGAGCTCGATTCGACGATCACCCATCTCGCCTACGACCCGGCCACGGGACGCTTGCAGCCACGGCAGACCATCCCGACCCTGCCATCCGCTTTTTCCGGCGAGAACCGCTGTTCCGACCTGCAATTGTCGGCCGACGGACGCTTTCTCTATGGCGCCAACCGGGGCCACGACAGTGTCACTGTGTTGCGCGTCGATCCTGCCGACGGCGGCCTTGAGGTCATCCAGCACTGCCCCTGCGGCGGGCACACCCCCCGCAACATGGACCTAAGCCCGTCGGGCACGCACTTGCTGGTCGCCAATCAGAACAGCCACACGGTGGCCATCCTTCGCCGCGACCAGGCCGACGGGCGGCTTGAACAGGTAGGGGCCCTCGATGTCGGTACACCGATGGTCGTCGCTGCGGTGGCGATCTGACCGTCCCGCCCGCCGTGACGTTCCGGGGACCGCTGTCCGGGTTCGGACACATATGAGACTTCAGTGAGTGGGGCGGGGGTCCCCGAAGCTGATGTTACGAAAACCAACGTCAGGAGACTGTACCGGCCCCGGATACTGAGACACCGATCTGGATCCTACTACGGGGCTTGTCGCAAACTCCCGAGCAGGTTGCAGATCGGGTCCGGACGATCCCGGTTTTACGCTTCGCGATCCCACCTTCATTGGCGGCCGGAAAGCGCCGGCTCGGGGCTTGAAGAAAGGGAACGGAAGTGCACGCCAGAGATGTCGCGCCGTCCCGGCGAGCCTTGCCGGCCTGGACCGGCGCGGCGGCCAGCCAACTTCCCACCGTTCGCGCCAAGGGGTCAGGCAGGATGAAACATGTCGTTCTTCTCGGGGACTCGGTGTTCGACAATGCCGCTTATGTGTGTCGCATGAAGAGCGAAAAACCAGCGGCCGCGGTACAATCCCGCAACATCATGCTCACTGCGGGCTGCGACACGCCGAGAGCACCAGCCGCCGCGGTCACCGATCCATGGCGGCTCACCGCGCGGATCATTTCGAGCTGGCGCAGGGTCAGTGGCATAAGACCGGCTGATAGTGATTTAAGGAAAGCGTCGTTGTGCTTATTTCGGGGCTGTTCTAGCGTCTACACAAAGCGGCGGGCGGTGGGACCGAGGGTCCGGAATCGATGCAGATCGTTGCGGTTGAAACGTCCATCGTCTCGCTGCCCTTCGACATGGGCGGCCCGCACCCGTTATTCGCCGGACAGCCCTGGGAATATCTCGAGATTTTGCTCGTCAAGGTCGAGACGGACGATGGCCTGGTCGGATGGGGCGAGGCGTTCGGACACGCGGCCATCGCGGCGACCAGGGCGGCGCTCGACACCATCGTGGCTCCCCTTATGGTCGGGCGCGAGGCCGGCGACATCAACGCGCTCACGCGCGAGATTCTGCACGGCATCCATCTGCTCGGTCGCAACGGCCCCTTCACCTTCGCCTTCTCGGGGATCGAGATTGCGCTTTGGGACATTCTCGGCAAGCGCACGGGCCAGCCGCTCTGGCGACTCCTCGGCGGTCGCGAGACCGGTCCTCTCGACGCCTATGCGAGCCTGCTTGCCTACGGCGATCCGTCCCTGGCGGCCAAAAACACGTCCGCGGCGTGCGCGGCGGGGTATCGGCACATCAAGCTGCACGAGACGACCCGGGAGGCCGTGCTGGCCGCGCAAACCGCCCCGGGCGTCGACGGGGCCGCGATTATGCTGGACGTGAACTGCGCCTGGTCGCCGACCAAAGCCCGTCGCCAGGCGGCCGCTCTCGCGGGCGACGGCTTGCTCTGGCTGGAAGAGCCGGTCTGGCCGCCCGAGGATGTCCACGCCCTAGCCAGCATCCGCAGCTTTGGGATCCCGATCGCAGCCGGCGAGAATGTTGCCGGCCTGTTCGGCTTCAAAACCCTCATCGATGCGAGGGCCATCGATATCGCCCAACCCAGCGTCACAAAGGTCGGCGGGATCGGGGAACTGGCGCGAGTCGTCCATTACTGCCAGGCGGAGGGAATCGAAGTCGCGTTGCACTCGCCCTATTTCGGCCCCGGCTTCATCGCGACCCTGCATGCGGCTGCGGCCCTGCTGGAGAAGCCGCTGATAGAGGTGCTGTGGCTCGAGATGGAGGCCAACCCCTTCGACCCCTGGGTCCGCCCGGTCCGAGGCAAGGTGGCGGTCCCGTCCGGCCCCGGTCTCGGCTGCGACCCCGATCCCGCGATACTCGCCCGCTACGCCAAGGGCGAACGGAGTCGAACGGAGCGGAGGACGAAACCGTGAAGGTCACTCGCGTCCAGGCCCGTCCGGTCGTCGTTCCGCTCGCTGAGCCGATCGGCAGCGCCCTCGGCCAAATCCGCGCCTTCGGCTGCATCCTGGTTTCGGTCGAGACGGATGCCGGCATCGTCGGCGAGAACCTCGTCTTCACGCTCAACGACCGGCGCACCCGGGTGTTGCAGGCCATGGTCGAGGACCTTGCCGACCTCGTGGTGGGGTGGGACGCCGGGCACATCGCCGGCTTCTGGGCCCGGGCCTGGAAGGACATCAATTTCCTGGGCCACCAGGGCGTCACCGTGGTCGGCATCTCGGCACTCGACGGCGCGCTCTGGGACGCGCTCGGCAAAGCGAGCGGCCTGCCTCTCTACCGCCTGCTCGGCGGGGCCCGGGACCGGGTCCCGGCGTACCACAGCGGCGGGTTGTGGCTGTCCTCCTCGACCGAGGAGCTGGTCGCCGAGGCGCGATCCTTCTCGGCCCAGGGCTTCAAGGCCATGAAGATGCGGCTGGGCCTGCCCGACCCCATGGCCGACATCGCCCGGGTGCGGGCCGTCCGCGAGGCGATCGGTCCCGAGATCAAGCTGATGGCCGACGCCAACCAGGGCCTCAACGAGGCGCAGGCGATTCGGCTCGGCCGCAGGCTGGAGGATTACGACCTGACCTGGTTCGAGGAGCCACTGCCGGCTTGGGATCTCGAAGGGCTGGCGCGGGTCTCGGCCACGCTCGATACGCCGATCGCCAGCGGCGAGACCGAATACACCCGCTACGGCTTCCGCCGGATGCTGGATCTGCGCTCGGCCGACGTGTTGATGCCCGATTTGCAGCGGGTCGGCGGAGTCAGCGAGTTCATGCGAGTCGGCCACATGGCGCAGAGCCATGACGTTCCGATCTCGAGCCACCTGTTTCCCGAGACCAGCATCCAGGTTCTCGGCGCGCTCTCGAACGCGGTCTACCTCGAATACATGCCCTGGTTCTCGAAGCTGTACAACGAAGAGCTGGTCTTCGAGGATGGCCATGCGCTCGTTCCGGAGCGTCCAGGCTGGGGCTTCACGTTCAACCAGGACTACGTCGCGCATCTCGCACGAGGAAACGGCTGACCGCCCGCGAAAGACGGGCCGCGGCCAGAGAGACCAGGGAGGATGTCATGGGTGTCACGCGTCGTGAGTTCACCTCGGGAGGAGCGGTCGCGCTCGCCGCGTCCGGGATCGGCCTGCCCAGTCCCACGATCGCCCAAAGCGAGCCGATCCGGATCGGTTGGCTCGCCGCGCTCACCGGGGCAAGCTCGGCGCCTGGGATCGGCTTCAACCGGGGCGTCCTCTACGCCGCCGAGACGATCAATGCGGCCGGCGGCGTCAAGGGCCGCAAGGTCGAGATCATCACCCGCGACACCCAGGGTGACCCGACCAAGGCCGTCAACGCCACCCAGGAGATGATCAGCCAGCTCAAGGTCCACGCCATCTGGGGGCCGACGAATTCGGGCGAATCCCTCGCCGTCACGCCGATCATCGCCCGGGCCAAGATGCCGAACGTCCACCCCTGCGTGGTCGACAGCCTGATCGACCCGCAAAAATTTCCTACGGCCTTCCGGCTCGCTCCGGCGAACGGCCAATGGGACGACGCGGTGCGCGGCTATTGCCGGAGCGTGCTGAAGGCCAAGAAGGTCGCGGTGATCGGCGACACGACGGGCTACGGGGTCACGGCCACAGGAGCCTCCGTGGCGGCTTTCAAGAAGGACGGCGTCGAGGTCGTCTACCAGGCCAACATCGACGCGACCCAGCCGGACATGACGCCCGACATGCTGCGGGCCAGGAGTGCCGGTGCTGAAGCGATCGTGGTCTGGAGCGTCTCGACCGGCATGGACGCCCGTCTGTTCAACACCCGTGGCGCCATGGGCTGGGACGTCCCCTTTGTCGGCCATCCGTCTATGGCCTCCGGCGAGATTGCCGCCCTGGTCGAGAAGCCGTCCAGCTGGGAGAAGGTCTACGCGATCGGCTACAAGAGCTGCAGCTACGATTCAGCCGGCAAGCTGCCGCCGCGCAGCCAGGAACTCGTGGACAGGCTCAAGGGAAAGGTGAACCTGGCCGACACCCTGCTCTGGTGGGTGGCGGCCGGCATCGACGCGGTCGAGCTCGTCACCAAGGCGGTGGAGGCGACAGGATCGTCCTCGAGCGAGGCCATCATCAAGCATTGGAACAACCTGTCGAGCTATCCGGGCTATTTCGGCACCTACAGCTTCAACCCCACGCAGCATAACGGCTATCCGACCGAGGAGGTCGTGATGTCGGCCGCAAGCTCGGCCAAGAATGGCACTTTCGCGCTCGCCCCCGGCTATAGCTGAGCACGAGCGGGAGCCCCGACATGCTGGCTTCCATCCTGTCGTCCGGCCTGGCGGTTGGCGCTGTCTACGCGCTCATCGGGATCACCTACAACACCATGTACGCCACCTCGCGGGTGATGAGCTTCACCGCCGGGCAGCTCGGGATGCTCGGCGGGGTGTTCGGGTCGCTGTTCATGCTGCGCTGGGGCTTGCCGGTTGTCATAGGCTTGCCGCTGACGCTGGCGGCCTGCGCGCTCGTCGGCGTGGTCACCGAGCTTGTCGCGGTCCGTCCGGTCCTGAAGAGCCTCGAGCAGCATCTCTACGTGCTGTCGACGCTCGCGCTCGCGTTGGTGATCCAGCAGGTCACGGCAATCGAGTGGAGCACGGAACCGCAGCCCTTCCCCCGGCTGACCGGTCTTGGTTCGGGGATCCTGGACGAAAAGTTCTGGCTGCCGGTCGCCGCCTGCGCCGTCACCGTGCTCGGGCTGGAATTCCTGTATCGTCACACCCTGGTCGGACGGGCCTTCCTGGCGGTCGCCGAGGACAACTTCGCGGCCCGCGCCCTCGGCCTGCCCGAGCGCAACCTGCGGGTCGCGAGCTACGCGCTCGCCGGGGCGATTGGCGGGCTCGCGGGCTTCGCGGGCGGCGGGCTCCTGCTGGCTTTCTTCGCCAACGGGCCGCTGCTCAATTTTTACGGCTTCGTCCCCGTCGCACTCGGCGGGCTGGGCAACAACCGCGGCGCCGTGATCGGCGGCATCGCGCTCGGCCTGTTCCAGCAGGCCGCCAACTTCATGGTCGGCGGCATCTTCTCCTCGGTCGCCGTGTTCACCTTGTTCATCGTCGTGCTCCTGGTCGCCCCGCAAGGCCTGTTCGGCTCGCACGCCGCGCGGAGAGTGTAATGTGCACCCTCGGCAACGCCGCGGCCGTGCCTGCCCCGCCCGTAAGCGGCGTCCGCCGCAGCCTGCCGACCCTGCTGCCGTTCCTGGTCCTGCTCGGGCTGGCGCTCGCGCTCCCGCTGATCGGCAACGATTACTGGGCGCTGATAGCCACCCGCGCGGCGATCTACTGGATCCTGGTTTCGGGCCTGAACCTGATCGTAGGCTTCACCGGGCAGCTCGCGATCGGCTACGTCGCCCTGCTGACGCTCGGTGCCTACACCACGAGCGTGCTCGCGGCCGGCAACGTCCTGCCGCCGATCCCGGTTTTCGGCGCCCTGGCGCTGGCGGGTGTCGTCGGAGCCCTCTGCGGGGTCGTGGTCGGCCTGCCGGCGCTGCGGCTGCGCACGTTCTATTTCGCCATGACCACGCTTGGTTTCGCGACCATCGTGACGCAGATCGCGCTCGCCTGGCAGGGGGTGACGGGCGGGGGTATCGGCATCTCGGGGCCGGCCATGCCGGCGCCCTTCGATAGCGCCTGGGGGTTCTACTATTTGTGCGTCGCGGTCGCGGCTTTCTGCACCTGGATGACCGCCAACGTCGCACGAAGCCGGTTCGGGCGGGCGCTGATCGCGGTGCGCGACGCCGAGGTCGCGGCGGAGGCGGCCGGTATCGCCAAGCCGAGGCTGCTGATCGCGGTATTCCTGTTCGCGGGCGCCGTCGCGGCGGTGGCGGGCGGGCTGTTTGCGAGCCTGCAGACCTACATCACGCCCGACGCCTTTACCTTCGATCTGTCGCTGCTGTTCTTCATCTCGATCCTGATCGGCGGGCGCGGCTCGATCCTTGGGCCGCTGCTCGGCACCCTGATCCTGACGGTGTTGCCGGAGATCGCCGCCCCGCTCGCCGCCTGGTCGACCTTCGTCTACGCGGTGCTCCTCCTCGTCATCGTGCTCGCCATGCCAGGCGGCATCGCGGCGTTGATCGACTTCCGCAGCCGGCGCCCGCTCGGATCGGGCCGGGCCATCGTGCCCCGGCCCGCCGCGATGGGCGAATTGGTCCGCGAACGCGCCTGGCCGGGCCCTTTGAGCCTGCGCAATATCGTCCTCAGCTTCGGCGGCGTGCGCGCGGTGGACGGGGTCGACCTCGACGTCCGTCCCGGGGAGATCCATGGGCTGATCGGACCCAATGGCAGCGGCAAGACAACGATGCTCAACATCATCTCGGGCTATTACCGACCCGAGACCGGCAGCCTCGCGTTCGGGGCCGACGCCCTGCCACCCGGCGCGCCAGGTAACCGCGCGCGTCGCGGCATAGCTCGCACCTTCCAGACGCCCCGCGTCGTGGGTGAAGCCTCGCTGCTCCAGAACGTCATGATCGGCGGCACCATCGCGGGCCGCGCCAGCTTCGTCGAGGCCCTGTTCGCCCTGCCCAGGCAGGCCCGCGACGAACGCGCGATCGAGGCGGCCGCCCGTCTTACCCTGCGGATCGTCGGCCTGGAGGCTCTGGCCGAGGTCCGGGCCGACCGGCTGCAGCATAGCGAGTTGCGGTTCATGGAGATCGCGCGCGCCCTGATGCTGCGGCCGTCCATTCTCCTGCTCGACGAACCGGCGGCCGGGCTCTCGACGGACGAGATCAAGCGCCTTGGGGCGCTGATCAAGGCGCTCGCCGGACACGGGACCGGAATCCTGCTGGTGGAGCATCATGCCGACCTGATCTTCGACATCTGCGACCACATCACCGTGCTCAACCTCGGACGCGTGCTCGCCCGGGGCACGCCGACGGAGATCCGCGCCCACAAGGAGGTGGTGAGTGCCTACCTCGGCGCCTGAATCACTGCTGACGATCGGTGCGATGGAAGCCGGATACGGCAAGATTGCGATCCTGCACGGCGTCGACCTCCGGGTCGCTGCCGGCGAGGTCGTGGCGCTGCTCGGGCCCAACGGGGCCGGCAAGACGACGCTCCTGCGCGCCGTCTCGGGCCTCCTGCCCTGGAAGGCAGGCAACGTCCGCTTCGCCGGACGGGACCTCCAGGGCGCCGGTCCGCGCGAGACCGCCCAGGCCGGGCTCGTCCACGTCATCGAGGGCCACAGGATCTTCACCCAGATCTCGGTCGCCGACAATCTTCTCCTGGCCGGCTACGACGTGCCGCGAGGCGAGCGCTCGGCCCGAATAGAGGAGGCGCTGTCGTTCTTCCCGGAAATCGCCGAGAAGCGACACCAGCCCGGCGGCTCCCTGAGCGGCGGCCAGCAGCAAATGCTGGCCGTGGCGCAAGGGCTGGTCCGCCGCCCGCGTCTTCTGATGTTGGACGAGCCCTCGGCCGGGCTGTCGCCGGTCCTGGTCGACCGGGTCCTCGCGGTGATCACGCGGCTGCGTGCCGGCGGAACGGCCGTGCTGCTCGTCGAGCAATTGGTTGAGAAAGCGGCGGCTGTCGCCGACCGAGTCTATGCCCTGGCCCAGGGCCGGATCGTGCTGGAGGCTGGCAGCGGCACCCCTGACCTGCCGCACCGGCTGGAGCGGGCGTATTTCGGGGAGGATGCGCCTAGTGCACCGACTCAGACCGAAGGTACACCTATCGTCTGAGATGAATCGGTGCACCGCCTCTAAACTGGTGGGCCGACTGTTCCAGACGGATGAATCATCCGTCTGGGTCGGACCACTAGCTTGTTACATGCATAGCGTTAGAAACCGGGAGGGTGGAGATGTCGAGGCGCCGGTTCTGGATTTATACGTTGTTGTTTTTGCTAGCAGCAATCAATTACGTTGACAGGGTTGCGTTGTCTGTCGCATCGAAGCCTATTTTAACAGAATTCAACATATCTCCGGTCGAAATGGGATATCTGTTTTCTTATTTTCTTTGGCTGTACCTGTTGTGCCTAATCCCAATGGGAATCGTTGTGGATCGGTTCGGTACGAGAGCCGTCAATGCTTGGGGAATGGCGTTCTGGTCGTTCGCGACAATATTCACCTGGTTTGCCTGGAATTTCGGATCACTGCTTTCGACGCGCCTGGCGATGGGCATTGGGGAATCGACAACATATCCGGCCGGCGGCGAGGTATCCGGTACAGGAGGCGCCGCCATACCATGGGGCTGATCCCGAGCAGCCAGACCTTGACCTGCACGACGCCGGCTGCATCGGCGACGGGCGGTGCCGAATCAGGGTCAGCGGCAGGCTTCGATTGCTTCGAAGGTCGGCGCACCAGCCAACCATATCGTGCCTGCCCCTATGCCGTCGCGGGGACCACACACTTCCTCATGGTCCCCATATAGCCGACCAGCATGTGCGGAAAACCTCCCGATCAGAGTTCCCGCGCAGTAGCAATCCGACCGGGTTTGTCGCTTAGAAAACGCCAGCTTTGGGGAGGTCGGATCGGAGCGGTCCAGGCTACGACGGAAATCACGTGTTTGCCGACAGCGCGAGAGCGGCAGCTCCCGCCCACTCCCAGCCGTTCCGACGACCGGCGCGTCATCCCGAAACCGGTCGTTCAGGCAACGTGCGCCATTCCCTTTTCTCCATGTGCATCGGCTGATTTCGAGAACAGCCATTCGGGAACAGGTTTTGGGAATCCGCCTTGCTATAGACGTCGTGGCGGCCTTCCCCGACCCGGCGTTCTCGTTGAGCATTCCTTTTCGGGAAGCCGCGATCCACGCTAAGAAGGCGGTGGAGGTGGTGAGCCTTCAAGAGAGGAGCCGATCTACGTGTCATCAACATCCGCTGCTCAGAAATTCGATCCGGCACGGGCCAACGAATACCAAGCGCAAAGCCGTATCGCTCTGGCGGGCTACGATGCGTGTCACGAGCTGACCGCTTGCATGTTGTCGGCGACGCTCGGAAACAACGGCTCAGCGCATGTCCTCGTCGTGGGTGCTGGAGGAGGCGCGCAGGAAATCGTCGCGGCAAGCAAGCTCGGGCCAGGATGGCGGTTCACCGCCGTCGATCCGTCACAACCGATGATGGACATTGCCGTAGCCCAGGTGACGCAAAAAGGGCTGGCAACGCAGACCGATTTCCATCTGGGCTACGTCGATGACCTTCCTGCTGATCGTCAGTTTGACGCCGCAACTCTGATTGGAGTTCTTCACCATCAGCCGGGAGATAAGGCTAAGCGCCAACTCCTGAAGTCGATTGCGAGCCGCCTCGCACCCGGCGCTCCGCTGATCTTGGCAGGAAATCGCTACGCTTATGCGAGTCAACCGCTGCTGTTGGCTGCGTGGGGCGAGCGTTGGCGTATGCAGGGCGCGACGGCAGAGGAGGTGCGCGCCAAGCTGGGCAAGATTTTGGAGGGTGCCGATCCTCCGGCTTCGGAGGAAGCCGTGGCCGAACTTCTCACCGACGCAGGGTTTGAGCAGCCTAACTGGTTCTTCTCAAGTCTATTCTGGGGGGCGTGCTTGGCCAAGCACACCAGTGACGTTGCTCCGGACACCGGAGAATAATCACGCTCTGGTAGGTCATCCGTAAGCGTCGTCTGGCCCTCACCTTCCATGGGGGCGACTGGTGATCGATGATCGAGGCCGAAGGAGGCTTCGATCCATGTCTATGTCAGGGCTAAGCACGTGTCGGAGGGGCCGCGGCGCTTCGACGTTTTCACCGGCGCGGGGCGCCGACGCAGTTTCACGGGAGCCGAGCAGGCCGCGATCGTCGAGGAGAGCTACGCCGGCGGGGACACGGTCTGTGGCGTCGCACGCCGCCACGGCCTGACGCCCCAGCAGCTGTTCGGCTGGCGCCGGCTGGCACGCCTCCAGCCGTCCCGCTCCGCCGAGCGATCGCTGTTCGTTCCCGTCATCGTTTCACTCGAGCCCGAGCCACCGTCCAAAGGCGGTCCGTCGCCGGGCTCGGGATCGCGAGGACGACGGCGGCGGACGGGGGCGGCGAGCATCGAGCTCGAGGTGGGTGGCGTCGTGGTGTGGGTCGGCCGCGATGCCGACCCCGGCGCGATCGCGGCGGTGATCGGCGCCCTGAAGGCGAGTTCATGATCGGACCCTCGGGCGCGGTTCGCGTCATGCTGGCGACGCGGCTTGTGGACTTCCGCAAGGAGATGGACGGCCTGACCCAGCTGGTGCGCGAGAGCCTGGGCGCCGATCCGTTCTCCGGCACGGTGTTCGCCTTCCGCTCGAAACGAGCGGATCGGCTGAAGCTGCTGTTCTTCGACGGCACCGGGGTGGTGCTGGTGGCCAAAAGGCTCGAGGCGGGGGCTTTCCGCTGGCCGAAGCCGGGCGATGCCGCCATCCGGCTGACGGCCGCCGAGATGGCGGCGCTGATCGACGGTCTTGACTGGCGGCGTGTGCACGAGCCGCGCGACACCGTCGTGCCGATGCTGGCCGGCTGAGGGCGGAAAAGCCTGGGGACAGGCGCCGCGGCTGTCGCCCTCGGGACCCGGATGTGGTCTGATTCGCCCTTGTGGTGCAGAGCGAGCCCGCCCCCTCCGAAGATCCCGCCGCGCTGCAGGTCCTGCTGGCGGCCGAGCGGGTCGAGAACGAGCGGCTGCGCAAGATCATCCGCGAACTCCAGCGTCATCGCTTCGGCCGCCGGGCCGAGAGCCTCCCCGTCGATCAGCTGCTGCTCGGGCTGGAGGAGGCCGAACAGGCCGAAGCCGCCGACGAGGCCGAGACGGAAGCGGCGGCTCCGGCCAAACGTTCCGCCCGCACCGCCGAGCGGCGGGCGAACCGGGGCGCTCTGCCGAAGCACCTGCCGCGGATCGAGACCGTGGTGGACGTAGAGGACAAGAGCTGCCCGTGCTGCGCGGCCCCGCTGCACCGCATCGGCGAGGACGTGTCCGAGCGCCTCGACGTGGTGCCGGCGCAGTTCCGGGTGTTGGTGGTGCGCCGGCCGAAATACGCCTGCCGGGCCTGCACGGACGGCGTCTGCCAGGCCCCCGCGCCGGCGCGACTGATCGAGGGCGGGCTGCCCACCGATGCCACCGTGGCACAGGTGCTCGTGTCGAAATACGCGGATCACCGTGTGTCCTGGCACACACCAACGCAAGGAGGTGTGGAAGCTGCGTGAGAGATGAGGGTTTGGCCCCTCGGAACCGGTGATCAGGAGCCGGTCCCAAACCACCGCGAGCTGCTGTCGTTAAGAGCGATGGTGGTGAGCGTCGCGGAAAAGGCGGGACGATGATCCCGTCAGGTGAGGTCCAAGGAGACGAGCGAAAGCGAACCGCCGATGAACTGCCGAAAGCGTATTGTCGACGTCAAAACCGGGGGTGGTGGTCACTCCGGGATCAGTGCGGGCGGAGTCCTGAAGCCCGACCCGCATGACGTCCGGCTCGAAGGCGGCGTGACCTTGGATCAGGCTCTCACGCGGAACAGGAGAACCTGTCGCCCCGATGCGAAGGGAGACGGCCGAGCGGGACACCCCTGCGAGGCTCAGAGTACCGATGCGGGGCACAGGGGCAGAACGACCCGTAGTAGGGCTGAAGGCGCTGCAATGGCGCTGGACCGAAGGGGTCGTGGTATCCTGCTTTCTCGCGCGATCAACCGGTGACGGGATGAATTGCGTGACGAAGGCAAAGCCGTTCGACATCCCGAAGCGGGAGGTTTGGGAGGCCTTCAAACGTGTGAAGGCCAACCAGGGAGCGGCTGGAGTCGATCGGCAGTCGATCGATGAGTTTGAGGGTAGGCTTTCTTCCAACCTCTACAAACTCTGGAATCGACTGTCCTCAGGCAGCTATATGCCATCGCCTGTGCGCCGGGTGGATATCCCGAAGGCAAGCGGCGGAACGCGGCCGTTGGGCATACCGACGGTCACGGACCGCATTGCACAGGAGGTCGTCCGACGGCACCTGGAGCCAGGATTGGAACGCGTGTTCCACCCTGACTCATATGGGTACCGTCCAGGACGCTCGGCGATCGATGCTCTTCGGGTAACACGTCAGCGGTGCTGGCGAGCCGATTGGGTACTCGACCTCGACATCAAGGGCTTTTTCGACAACATCGATCATGAGTTGCTTCTCAGGGCTGTGCGCAAGCACGCTGATGCGTCCTGGGTTGTCCTCTACATCGAACGTTGGCTCAAAGCGCCTGCAATGCTTGAGAGTGGCGAGATTGTCGCTCGGGATCGGGGCACCCCGCAGGGAGGAGTGATTTCCCCCCTGTTGGCCAACCTGTTCCTGCACTACGCCTTCGACCTATGGATGACCCGGGCCATGCCTGGAGTGATGTTCGAGCGCTATGCGGACGACATCATCTGTCACTGCCGGACGGAAAGGGAGGCGCGTGCGTTGTGGCACGCCATCGGTGAGCGTTTTCTCGCGTGCGGTTTGTCTCTCCATCCAGAGAAGACCTCGGTCGTCTACTGCAAGGACACAAATCGTCGTCGTGAATATGACCGAGTCACATTTGACTTTCTCGGCTATACGTTTCGGCCGAGGCTGGCGAAGTGGCGGAACGGGCTCTATGGAGTTTCGTTCTTACCAGGGGCGAGTCCTACGGCGTTGAAGGCTATCAGGCGTACGGTACGCAACTGGGGCCTGCAGCGTCGCAGCGACAAGGGGCTGTTCGACATCGCGCGGATGTTCAATCCTCATATCCGCGGTTGGATCGGGTACTTCAGTCATTTCTACAAGTCTGCGCTCTATCCGACATTACGTCAGATCGACGCGCACGTCCTCAAGTGGGTGGCTCGCAAGTTCAAGCGCTTCAGGCAACGCCCGTGCGGCGCCCGGGCTTGGCTTGCGCAGGTGATCCGGGATCAACCCGGGCTTTTCGCCCACTGGCCGCTTCTGTATGGCCAAGGCCGGATGCTGGGAGCCGTATGAGTCGAGAGGCTCACGTACGGTTCTGGGAGCGCGCGAGGGTGAAATCCCCTCGCGCGACTCGCTTGCCGCTCTACCGGCAGGCGCAGATCTTCGCCCGGCAGGGCGTGACCCTGGACCGTTCCACGCTGGCCGATTGGGTGGGCCGCGCAGCGCAGCTGCTTGCCCCCGTGCACGGACGGCTGCGCGATCACCTGCGGGCGTCGACGAAGCTCTTTGCCGACGAGACGACGGCGCCGGTGCTCGACCCCGGCCGGGGCCGCACCAAGACGGGGCAGCTGTGGGCCTACGCGCGCGACGACCGGCCTTGGGGCGGCACAGACCCGCCGGCTGCGGCCTTCGTTTACGCGCCCGACCGCAAGGCGGAGCGTCCGATCGCGCATCTCGCCGGCTTCACCGGCGTGCTACAGGTGGACGGCTATGCGGGATATCGCGTCCTGGCCGAGCGCCACGGCGTCAAGCTCGCCTTCTGCTGGGCGCACGTCCGCAGAGAGTTCATCGACCTCGCCGCGAAGGGCGCGTCGCCGATCGCCGCTGAGGTGCTGACGCGCATCGCGGCGCTGTACCGGATCGAGGGCGAGATCGCCGGCCTCTCGGCCGAGGCGCGGCGCCTGGCGCGGGAGGAACGGAGCCGGCCGCTGCTGATCACGCTCGAGCGCTTCCTGCGCGACAAGCTTGCCCTCATCAGCCAGAAGAGCACGCTCGCCGTGGCGATCCGCTACGCGACCTCGCGCTGGGCCGGGCTGACGCTCTACGTCGAGGACGGCCGCGTGGAGATGGACTCCAACGCGGTGGAGCGCTCGATAAGGCCCTTGGCCTCAACTCGGAAGAATGCCCTCTTCGCCGGCTCGGATCGCGGCGGCCAGCATTGGGCGGTGATCGCCTCGCTGGTGGAAACCTGCAAGCTGAGCGGCGTCGATCCGCAAAGCTATTTCGCCGACGTGATCGCCCGCATCGTGGGCGGACATCCCCAAAGCCGGCTCGACGAGCTGCTGCCCTGGGCCTACCCGACCGTCCCGGGGCTCAGGGCCGCGGCCTGAGCCCCTCGGTCCACGCCGGACGATGATGTCCGGCGCCCTGCCTCAGAACACTCAAAGCCGCAACGTGGGCTCGCCGCACCGCTTACGGTCTTCCGGCCTTTCCCAATTTGCGGTCCTTTTCGAGAAGCCGGCAACGCTTGCCAACGGCAGCTTTAGCTACCTGCCACCCCGAAACCTGCCCGAGCGCTCTCCACCAAACCTGACCGTCGCCCGGCCCGGATCGCGCTTAGCGTAAATCTGTGCCCGTTCTATGTTGTGACCCCGGTATGACGCCCTTCTCGCTTTGGTTGGGTCGCTGGGCGACGCTGCCTGGCGTCTCGTCTCAGTGGTCCCGCGTGCCGCGCAGGAATTCGAGGAGCCGCGGGTGTCGCGGCGCGCCGAAGATCTCGCTCGGAGACCCCTGCTCGGCCACGAGGCCCTTTTCCATGAAGACCACCGTATTCGACAAGTCGCGAGCGAAGCGAATCTCGTGGGTCACGAGCAGCAGCGTCGTGCCCTCGCCGGCCAGGGCCTTCACGGTCGCCAGCACCTCGCCAACGAGCTCGGGATCGACCGCCGAGGTGATCTCGTCGAGCAGCACGAGCTTCGGCTCCATGGCGAGCGCCGGGGCGATGGCGACGCGTTGCTGCTGGCCGCCCGAGAGCTGGCTCGGGGCATGGTCGGCCCGCTCGGCCAGGCCCACCCGTCCGAGCCAGCGCTCTGCTAGGGCGCGGGCCTCGGCCTTACCCATCCCCTTCACCTTGCGCAGGCCCAGCATGACGTTGCCGGCGGCGGACAGATGAGGGAACAGGTTTAAGCTCTGGAACGCCATGCCGGTCATGGCACGCCGGCGCGCGAGCTCCCGGTCCTTGAGGCGCACGCGTCGATCGTTCTGCCGGCGGTAGCCGACCGGCTCGCCGTCCAGCAGCACGTCGCCGCCTTCGAACTCCTCGAGCAGGTTCACGCAGCGCAGGAGCATGGTCTTGCCTGAGCCGCTCGACCATGACCGGCGTGCTGCGGGCCATGCGGTCCGAGGCGAAGTACATCGACGCGACGCTACATGTTGATCCGAATGATCAACAGCGCTTTCTGTTACACGAGGTATGGCGGGACCACGAGGACGTCGTGACCGTGCAACTGCACCGGCCTTATCGGGAGGAGTGGCACGCGGCCCTGCCGGAGCTTCTCGCCGAAGACCGCCGAATTGCGGTCTGGACGCCGCTGAGCACTTTACCAACGAATGATCAGGTCAATCCATGACGAAGGCCTACCCTTGAGAGGCTAGCTAGGCCGGTCGAACCACCAGCCATCGCCGCCGACCCACATCTCTGATCGATCGATCGGTGCCGAGCGCCTCCCGCCTGCCCGTCTGACGCGGGCCGGTTCTCGCTCGGCTTAGCGCGCCAGTGTCATGCTTGGGCCGATTTCACCGCAGCCTCGTGCTCAGCCGCGAGTTGGGCGTCCATTGCGTTCACCTTCGCGAAGCTCGGCCGATCGGTCACGCGCTGCACGTAATCCTTGATCACCGTCGTCTCCGGGATAAGCCCGAACATCACGGTCCATTGGAGCGCCACTCCCCACAGGATGTCGGCGGCCGATATGGTATCGCCGAGCAGGTAGGGTGAGGCGGCGAGACGGCCGGTCAGGGTGCCGAGCATGGTGTCGAAGGTGCCGTAGGGCGACATCGCTTGCGCAGCTGGCTCCCGCTGCATCGACCGGTCGACGAGGGCGGGTTCGAAAGACGCCGCGTAATACACCAGCCAGCGCAGATAGGGCCCTCGCTGCGGGTCGGCGATCCCGGGCGCCAACCCGGCCTCCGGAAACAGATCGGCGAGATAAATGAAGATGGCGACTTGTTCGGTGACCAGCGCTCCGCGGTGCTGGATCGCCGGCACCTTGCCGAGCGGATTGATGGCGAGGTAGGCGCTCTGGCGCTGCTCGCCGGCTTTCATGTTAAGCACCTGCAGCCGGTAGGGCGCACGGAGCTCCTCGAGCAAGGTCAGCGCCCCTGCGGAGCGTGTCTGGGGCGCATGGAAGAATGTGATCGGTTCGATGGCAGGCATGATGGCAACCCTCAGTGAGGCGTGAACTCTGAACGGGCGTGCAGAACGACCGTGTTGTCAGGTCTATCCCCCCAAACCTGTCATCCTGTGTCAGGTCGGTTTAGCCTCCTGCGATGCGTGCGAGCCGGCTGCTCTCAATCTTAACGACGCTCCAGGCCCGGGGGCATGTGACGGCGCAGGCCCCCGCCGACGAGTGCGAGGTTTCGCTGCGCACGATCTACCGGGACGTCGAGGCCCTGAGCGCCGCGGGAATCCCCGTCTACAGCGAGCGCGGCTCGGCCGGGGGCTACCGCCTGCTCGACGGCTATCGCACGCGGCTGAATGGGCTCTCGGCGCGGGAAAGGCAGAGGCGCTTTTCCTGACCGGGCTCTCCGGACCCGCCGCCGACCTCGGGCTGGGCGCAGCGATGGCCGCCGCCCAGCTGAAGCTTCTCGTCGCCATGCCGGCCGACTTGCGCGTCGGGGCAGAGCGTATGCGGCCGCGCTTCCACCTCGATGCCCCCGCATGGTTCGCCAGGGCAGAGCAGCCTGTGAATCTCCAGCTCGTGGCCGGTGCCGTCTGGGAGCAACGACGCATCCAGATGCGCTACCGAAGCTGGAGGGCCGAAAAGGAGCGTATCGTCGAGCCCCTCGGCCTCGTCCTGAAGGGAGGCGCCTGGTATCTCGTGGGCCGGTGCGATGGGGACGCCCGAACCTATCGGGTCGGCCGCATCCTCGATCTCGAGGTCACGGCCGAGCGATTCGAGCCGCCCGCCGCGTTCGACTTGGTAGAATACTGGCGCGCCGGAACGCAGCGCCTCGAGGCAGACCTCTACAAGAATCGTGCGGTCGTCCGGCTCTCCCCCAGGGGGGTGAAAATGCTGGAAGCCTTCACCTCGCCCTTCGTTCGTGCGGGCGCCCGGATCGAGGACGACGCTGGGCCGGATGGCTGGCGCAAGGCGATCCTGCCGCGGGATCGATCCGTCAGGCCAGCCTGGAGCTTCTGCGCTTCGGGGCCGAGGCGGAGGTGCTGGATCCCCCGGAGCTGCGAGCCAGGATGGCCGACATCGCCCGTGAGATGGGCATAATCTATCAGGCTTAATGGCGAGCGCGCGCCCCAGATCCATCGCCGCTTGCCACGGCGGCCTCGATGCGGTGAGTTCCCGGAAGGCCGCAAGAGGCGAGATAGGACACCAGGAATGGGAAGCACGGACCAGACCGACACCTTCATCGCGGTTGCACCGGACTGTCCCGCGAACCAGGCGGAGATCCCGGCAAGCGCCGAGAGCGTGGCCGGGCTGCAATATGCGATGCTGCACGATCATCCTTATCGGCTGACCAGCGACGACCTGCTGTTCGCAATCTACGCTTGCCGCAATGGCATCATCGATGCGACCGCGATCACCGAAGCCCGCGAAGCGTTCTTCGCTCGATCCCAGGCCTGCCTGCGCACCTCGCCGCTGGCGAAGCGATACGGATGGGGCATCCACTACGACGCAGACGGCCGCGTCGCGATCTATGGACTCGAGACACGCGCATATCGTGACTTCCTCGGCCGGGCGGACCTGAAGCAGGTCTCCGCGATGCGCAATCGAGGAAGGTGAGGGCTCGAGCTTTCGCCGTCTGCATCACGAGGTTTTCTGCACGGGAGCCAGAAGAACGATTGTGTCCCGCCGTTTCGGCTTCCGTAAAGGAGGCGGCACGTGAAAGGTTGTGTGGAAACTGGTGAATGACTAACGTCGGGACGAAACGGAGCAGAGGCGATGGTGCGGCCGGCAGAGGCTAAGGAGGTCAGATAATGGAGGCACCTGTCTCCTTCGAGCTAGCTCGTCGCGAACCGTCGCCGCGCATGGCCGACCTGATCTCCGGGATGAGCGGCTACCGCGAGATGGCCCACGGCCGCTTTTGCCAGCGTGAGACGGCGTCGCTGATCGTTCCCCTGATCATCAGCCTGGGCACGCCATTCCTGATCGCACTCGGTCGCGATCCGGAGGCCGCTGACCGACAGTTGAGCTTCGCTGCGGGGCTCTATGCCGGACCCGTGCATATACAGTCCGACGGCGCGGCGGAATGCGTGCAGGTCGATTTCACGCCACTCGGCGCTTATCGCTTCTTCGGTGGCGCCGTTGTCGAGCTCGCGGCGCGCATGGTCGACATCGAGGACGTGCTCGGTGCCGAAGGCCGGCAGCTGCGCGAATGCTTAGCGGCCACGCGTTGCTGGCAGCGCCGCTTCGACCTTCTCGAGAACTTCATTGCGAGCCGCGCCAAACACCATCCGTCTCCCGAGATCGCATTCGCTTACGGCCGACTAGCGCTGGCCGGTGGCGACGCCCAGGTCTCGGCGTTGGCTGATGTGATCGGCTGGAGCCGCAAGCATTTTGTCAGCCGCTTTCGACGCGAGATCGGTCTTGGTCCGAAGTCCCTCGCGCGCATGATGCGCTTCCGCCAAGCCTGCAGGCAGGCACGAAGCGGAACGAGCAAAGGCTGGGCCATGATCGCGGCCGAGAGCGGGTACGCGGATCAAGCCCATCTCGCGCGCGAATTCGCCGCGCTCGCCGGCGAGCCACCGACTGCCTGGGCACGGCGCATAGCGCTGGTTGACAGCCGGCTCACGCGCTTCGCGGACGGATTGGAGGGTTGGTAACAAATCTTCAAGCGCACAGCGTCGCTGGGGTGTACTGGCCTGCAAAGCAGGTCAAAGAGGAGGTCTTCGTGACCGAGATGAACGAAAACGGGCCGCCGCGCATCTACCCGACGCTGCGCTGTAATGACGCCGAAGCGATGATCGGCTGGCTGAAGGACGTCCTGGGCTTCACCGAGCGTGTCGTTTATCGAGGCGGCGGCGCGGTGCAGCATGCCGAGCTCGCCTTGGGATCCTCGATCCTGATGCTCGGCCAAAGTCGCGACGATGACTACGGCAAGCTCGTTGGTGATCTCGGCGGCCGGCGCACGGACGCGCTCTATGTTGCTGTCACCGATCCGGACGCGTTGCACGACAGAGTGAAGGCCGCAGGTGCAAAAATCGAGACGGAGCCGCACGATACCGACTACGGCAGCCGCGACTTCGCCTGCCGTGACCTGGAGGGCAATCTCTGGAGCTTCGGCACCTACAGGCCGAAGGTGGACGAGAAACTAATCACGGCATAGGCCGGGCGGCGCTACCGCGAAGGCTGACGCATCGAGGTGACTTTCCGCGACCTGAGAACGTCGACGGCATCGCACTTGCCCTGACAAACTGGCCAGCAACTCGCATCAGCGCCGCACTCGCCCTCTGGTCGGGTTAAGTTCCGACGTTAAGATCACGGCGCGCGATCTGGGAACATGACCGTGACTTGGGATGAAGTCATCCAGCTCGCTTCCGAGCTTCCGGGGACGACGGCATCGACGTCGTATGGAACGCCAGCACTGAAGGTGAATGGAAGCTTCTCACGCGATTGCGTCTGGAGGATAACAGCTTGGTGTTTCTGGACGTTGCCGTGGATGAGCGAGAGATGCTGATCGAAGCCGATCCGTGCGTTTTCCATACAACCCCTCACTATCATGGCTATCCGACGGTGCTCGCCTATTTGACGTCGATCGAGCCCAGAGCGGTAAGCACCTTCCTCGAGCGACGCTGGCGTAGGATTGCTCCGAAGCGGATGGTCTCTCTGTGCGACGCGCAGAGGAGTAATCCTCAAAGTCGTCTCGATGACTGACTTCGTGTCCCAAGCGGGCACTGGCCTTTGTTGAAGGCGATGCCGACCAGGCAGTAAGAACCACCATGGGAGGCTCAGGTGCCGGTGCTCAGCGGAGCCAGCCGCGCTAACCAGGCCGAATTATAAACATCGAGAGCGTCGCCCTTGGGCGGGGCTCTTTCCTCGTGAAGCGGCCAGCGAAGCAGTGTAGAGTTCCAGCATCGTCGCTATGCCGGAGCAGTTATGGGCTATGTCGCTTTAGATGATCGGCAACAGGCGACATTATTGCCACCAATTCTGGACGAGTACGTCGACAGCACCGCACCTGTTCGCGTCATCGCCGGTTTTGTTGAGAGTCTCGACTTCGTCGCACTCGGGTTCGAGCGCGCGGCGCCAGCATCCACCGGGAGGCCGGGATACGACCCGCGCGACCTGCTGAAGCTCTATATGTACGGCTACCTCAATGAGGTCCGCTCGTCGCGCCGGCTCGAACGCGAGTGCAGGCGCAACGTCGAACTCATGTGGCTGGTCCGGCGGCTCGCGCCCGATCACAAGACCATCGCCGACTTCCGACGCGATAACGGCTCTGCGATCGTGGGCGCCTGCCACGCCTTCGTTCTGTTCTGCCGCGACCAAGGGCTCTTCACCGCCAAGCTCGTTTCCATCGACGGTGCCAAGTTTCGAGCGCGCGCGAGCACGTTGCGCGTCCTTGATAAGCGCCGCATCGCGGAAGAAGCGGAGAAGGTCGAGGGCCGGATCGCGGGATATCTGGCCGAGCTCGATCAGGCTGGCGCTACCGAGCATGGCGACGAGGACGGTGCCACCGTTCGGGCGCTTGACGCCCTGAAGGAGCGCCGCGCCGAGCTTGACGGCCTGGCCACCTACCTCGACCAGGACGACAGGACCCTAGTGGTCGATAGCGAACTGGACGCTCGCCCGATGGGCTTCGGCCGGGGCGGGAAGCCGCCGTCCTACAACGTTCAGATCGCCGTCGACGCCGACACCGACACTGTCGTCCACCGCGACGTCACGGACGAGGTGAACGACACTCGCATGCTCTATCCCATGGCGAAGGCCGCGATGGATCTACTCGGGCAAGAGACCCTGACCGTCGTCGCCGACACCGGCTACTCGAACGGAAACGCGGCTGCGGCTGCGAGGCCGGCGGCATCGCGGCCTGTGTGCCGGCCAACCGCTCGGTCAACAACCGGGGCGATGGAGAGCAGTTCGACCGCTCCCACTTCACCTATGACTCCGAGCGGGCCCGCTATATCTGCCCGGCAGGACGCGTGATGCGCCGCAAGGGTCCGGTCCGCCGCAACAGCATCTACTATATCTCCCGCGGGCACCGTCAACATGTTGGAATGAGGTCGCGAAAGGCCGTGATCAGGACGGCGTGCCCGTGGTTACGCCGCAGCGGCGACGTCGGTGACCTCGGTCCAAACCTGGAAGGCCTCGGTCCGGGCGGCTCGATACTGTGTGGCGGGCACTTGATGGCGGCGGAGGTGGAACAGGTTGTTGATCCCGTCGTGGGCGGAAAGGAAGCGCTGTGCTTGGCCAGGGAACTTGAAGCACTTCGTCTGCCACTCTCGTCGTCGCGTCGGCGGCCCGTGCGAAATGCAGTTCCTCGCGACGGCAATGAAGTGGCGCAGGTGACGAAGTTCCATCCTTTCTTCTCGCCACGCCGCCGCCCTGCCTGACCCTCAACCGGTCAAGCGGGTCTGCACCGGTGCGGTTTCCGCCGATGGGGTGTTGACATCATCCTTGCAAGAAAATATAGCCGATTGTTAATATAGCCGGTAGGCGTTCTGATGCCCTCGTCCACGCAACAGCTGGACCGCGTTTTCGCGGCCCTAGCCGACCCGACAAGGCGCGCGATCCTAGCGCGCCTCGCGCTGGGTGAGGCGACGGTGAATGAACTTGTCGCACCGTCGGCATTGCGACAGCCCACAATCTCCAAGCATCTGAAAGTGCTCGAGGGTGCTGGACTGGTTACGAGAGGCCGATCCGCCCACTTTAGGCCAGTGCGCCTCAATCCGGCGCCGCTCGCCGAGGTGGCAAGGTGGCTGGGAGACTATCGTGGATTTTGGTCTGAAAGCTTAGACCAACTTGATCTGCTGGTTCAGGAACTGAAGGAAAGGAATTCCGAATGACATTTGCTGATAAAGGTGTCGAATCCGAAGCTCAGCGCGAACTCACGATTACCCGAGAGTTCGATGCCCCGGCTGCGCTTCTGTTCGAAGCGCATAGCAAGCCCGAGTACGTTACGAAGTGGTTCGGCCCCAAGGGCTGGCCGCTGACGCTTTGCGAAATGGATTTCCGCGTGGGGGGTCGGTTCCACTTCGCCATGACCGGAGCCGATGGTGTCCAACAGCCACCGTTCGGCGGCCTCTACCGTGAAATCGAGCCAAATTCGAAGATCGTCTACGATAATGGATTTGAGGCACCCGGCGCCGAGAAGATGCTGATCACCGTCACCTTCGAAGAGCACGGTCAAAAGACCAAGCTCTCGATCCACACGCTCTTCGCTTCCGTCGCCATGAAGAATCAACACCTCGGCTTTGGCTACGAAATGGGCGTTGGCTCCGGCTTGGATCAGCTCGCCGACGTCGTTTCCCAAATGCAACGGAAGGTCGGGTCGTGAACTCAGGAGCGCAGATTGGACCCGTCGGACACCCCAGCAACGATCCGGAAGGCATAATGAGCGGGAAAGAGACTCTCCCCGCTCAGTGCCCAGTTGTCCTAAACGTGTCAGCCGGGCGCCGGATCATTCCAGTCGTCGAAGGTCCGCACCGGCACGGCGCGTCGCACGGCGGACGAGGCCCCGACACGCCGGCGCTTTCCCCCGGCCGCGGCCCTGTTCTCGGCCAACGCCCGATCGATCGTCGTGGCACTCATCGTCAGCAGACCTGTCCGAACGATGCGGTCAAGCACGAGATGTCCGTGCCGCTCCATGGCCTCGACCAGCGACGGCAACAACACCTTGAGGCGCTTGCCACAGATCCGGTCACCCGCCTCCCAGGCCGTAACCAGGGCCTCGCGGACAGCCTCGTCGTAGGTGCGGCGGCCCGGCCGTGGCCCAGATCGCGTAATCGCTGCCTTCCTTCGCAGAAGCCGCGCCGCATGTTTGCGGTGATGGCCCGTGATGGCCACCATCTCGTCGAGGATGCGATCGCGGTCGTGACGGCTCGCTTCCGCATATCTTTGGACGAGAACCGCCGTGACCTCATCGCGCGTCGCCATGCTGACCTGCCTCATACCCCGCTCCCCAGCTCGCACCCCCAAGGGAGCATGTCGGCTGAGGCAACGGGGGACTACTCCGGCAACATTTCAGGCGACGCAATGCGGCGGTGCGCGACAACTAGGATGAGCGGTCGGCGCGCTGGCGGCGGAAGGG
>JAABUU010001880.1_pt1 | contig 32518 bp, 33 predicted proteins | sample 5559301 | NCBI WGS metagenome assembly JAABUU01 (sample SAMN10711884, study PRJNA513360) | rock metagenome | isolation source: Antarctica rocks | place: Antarctica: Victoria Land, Richard Nunatak white
GGGCAGCCCCAGCGTCCTGGTCGCCATCGGGTTCTGCGCATGGTGCTGCTCGCTAGTCTGACGTCTCACCTGGGGCCTCCGGATCGTTTTCTTGGTCGATCACGGATCGTGAGGCCCCAGGCCTGCCTCCTACGTCAGGCTCAACGTCGTGTCGTCGACACCCTCACCACGCTTGATGTTGAAGAGCCGTCTCCCCTTCGGCACAGGCCGCCGCGCCTTGGCACGATCTGCGGGATTAGCCGGTGCTGCGGCGGCCTACAGCCCCTGAGCCGAAGGCCGAGCTCGGCGGCCGGCGCCACAAAGTTCTCAGCGCGATGGCGTACGGGATATCTTGCCTGCGACTCCATTCACCTGAAGCAAGGAGCACCCATGGGACTTGCTGCACCAGTGCGTTGGCCGGGCAAGGCAAGGTCGGCCGTGTCCTTCAGCTTCGATGTCGACGCCGAGTCGGCCATCCTGTTCGCCGACCCCTCGTCCGCCGACCGGATGAGCGTGATGACCCACCAGGCGTACGGCCCCGTGACGGGGGTGCCCAAACTGCTCAACTTGCTGGCACGGCACCAGGTGACCAGCACGTTTTTCGTCCCCGGCTACACCGCGTTGCGCTATCCGGACATGGTACGCGCCATTGTCGAAGCCGGGCATGAGGTCGCCCATCACGGCTTTCTCCACGAAACTTTAATCGGCGTCAACCGCGAGACCGAAGCGGGCTACCTCGACCGTGGACTTGATGCCTTGGAACAAGTTGCTGGGGTCCGGCCGGTCGGCTACCGGGCACCGATGTGGGAACTAAACTGGCACTCACCGGAACTGCTATTAGACCGTGAATTCTTGTACGATTCGAGCCTGATGGACGCTGACCTTCCGTACGAGCTGGCAGTGGGGGGGCGATCCCTCGTTGAGATTCCTATTCACTGGGGGCTCGACGATTGGGAGCAGTACTGTTACCTACCTGACATCACCGGCAGTGGCCTCATAGAGAGCCCCTCAAAGGCGCTGGAGATGTGGACGCTCGAGCTAGACGCAGTGCGGGCTGAAGGTGGTTGCTTTGTGCTTACCAACCATCCATTCCTGACGGGGCGCCCCTCTCGAGCCGCGGCCCTGGAGGAGCTGGTTGAGCGGGCGACAGACGCCGAGGACGTATGGTGCGCGCCGCTGGGCGAGATCGCGAGGCACATACGTAGCCTGCAACTCGAACCTCGGACGCTGTCTCGACCCGAGGCGCAGCACCCGACGACGGGACCCGTGTAACAAACCGATCGTCGGCGCGGGAGCGTCAACCGGATCCGCCGCCGCTGATGCGAGGCGGCGCGGTTAGTCCTTGTCTCCCCGGGCGCGAGCCATGAGGGTGATGAGGTCGAAGATGACTGTGGCCGCGGCGATGGATGTCATCTCAGCGTGATCGTAGGCCGGGGCCACCTCGACGACATCTGCAGCCACTAAGTTTAGATTGCCCAGCCCGCGAAGGACACGCAGGAGTTCTCGGCTGGTGAGGCCGCCTGCCTCGGGCGTCCCGGTTCCGGGTGCGAAGGCGGGATCGAGGACATCGATGTCGACGGACAGGTAGACCGGTAGGTGCTCCGCGCGGTCGACAATGGCGTCGATTGCGCCGTTAACGCCTAGTACATCGACGTCGCTAGCACGGATGGTGCGGAAGCCGAAGCTTTTGTCGTCGTCCATATCGCTTTGGCCGTAGAGCGGGCCTCTGGTCCCCACGTGGATTGAGTGGTCTTCGACCAGGAGGTTCTCCTCAAACGCTCGACGGAAGATCGTTCCGTGAGTGGTGGGAGCATCGAAGTAGGTGTCCCAGGTATCCAAGTGAGCATCGAAGTGCACGAGTGCTACCGGACCGTGCTCGCGTACGACCGCTCGGAGCATGGGTAGGGCAATTGTATGATCGCCTCCTATCGAGACCACCTTTCGGCCTCCTGTAAGGAGGTCTGACCCGTGCCCGGCGATCTGCTCCATCGCGGAGTCGATTGAGAAGGGGGTTACCGGGACGTCTCCCGCGTCGACCACCTGGACTTTGTCAAACGGGGTGCAGTCGAGTTCAACATGATGGCCTGGCCGCAAATGCCGTGATGCCTGCCGGATGCCCATAGGTCCGAAACGGGCCCCCGGGCGGTAGGACGTGCCGCTGTCGAAGGGGATACCCAGCAGGGCGATGTCGTAGTCCGACACCCTGTCCACCTCCGGCAGGCGCGCGAAGGAGCCCGAGCCGGCGAACCTTGGGACCTTCCTGCCGTCCTCTGGTCCTACTGGTGTGTGAAGTTGTTCTGGCATGCCTCTCCGATCCTTGAGCGCGGCGTGTTCCTAGGCTCGCGTACGGGTAACGCCGCCGCTTGGTTGAAGGATCTGTCCGAGCATGGCACTTCCGCCCGGGCCGGCCAGAAAAGCCACGGCTGCTGCAATATCCTCCGGGCTCGCGAGGCGGTGGTTAGGGATCAGTGCACGGTAGCGCTGCCGCATGTCATCGAGCGAGATGCCAAGATCGTCGGCGTCGACCTGCAGCTGGTCGGTATCAATATAAGAAGGAGCTATCGCGTTGGTCAAAATACCTTGTGGTCCGACTTCGCGGCCTAGTCCTTTGGTGAGTGCGATCAAGCCGGCTTTGGAAGCCGCATACGCGGTCGCATTGGGATGGCCGATGACCCCCCACCCCGAGGATACGATTATGATGCGCCCGTCACGCCGGGCCCGCATCAGCGGGATGACTGCCTGAATGAGCCGGAAGTGCCCGGAGAGGTTCACGTCGATCTGGCGCCACCATTCGCCAGGGTCAGACTCGAGGAACGGACTCATTGACATGGCCGCAGCGTTGGCGACTAGGGTGCGAACCGGTCCGACGTGATCGGTGACCACGCGGACCATCTCGATGACGGCGGCGGGCACAGCAATGTCCGCCGGGACAGCGATACCGCCGATCTGCTCGGCGAGCATCCTCAGTCGGTCGTCGTCCGCGATGTCGTTGACGGCGACGGTGTGACCATCTTGCGCGAGTCGTATTGCAGCAGCGCGGCCGACTCCCTGGGCCGCTCCCGTTACTAGCGCCACAGGCCGGTCTACCCTTCGACCAGCCGGCATAGTCACCTCAGATCACCGCCCCCGCGTTGGGAGACAGGACCTCGCCGCAATACATAGATCCCTCGCTAGCGAGGTAGTACACGGTCTGGGCGATCTCGTCGGGAGTGACCAGCCGACCGAGCGGAAGCGAAGCCAGGTACTCCGGCTGCCGCCAGAGCGAGTCCTGACTTAGCAACGGGGTGTCGGTCGGCCCAGGCGCCACGGCATTAACTCTCACCCCAGCGTCGGCCACTTCCACTGCCAAGGACTTGACGAACCCCAAAACAGCCCCCTTTGCAGCCACATAATGCAAGTCGGTCGCGCTTCCGGCCAGGGCAAGCTCCGAAGAGACTGCCAGGATCGTCCCCTCCCCCCGGCGAACCATGTGCGGTAGCACTGCTGCAGCCGCGTTAATCGTCCCACCCAGAACGACGGCCAGCATGCGGTCCCACTGCTCGATGGTGATGGCTGCGACGTCAATACCTTCTTCGTAGAAGCCCGCGGCGCTCACGAGCAAATTTATTTGGCCGAAGCGCTCGGCGGTCAGGTCGACCGCCTCGGCAACCAGTGCCCGGTCCGTAACATCGACAAGCGTCGGGATGTCGGTGTCGGATTGCCTGAGGTCCAGCCCGGCGGTACGCCATCCTTGTCGCCGCAGTAGCCCTGCACACGCCGCCCCTATTCCGCTGGCAGCGCCAGTGACCACAGCAACGGGAGTAGGCGAACTGGTCATACGTGGTCTGGAGCGACAGCGTCGGCGGCGGTCTGGCTCGAGCCGGGACCCCCAGGTCGGAAAACGCGCGCGGAGAGCAGAACCCCCAAGACACCTAAGCCGGCCGTCATGATGAGCACACCCCAGTCGACATACCAGACCCCGGTCAGGCGCCGTGGCCAGGCAATGTTCACGATCTCCAGAATGATCCACACGGCGGCCGTGTACGTCACGGCGCTGCTCCAGCGGCCCATCGTGTACTGCCCAGGCGACCACCGGCCGCGCCGCCGCATGTAGACCGCGGCAAGGATCGCCATAGCATAGGAGATGAAAAATCCGGCAGTAGCGAACGTCAGCAACAGGGTAAAGACCTTCGAGGTGCTGATAAACAGTAGTGGTCCTGCCACCAAGGCGGTCAGCGCGATCGCATACCGCGGCAGTCGCTCAGGCCCAGAAAGTTTCTCTAGGATGGACGAACCCGGAAGCATTCTATGACGGGCGCTCGCCCACATTGCGCGAGTGACCGCCGTCTGGACCGCGATAAAGCTTGCAGTGAATCCGATTGTCAGCATGATGAGAAGGAGTCGCCCTGTTCCCGAGCCGAGACGAGTCGTCAGGGTGGTCGTGATCGGGTCAGCTACTGAGCCTGAGATGGCGGCCGGAATATCCGGGACCGCCAAGAGAATACCGAGAACCGCATACATCACGAGCAGACCCGCGGCGAGCAAGGACAACGTGACGGCCCTTGGGAGGACTCGCCGCGACTCCTCCACCTCCTCCGCGATCGAGGCGGCTGACTCAAAGCCAACGAAGGAGAACCCCACATAGGCGACCGGGATAAGAAAGGGAGTGAACAGCCAGCCAGGCCCGTGACCCTTTCCTAACGCAGTGAAGATGATAGAAAAGGAATGGGTCCGGTGGAAGAATAGGAGCGCTGTTCCGATGCCCAGCGAGGCGATCAGCTCAGCCGTCATGCTGATGTACATCAGAGCTTTAAGGAGGTGGCCCCCGATCATGTTCGCGGCAGATCCTAAAACAATGATTAGCAAGCCCACCAGAATGAGCGTCGTATGGGCTGGATTACTGTCTCCAAGCGCACCGAGCAAGTACGTCGCAGCGGCGAGCGAGACGGCCGATAGGGCAAGAATAAGCCCCCACATGTACGCCCAGTTGGTGAACCAACCGTACCGCGGCCCCACTAGATTTCGGGACCACGCGTACACGCTCCCTTGCAGGGGCCACTTTGACACTAGTTCGCCAAACACCCCGGTGACTAGGAGCTGTCCTATGAGCACGACGGGAAGAGCCCAGAAGAAGGCGGGCCCTGCCGCGACGAGGCTGATGGTGAAGATCGAGTAGATACCTACGATCGGCGATACGTTTGAGAACGCTAGCGCAAACGCCGATCGGAACGTGAAGTCCCTCTTGGGCGTGGTCGCAAGCGCGGCGTCGGACGAACCAGTATCGCTGACCATCTCGGTCATGCCCCAACCCCTAATGCGTCTGCGGAAGTGGAATGTGCGGCTGGACGGTCGTGCACCTGTCCCAGTGAGGGTCCGGGCGGACGTTTCCCGTTTCGCAAACTGTTCAGGGAGCGCCGGCCACCCATTGCCCGTAGTGCACCCCTCTTGCTGCCGAACAGGCTTGAGTGCGGCGGACTATCAGCGTGGGCGGACATAGTTCGTCGGCGTCCAACAACTACCCCTCCCGTATGTCCTTCGCTCCGGTGCCGAGGAGTATGACTCTGCTCAGTCGGGACTGTAAACGCTCTTGGCGGCGCAACCTATGGCACCGTGCGCGTGTCGCAGCACCTGAGGGCCTCAACCTCTGGGGCGCTCAGGCCTCAAATCGCCCTTCCCTGTAGGGTCGGCGAGCATCGGGCATGCTGAGCTCGTGTTGCGGGAGAGACCGTGTCCTCGATGGCGGTTGCCCTGCACCCGACGGGGGCTGGTAACGGTCGGCCCCGTTTCCGGCCTCCTGAGGCTCTAACGGTCCTACAGCTTCCAGGAGCGCGGCGCGGGTCGGCAGCAGCTCGTCGGCACGCCTGTGGTTCCGAATGACTCGCCGGTCCTCGATGCGCACCAGTGGACCGGCGGGCGTTGCCTTTGATCAGCACAGCCACGAGCAGCCGGTGACCGCTGCGAACCTTGGCGACTCGCGCATCACCCATCCGCTTGCCGCCCGCGTTCAACTCGTCGCCGTTCGCCGTTCGCCGTTCGCCGTCCGCCGTCCGCCGCTCGAGGGACTCTTCACGGTTGCCTCATCGGGCGCCTCGTGGCAATCTCGTGCAACGGGGTTCCAGGCGCTCCAGGTGGAAAGGCTTAACTCACGGGTGGCGCACGAGGAGCGAGGATATTGTGACGTGGTTCCAATGTGGATTCGGCCCTGACCAGCAATGTGGCACCACTTGGTGTGCGGTGTGAACGGGCACGATGCTGCGGCCGCGCCGCCACGCCACCACGCGACGGTGCCGGGCGGTTCCGGCTACGCGCTCGCCGTGAGTTCCGGCCAGCGTGTGCACATCGTGAATACTCTGGGCCATCAGGTGGTGGACACCTGGGCACTTAGCCCGGATGGGAGCCGCCGGCTATCGATGTCGCACACCCGCCTCGCGATAGGCCGGATCAACCCGCGTGTGGGTGACGTGCTGGTCGACAACGCGCGTCAACCGATGCTGAACTTTGTTCAAGACAACAGTCTCGCCGGGCACGACACGTTGATTCCGGCCTGCGACGCGCAGCGGTACCGGTCGTTGGGGCATCAGGGCGATCACGCCAACTGCGTCGAAAACTACATCGCAGCAGTAAAGCCATTCGGTATCCCGATTCCGCCTCAGCTTCCGGACCCATTGAACCTTTTCATGGCTGTGCCGGTGTCGGTTGACGGCGGACTCACCTTAGAGCCATCCGTGGCTCCAGCCGGAAGCAAAGTCGTCGTTGAGGCAGTTGGCGACGTCCTGCTGATTCTGAGCGCCTGCCCGCAAGACCTGGTAGCGATCAATGGGCTTGAGGGTCGCCCTCGGCTCGTAGACATCTACATTGAGGACCCGCAGGCGGCCATCCGCGCCGCTACTCCCGACCCGGGCACTCGATGACGGCGTCGGCAAGTCTGCCCGAGGTCCTCACCGAGTCCGGTATGAGCAACAGCTTCCTCGGCAAGATCGTTGAGGTCTGCCTCGTCACCGAAGACCACGAGCGCACCATGGAGGGCCTCGTCCGGTTGGGAATCGGGCCGTTTCGGGTTTACACCTTCAGCCCCGAAACGGTCACCGAGCAGACGTACAACTGCGACGCCAGCCCGTTTAGCGTCAAGGTTTGCTTCGCGACGAATGACAACCTCACCTTCGAGATTATGCAGCCACTGTCCGGGCGCACTATTATGCGAGAGTTCCTCGACGAGCACGGCGAAGGAATCCACCATATCGCCTTTGACTGTTGTGGCGTTCCGTGGAACGAACGGATCAAGTTGTTCGCCGACCGCGGCTTCACCCCCGCCCAAAGCGGACGATGGCTGAATAAGAATTCGTTTTCTTTCTTCGACACGGAGGCGGCCACAACGACCTGCTTCGAGACCTACCACTTTCCACCCGGGTTCGCCTATCCCGAGCCAGAACGCTGGTACCCGGGGCCGCCGCCTCCCAACTCGTGAGCCGGGAAGGCCCTAAGCTGCTGAGAAACCGTCGAGCGCTGCGACGCAACAAAGCATCAGCAGTGTGCGTCGCCGTCGTCGCAGGTACGACGCCAGCCGGCCGAAACGTCACCGATCGTCCGCGCCTAAGCCTCGATCCACCGTTGATCTTGGCGGGTGAGGAGCTGATAGTTGGTCAATAGGGGTGCTGTTGCAGATGTGAGCCCGGGCGGGGGTGAGCTGCCGGTCTGCCGGCTTCTCCGAGTTCCTTGTCGCGGGAGCGGGGGCGGAGCTCAGCAGCGCAGCGGGATCGCGGTGATGCGGGTGAGGGCAAGCAGTACCGGGTCGGCCAGGGCCAGTTCGCCGGTAGTCGTAGGCGCTGGCGTCGGCGGGTGTGGACGAGCCGGCCGGGCATGATGAAGACCTTGCGTCGCGGCGTCGCGGCGTCGGCTGGTGCAGGTCGGGGTCGGCGAGCTGGCCGACGGCGCGGCCGAGGTTGTGGGCCCTGACGGTCAGGGCGAGGCAGGCGGCGTTGGCCGTGAACTTGCTCGACGGCAGATGCTTTAGGCCGGCGCTTTCGAGTTCGGCGTCTCCTCCATCTTCAGTCAGGACGGTTACCGCCTGTCACGAACAAGCAGCCTGCTCAAAGACAAGATAGTCTCCGAGAGCGTGACTATCCAGTAAATGATGAGACGCCGAAAAGTGCACTGATCGGAGAGAAGCGCGTCCATGACACATCTAATTGAGTTGGAACCGGCTCGATGGGATAAGGACTATCCGCGAGACGAGTGGTTCGACATCCGGCCGCTGGAGGACGGCGTCTTCCTGATCGCCGAGCCCGGGCACGTGAACAACTTCCTGGTCGTCGGTAATGACCGCGCGGTCTTAATCGACACAGGACTGGGTGTTGCAAATATCCGCACTGTCGCCGAGAGCCTGGCTGGCAAGCCGGTATCCGTAGTTAACTCTCATTACCACTTCGACCACTCGGGCGGGAACCGCCTGTTCGACCAGATTGCGATTCATCGCAACGGGGCCGACTTGTTGTCCCGTTCCGCTGCGGACGGTCTCGCGCAGGGCTACATGAAATATACTCGGCGGCTAATCGATTCGTGGCCCGGCTACAAGCAGCTCGACGATGCATATTTCCATCTGATCACTGCCGATACACTGATCCGTCCACTGCCAGCCGGGTTCGACCCGGAAAGCTATGCTGTCGTGCCGTCTAGGGCAACGCAATTACTCGATGACGGCGACGAGATAGACCTCGGGGGACGAGTGCTGCGGGTGCTGCACACACCTGGGCACTCGCCGGACAGCATATGCCTGATCGACGATCATCACGGGCTATTATTCGCGGGTGACACTGTCAACACCGGCCCCATCTACGCGCAACTCAAGGACTCCGACCTGACGGCGTTCGCGTCGTCGACCAGACGACTTGCTGGGTTGGGCGGGCAAGTCCGGCGCGTCTTCGTCTGTCACTTCCTGCGAGTGGATAATCCTCCACGCCTACTTGCTGAGGTTGCCGACGGTTTCGAGCAGATGCTGGCTGGCGCCGCGTCATACCGTGACACTCAGGATAGTCTCGGATATCCCGTCCGCGAAGCGTGTTTCGACCAGTTCTCCGTCTACGTGGCGGGGAGCGCCGAGGCTTTGGGACGCTGAACCGATGCCGTTCTGAAGAATCTGCCTAGCACAGCAGAAGGAAGTCGGCGGATCACCGGCTGCCGCTGGCGTAATCTTCCACCGCTGCTGGGCTGGGGTTCGGGGCACACCGCTTGGCCACGGCTCGGGAGTGGCACGACGCCGGCGTGTGGGACCGGCTGCACCGCCTCGTGCTCGACGAGTTGTCCGACCTTGGGGGCTGGACTGGTCGCGGGCAAGCATCGACGGGGTGTCGGTTCGCGCCAAAAGGGGGTGAGCTGACCGGCCCGAATCCCACCGATAGGGGCAAGCCGGGATCGAAGTACCACCTGTTGTGTGACGCGAACGGACTACCGCTGCACGTGTTGCCCTCTGCGGCCAACACCCACGATAGTTTGCTGTTCGAGCCGTTGCTGGACACCAACCCCGCTGTCCGCGGTGAGCGCGGCCGGCCAGGGCGGCCACGGCGCCGGCCTGCCAAGCTGCACGCTGACAAGGGCTATGACTACAAGCGGTGCCGCACCTACCTGCACCGCCGCGGCATCGCCGTTCGGATCGCTCGCCGCGGGGTCGAGGACAAGACCAAGCTCGGCCGGCATCGCTGGGTCGTTGAGCGCACCATCTCATGGCTGCTGCGCTTCAAGCGCCTCGGCCTGCGTTATGACCGCACCGAACGAACCCTCAGGCCACTGCTCACCCTGGCCATCACCCTGATCAACTTCCGCCGCCTCGCCGAAGTCAACGCGTTATGAGACCAGGTCTTAAGGGACGTCCGGTCTGTCGCACTGCACCGTCGCTGCTGTCGGCTTGGCACGAGCGGTCTCGGGCTGTGCGTGCGGCACCGCAGAGCGTTCAGCCACGACGACGAGCTCGACCCGGCCGTCTGGGCGGCTGCGCAGCCAGCCACGCCCGAAAGCGGGCCGAGTGCAGTGCGCTCTGCCGTTCTGGCCCTGTCAGTCTGATCTGGCCCCACCGTGACGGCTTGAGTTGGCTCCACCTCCGACACGCCGGGGACCTGTTGTGACGGGGCGGATTCCAGTCAACGTCGCAACAGGGACGACGATTGGTCACTGTCGCACGCGCATGGCGGGATGGGTTCGACGGCTACCCACGGCGAGTCGGCGACGCCCGTGCCGGCCCGGCTGGCGAGGTCGGCCAAGACGTCGGCGGGGGTCCGCCAGCCGAGGGTCTTGCGAGGCCGTGCGTTGAGCTCGGCGGCAACCTGGGCGAGGTGCTCGACGGAGTGCACGGACAGGTCGCTGCCCTTCGGGAAATACTGACGCAGCAGCCCGTTCATGTTCTCGTTACTGCCGCGCTGCCACGGGCTGGACCGTCGGCAGAAGTACACCGGCATTCCCGTCGCGGCGCTCAGGTCGAGGTGACAGCTCATCTCCTTGCCCTGGTCCCAGGTCAGCGACCGGGCCAGCCCCGGCTGCATCGCGCCGAACACGTCGACCAGAGAGCCACACAACCCGGCCGAAGTGCGCTTCGCACCGAGGTGGACGAGGATCACGCTGCGGCTGGTGCGTTCCACCAGCGTCGCGATCGCCGTCCGATTCGACGTGCCCATGATGCAGTCGCCCTCCCAATGCCCGGCTTCGACCCGGTCCGCGACATGCGCCAGCCGCTGCTCGATCGAACTCATCGGCTGCGGCAGCCCGCGGCGCGTCTGCTGTCGCCCCCCGGGTGGGGTCTGCGCTGGTGGCGACGGGTACGCAGGCTGCGGACCAGAACGCCGTCGCGGGCATACAGCGCCTGGTACAGGCTCTCCGTGGACAGTTGCCGGGCTGGGTTGTCCGGGAAGTCGACCCGCAGGGTGGCCGCGATCTGCTCCGGGCTCCACCGCACGTCCAAGGCGCTGCTGCACGAACTCCCGCAGCACTCCCCTCGCGGGCGAGGCGCCGCAGCCGATGCCGGCGGCGCCTGCCCCGGGCGAGCCGGTGCGCGAGGGCCGGCCGGTACGCCCCGGCCGGGTCGGTGTTACGCCGCAGCTCCCGGCTCACCGTCGACGGGCTGCGCCCCAGCAGCGCCGCAGTGGCCCGCACCGTCCTGCCCCGATTGTGCTCGTGGGCGATGACCGCCCGCTCGTCGGCGGACAGGAACCTTGGTGACAGCACCACGACCGGCTTGTTGATCCACGGCGGATACTCGCGGACGGAGCCTGCCGCGGTCGGGACGCTGCGCCCGAACCGCCATCGTGTCCCCGTCCGACGGTTGACCCCCACCGTCCGGCAGGCCTCCGTGTTGCTCATCCCTTGCGCGATCAGCCTCGCGAACGACGCCCGCTGCTGCGAAAGCGGCTCCACCCCAGGACAACCCGTACCTGCCATCACGACCTCCAGACGAGACGCCCGTTGCGATGGTCGCTGGAATCCGCCCCGTCACCCTGGGCCAACTCAGGTTGACAGCCACCCGTTCTGCTTGTTGTGGGTGGAGAACGGCAAGCACATGTTCTGCAAGTCCCACCACACCCGCTGGACGCAGCTGGGCCGGCCCGGCTTTGAGGACTATCTCGCGCGCTGCCTGCTGCGCGGCAAGGCCCCAGATCGATTTCCGGGTGCTCAGCGGCTGAAGCTGGAGTTCCAGTACGCCGTGCAGAGCCGTCACGATGCGCAGAAGACGATGACGCGACCAACAGTGGCGACGTGGGCGCTGCGGCTGGCCCGCGCCGCCGGGGTGTCCTCGCTGCTCGACCATGACGAGTCCCGCTGGCGCGAGTTGGCGGCGCACAAGAACAACAAATGGTTATTATCAGGGTTCCTGCGCGACGCCTACCAGGCCGTCGAGTCGCGGCGTGACGGGACCGGCTGGGCGGTGGGTACGCACGCGACGTCTGGCGCCTGCACACCCTTACCGGGTTAACCCGCAACGCAAGGACGGGTGCCTGAGGCAACAGGCTCCTACTAGGTCACTTCCACCACCGGCGTGCCGGGTCGTCTCCCGCCCGGCCGACGGATCGGATCCAAGGCAGCAGTTCGCGCCGGGGCTAAAAAGAGTCAGGCCGGGCGGGAGAGCGACTTCATCCAACATCCCTGGGCTAAGGTTCCTCCTCGCCGGTGGCTGCTCGCCTATCCCTACCCACCCAACCTTATAGAGTTGCCGCGCCGTCTCCAGGGAGAACAATGGAGAACCGGTCGAACCAGAACTCTCGAACCCGGTCTCCAAAGATGTCCTTCCCGGCCTTCGCCTTGATCTTGTCATTCAACACTGCTTCGAAGCCGTCGGCCACTTCAGTCATAAATGCGGCATCTAGGCCATTCCGAAGAATGTGTGCCGGGTAGATCGCCGTTACCTGTTTTCTTAGCTCCACGTCGAGGCGTCGAGTGGACTGCGCAAACGCACTGAGGTCAGAATCAGGCATATGAGCGTAGTGAGGCCCGGTCGTCAGCGTGTCCCCAGCGAAGAGCATCCCAGATGCACCGTCGTATAGACAGATGCAGTCAGGCGTGTGTCCAGGGGTATGGAGTACCCGCAAGGACCTTCCTCCTAGCTCCAGCACATCCCCCTCGGATAACAGCCGAGTCGGAATCGTCGGGGGGATCCTCCACTCCTTCCCGTCGAAGCGCTCCGGCAACGGGCGGGCGAACAGATCCGCAGTGAGGAGGTGGAAGTAGCGGTCATCAAGGTCCTTGTACACCTTGAAAGCTTCTAGCATGTCATGCGTGAACTCGGTATACATGTCCAACCACTCAGGAGGGACACCGGCCGCCAGCGGTTCTGCTCCCAACTCATGAATAGCGATATTATCAAACAACGAATTACCACCACTGTGGTCAAAGTGGTAATGCGAATTCACGACCATCACGTCAAGGTCGGTCAAATCACCAACAATCCGCTTGATGTTGGCCATCCCCATACCAGTGTCGAACAGGACGGCCCGCTCTGTGCCGGTCAAGAGGTAAGAGTTCACATGAGGCGGTTCTGCGACAAGGGTAGTTTCTTGGTCGATGCGCTTTATTGAGAACCAGTTGCTTTCAGCCGACATAAGTGCCTTCTCCAGACTGTTGCTAGGGGGCCCGAACGGCTCCGCCGTGTCAGGTATCCGCGATGAAGCGGCTCGGAGCGTTAGACGGGGTTCCCAAACTGTGACGTCGCATCGGACCCCAGAGTAGAGTCGGAGCGCGATCTGCTGCGCGCGAAGCGACGGCGGTCGGGGACCGCGCACAACACCCAATAGAGCGCCGCGCCAACTATGAATCCCCCGACGGCGCTCAAGTCGCCGCTGCTAAGCAGATGGGTAGAAATAGCGCCCTTCAAATAAGGAGTCTGTGACGCGAGAATACTCACGACCATCCCCCCCAGGAGAGCGACAACGCCGCCCCAGCGGAACCCATTCCTGAACCAGTAACGCCCCCCGATTCGGAAGAGCTCCTCGCCGTCGTACCGTCCGCGCGAGACCCACATCTCAACCATGAAGATCCCGAAGAAGGGCGCGTACCAATACACGGACCACACGAGAAAGTTCTCCAGCTGTGTAAGGAAGTTTGTAGCGACGAGAACGCCATAGACCGCTATCGCAGTGCCGAGGACGACGTCGATCCAAATGGTCCGCGATCTCCGGATCCGCACGCCCATCGACTGGAGGGAGAAGCCAGAGGAATAGACCGACAACACGCTATTCGCCATCAGCCCGAAAATGACGACGAGGAGGAAGATTGGGTAGAACCAGTTCGGCACGATTGGACGAATCGAAGTTGTCAGATCAGTTGCGTCGACCACGGTCGCAGCGAGCACTCCAATAAGGGTGAGAGCTACCGATGGGATGTACCCACCGAGTGCGGTGAACGCTACAATTTTCCTCGAGGAGCTGTCGGGCGGCAGGTACCGTGAATAGTCCGAGCCAACCGTGTAGGAGAGCGGACCGCTTAGAATGACGGTAATACCGATCAGAACTGCTGCAGTCAGTGCGGAACCATGGGATGGCTTAGCCGGCACGTAGGACCAGTGAACATGTGGGACCACAAAGATCAAAAAGAGGAGGGATGCTCCACCCAGTACCCAGGCGAACACCTTCTGGAAGTACATAATGGTGGCGTGGCCAAATAAACCCAGGGCAAAAGAGCCGGCGATGATGGCAAGAAGTAGCACTGTCTTCCCAGCAGTGCCCGGGTGCCAACCGAAATAGGCGGCTAGCGAGTAGGCCGCGAAGGCCGCGATCGCAAAGTCCACTCCTTCGTACGCAACATTGAGGAGCCAACTCAGTGCGCACGAAAGCTTGTTCCCCTGTATCCCGTACTGGGCGCGACTGATGACCAAGGTCGACGTACCGGTCTTTGGCCCAGAAATCGACATCACCCCAACCAGGACCCACGCGAGATCGCAAACCAGGACGATGATAAAAGAGGTGGTAAGCGATATGCCGAGTTGGATGAGGATGGCACCGGATAGCAGGTACGTGAAGATGAGGTTCGAGCCGAACCACAACCCGAACATCTCGCTCGGTCGACCATGACGCTCCGCTAGAGGGATTACGTCGATACCGTGAACCTCGATGGTGCCCACCGCATCGGGACGGCCCCCCGTTGGAACAGAGCTGCCCCCGAAGCTGAACTGTTCATCGGCCAAGTCATTCTTCTGGCCGCTCAGACTACTCATTCGAGCCTCCAACACCGGTTGTCCTGCCTGGCATGCAATTAGTCGACCACGACGGACGTACTCCGCGCCATCTCGGTTCATCCGGCAGCGATGATCGACTCCCTCTCAAGTAGTTGACCCAGCGATATGCTGGTGAATCAGAATGCGCCGCCTGGCGCATAGCGGTCTTGGTAGGCCCGTGCCGCCGACTCGAAGCGGCATCTGTCGCAGCCTTCGTGAACGGCCGCGTACAGGATTGCCCGGCGCTGGCCTCCTGTGTAGCGCTCCCATGGAAGGGGTGCGCCCGAAGTGAGGATCGTCGTCTCGTCCATCGAAGGGACGACGGACAGGGCGGGCGCGACGTCTACAAGGACAAGTTTGGCCTTCGCCAATCGGTCGCAAGCAACCTGGTTGGCCTCCTGTTGGAGGCGCTGAGCAGCAGCCGGCAGGGCGTCTCCCCTGGAGGCAGGAAGCGTGGTCGTCATATCAGATCCTCTGCAGGTATGTTCGCGTCTCCCAGTCGGTGACCACAGCGTTGAACTCGCGGACCTCCTGACGCTTGTAGCGGAGGTAGGTCCGATGGAACTCGTCTCCGAATGTCTCCATCGCGAACTTGCTATCCCCGAAGCAGTCGAGCGCTTCGCTCAGGGTGGCTGGCAATGAGATGTCGCCGTAGTTGGACAGCTCATCCTCAGTCAGCTTGTACGTGTCGCGGTTGAGTGGCTCACCGGGGTCCAGGCTTCGCTTGATCCCGTCCAAACCCGCAGCAAGCACCATGGCGATGCCTAAGTAGTAGTTGACCGAGCTGTCTGCGGTTCGCAGTTCCAGGCAGTGGCGGTTGACCGGCATGCGGCACATCAACGTACGGTTATTCTCTCCCCAGGCTCGGTGGACTGGCGCCCAAGATATCTCGTCCATGAAACCTTGGCTCGTAAAGCGCTTGTAGGAGTTAACAGTCGGAGATACCACAGCACTAATGGCGCCCGCATGCTCAAGCACCCCCGCAACGAAGTGGCGAGAGAGTTCGCTGTAACTCGAGGTTTCTCCTCCCCCGACGGCGAAGACGTTCGCGCCCGTCGCCCTATCGGCCAGGCTCATATTTATATGGGCCGCAGAGCCGAAGTCGTCCTGAAATGGCTTCGGCATAAAGGTGGCAATGCACCCCTGTTCCCGGGCGACGTGCTTGGCCATGAGCCGGAACATGGTCATGCGGTCGGCCATTGTCAGCGCGTCGGTGTAGTCGAAGTTGAACTCGTACTGCCCGTCCCCCCCCTCGTGATCGAAGGAATAAAGCCCCCAGCCCAGGACGCTCATGTAGTCGGCCATAGGGCCCAGAAACGGCTCGGCGAGGAAAGTCGCCTCCAGGTCGTAGCCACGCGTGGGGCCGTTGACGCGGTCACCCGGCACAAGAGGCTCCCAGCCCGCCGGCGTCTCACGCACAACGTAGAACTCCGGTTCGATACCGACGTTGGCGACGAAGCCGTCGGCCGCCGCTGCCTCGACTTGGCGGAGCAAGACGTTGCGCGGGTCTTGGCCGTACGGCTGTCCGCCGAGGAATAACCGGGACGGAACCATGGCGAAGCGGTGATCCCAGGGCAAGACGATGAGGCGTTCGAGGTCGGGGAAGCCTGCGCACTCGTCCTCGTGGGGACCCAGGTCGCCCATGCCCTCCAACGCGCCGACGGTGTAAAGTTCGGAGCCCTTGGCCATCGATGGCAACGACTCCACCGGTACGCACTTGCTCTTTGGAACCCCGTGGATGTCCACGTAGTAGCCGAATACGTACTTCACGCCCTTCGCGGCCAGCTCGTCACGAACTGCAGTTGCGTCAAGCATGCATCTCCCTCGGGCTGCGGGTTCGCCGTACGTTAGGGCATGGCCGCGACGAAAGTCAATAGCTAGACGCCGGACCTAGGGCTGATATTCGAACTGGCTACCTCAGTTGTGTGGGCCCGGGCACCCTCGCATCCGCCAGGCGGCCAGTCACCGAACTCCCTCGACCCGGCCCGCCGGGGGAGGGGCGGGGAATCCCCAAGTCGAGGGTGTCGCGGGTTGGTGCCGCAGCCCGCGAGCAGCTCGACCATGCGCGTCGCTTGACTGACGCGAGCTCGTCTACGACGTGAGGGGGTGTATGCGATCTCTGCCATCTGCCAGGCTGATTTGCGGCCGCCGAGGGCGTTGCCGAAGTCCCTACCCGCACCCCCACCCTCACCCGCCGGGACTCTTAGCCCCGGTCTTTCGGTAGCCGTCCGAATGGGAGATCGTTTAGCCGCTCGGGCTTCATTTGATCTTTGCTGGTTTTTGGGCAGGCGGAAGCAGCCGGCCTGATCGGCGGCTTCTCCGTCGGTTTCGTAGGGGCGGGAGTTCGCGGTCAGTGGGCCGGCAGCGGCAGAGCGATGAGTCGGGTGAAGGCGGTGACGAGCGAGTCTTTCCAGGGCCAGTTGCGGTCGATCCGGAGCTGAAGTCGTCGTCCGCTTCGGACCAGGCGGGCGGCGACGTGAAGCAGCCGGTAGCGCAGCTGCTTGGGCTCGGCGGTCGCGAGAGCGCCGTCAAGGAGCAGCAGCCGGGTCCAGGCGAGTAGGTCGCAGGCGAGACCGACGAGCTCGACCCAGACGGTGTTGACGTTCAGCTGCCGCGACGGGAGATGGGCCAAGCCGGTGTTCTTGGCGCAGCGGATCCGGTCCTCGACACGGGCGTGGGCGCGGTGCCGGGCCTCGAGCTGGGCGAGCTGACCGACGCCGGTGTCGGTGGCGAAGGTCTGGAACCGCCAGCCGTCGGCGTCGGAGAACGTGAGCTGCGCACCGGGATGGGGCCGTTCCCGGCGGACGAGCACCCGCATCCCGGCCGGCCAGCCGGCGGCGGACAGGTCGCCAAGCCAGCCGGTCAACTCGGCGACGTCGGCGCCGGCGCGGAGTGCGCCGGCGGCTTCGATCGCGGGTGTCCACGCCTGCTTCGGCAGCGCCAGGATCGCGGCCTGGACCGCGGCGGTCATCGTGAACCCGACCGAGAACCGCAGGTCCAGACCTTCGACTTCGCGGATCCGGCGCAGATGAGCCAGCCAGGGTTTGGTCGCGCCGGCACCGTCGGCGCAGACCAGGATCGGGGTGCCGTGCCGATGCGCGTCGGGGATCTGGCCCAGCGCGAGGTCGGTGACGGTGATGTGGTCGGCGGCGGTGTTGTCGGGTAGCCCCGGCGCGTTGCCGCGCCGGGGCCCCCTCAGAACCGGACGTGCGACTTTCACCGCATCCGGCTCAAGCAAGTCCCTTGGGTGGCGGGATTTGCAGCGGTGCCCAACTGGCTTTGACTATTCGTCGCGCGCAGTGGGCGTGTATGAGTTGCCGTGTTGTGTCGTCCGTCGGGTGGTCGAGCGCGGTGATCGCCGTTCGGCGGATCGCTTTGCGGACGACTTTGAGCCATCGCTCCCATTCGTCGGGATGCTGTGGTGGGTGGTCTGCGTCGAGCAACAGCGCGCCGCAGCCAGGGCAACGTCCGTGCTGCTTGTGGAGCAGACGCAGCAGGAACGAGCCCAGCGGTGGCTGGTCCCGGCGTCGCCGCCGGTCCCAGTACTCCGTCAGGGTCGGGTCGTCGGTGGAGGCACGGCCCTTGACCTGGCGGTGACGGACGATCGGTGTCCAGGAGAACTTCACCAGGTAGCGGCCGCTGCCGCGGTCGCCGAACACCCAGTGATCTCTGCGGGACGGATGGAACGCGGCGAAGTACCGGGCCTTGACCCAGCGCCTGCCCTTGTTCGGATGCCCCCGCCGCGCCCACCGGTAGGTGAGCACCCACACGTAGTGATCCAACGCGGAGAAGGTCTCCTTGGACACTACGGTGCGGTAGTAGGCCGCCCAACCCCGAATGATCGGGTTGAGCCTGGTGATCACCGCTTCGGCGTTGGCCCCGTGCAGGGCCTTGACCTCGGCGGCGAGCCTGCGGCGGATGCGATGCACGGCCTCCTTGCTGGGTTTGATCAGCAGTTTGCCGTTCGGGTAACGGCGAATGTTGAACCCGAGGAAGTCGAAGCCGTCTTGGACGGAGACGACACGCGTCTTGTCCTCGTTGAACCTCAACCCTCGTGGTTCAAGCCACCGGGCCAGCTGCGCCTTGACCTGCTCGGCCTGAGCTGTGTCCGCGCAGAGTGCGACCAGGTCGTCGGCGTAGCGGACCACGACCGGCGTTCCGGGCACCGCCCGGCCCGAGGTGCGCATCCCCTCGGGCGTGTAGCGGGCTCCGGCTGCTGTTTCCAACCCGTGCAGGGCGATGTTGAGCAGCAACGGGCTGATCACCCCACCCTGCGGAGTTCCCGCAGTGGTGGCGGTGAACCGACCGCGATCGACCGCGCCGGCGCGCAACCACCCGGCGACGTCTCCCCGAGCGGGGAACGTGGCGAGCAGCCCGAGCAGATGGTCGTGGTCGATGCGGTCGAAAGCCGCTGCCAAGTCGGCGTCGAGGACGACACGGCGGTGCGGGTTGCGACCCGCTACCGTCGCGAAGATGGCCTCGATCCCGTCGTGACAGCCGCGGCCAGGACGAAAGCCGTAGGACTTCGCCTCGAACCGCGCCTCCCACTCGGGCTCCAGCGCGTTGCCGACCACGGCTTGCCGTGCTCGATCAGCGATGACTGGAATGCCGAGCGGACGCTGCTTTCCCCCTGCCTTGGGGATATACACCCGCTTGACCGGCAGCGACGTGAGCCGAGCGCTGAAGCCGCGGATCGCGTGGGCCAACTCGGCCTTCTGCGACTGCGACACCACGATGAGCCCGTCCACGCCCGCCGTCTTGCGGCCGGTGTTGACCTCGGTCACCCGACGCACGCTCCACAACGCGTTCGAGCGGGACCCGAGCATCAACTTCTGCAAACTGCGGACCCTGCGCAGGTCCTGTTCCTTCGCCGCCGTGAAGATGCGCTGCCGCAGCCGCCGTACGTCGTCTTCGACCTGCCGCCATCCGATCAACGACCAGTCGAGCGGTGCGTCCTCCGGTCCGTTCATCACACCGGCCAGCGATCCGGGCGACTTCGCCGCGAGCACGCTCGTCGTCATGATGCCTCACTTGCCCTTCGGTTCCGGCGCTGTCCAACATCAAGTCTTCACAGACTCACCTGGCCACGTCAGCGCCCTTTCGGGCCGGGCATCAGCCCGTATCCGGCCGGTTGTCCGGGGCCTTGCGGCGGAAGGAGCCGCACTACATCGGTCCCGGTTTCCCGTCGCCTTTCGGCGCACCGGCATTCGCTTCTTGGCCATCCTGTCCCGCCGGGAGATCGACCTTCCTCACGGTCAGCCCACCGGGCAGCATCGCCCGGAACCCGACGGGGTTTCCACGTTCCGCACACATGAGACACGACCGGATTGGGCGCCCTCTATACCCCGGGGACGGTGATGTCCTCCCGGTCGGCGGTTCAGCAAAACCGACCGGCACCCGCCGCTTCCCAGCGGCCAGTCCCTACACCCCGCTACTACATCCGCCTGCGGAGCCCAAACGTGACGAGGCTTCAACAAGGGTTCACTCACGTTCACCCGCCCGGTCTTCCCCTTGCCCGTGGCCCGCGGACGGAACGCGGACCCTTCGGCGTCTTCCCTGAGCTCCGCACCCCGCCGTTACCAGCGACGCGCGTCAGGGCGGGGACAGGTCCCTGGACACTGACCCGTGATCACATCGTCGACATCAGCCGACCTCCAATCGATGCAACCAACTCACCATGTGCGACCTCGTGTCGCACGGATCCGGCGTTGCCCGGCCGGAGCAGGGTGGCGAGCGCTTCGCCGGTGTTGTCGCACCAGGCCGTCAAGGGGTGGAAGCCGTAGCCGCCCTTGAACGTCGCCGCAGCCGACTCCTTGTCGCTGTGGGCGGTCACCAGAGTGGCGTCGAGCTGGACCCGGATCCCAGGCCAGACTCGGCCGCCAGCGGTCGTCGACAGGGGCAACCGATCGGTGTCCGCTGCCTGCAACCAGACCCGTTCCCGGGCCGCTGCCCGCGCCGAACGCAGACCTGCCAGCAGCGGCTCGTCGACGGCGTCCAGGACCCGCCAGGCAGTAGCGGTCGAGGCGACCGGGCCGAACAACTCCGGCTGGTTCCGCAGCACCGCCAGATCTGAGATTGTCGTCCCGCCGTCGGCGAGCATCACCGCCAGATCGATCAGCACCCGACCCGGCTCATGACCCGAGCGGCGCTCCCGCAACCCGGCCAACGCATCGCCGAACAGGCCGGTGACGCCTGCCCTGTCGGCCAGCTCGGCAAGCAACCGCGACCCGGCATGCGACACCACACCCGACCCGCCGCCGGAGAACACGATCTTGGGACGTGACGCGTTACCGTGCATCTGCGGAGTGCCTCTCCTGCGCGGCGGACCTTGACCTTCGACAAGTCCAAGATCCCAAGCGGGGCAGGCACTTTCGCGCATCTACGACCCGTGTCGCGCCACCAAGATCACAGACCTACTGCAACAAGCGGGTTAGCAGAGGTGTTGCGCGATCAGCGTGAATTATCAAACCAGATGCTGTGCTCATCATCGCGCAAGCATCACAATCCCAGACACCGCCAGCGGCATCTTCTGCGCCAAGCCTTGCCTCGGACGGACCGCTAAGTAAAGATAAGTGCTCATCGCCCGGGAGGCCCGATCGCGAAAATACGTCTATACTGAAAATTGTTTGAGCTCGTCAAGACACCGAGCGAAGGAGAGCAGTTATGGACGAAACCGACCGTGCAATCGTCAGGGTTCTACAAATAAACGGTCGGGCAAGTAACATCGAAATAGCGCGACAGGTCGGTGTCACGGAAACCACGATCCGTAAACGGCTCGCGGCACTGCTCGACGGCCAGTACGTGCAGGTCGTTGCCGTCCCAACGCCTAAGCTTACTGGCTCAACAGTGTCGGCCATACTCGGGATATCTGTGCAGCTCAGAGCGCTCCGAGCGGTAGCAGAGGCTCTCACCCGATGCCCAGAAGTCCGCTACTGTGGCGTATCGACCGGTCGCTACGACCTCATCGTAGAGGCCTTCTTCCTGGACCATGAACACCTTGTCACCTTCCTCACTAAGGTGCTTGGCCCATTGGAAGGGGTGACCGCCGTTGAAACATCGGTCATCTTGCAGATCGAGAAGTTCTCCTACGAGTGGGAGATCTAGTAGGGCCCGCGAGCGAACCGTGGCGGATGCCCAAGCTGAACACTGCTGAAAGCAGGTCTGCGGCTGAATCCAAGCTTGGTTTGTTTGAGGTTCGCGGCAGACGACGCGACGTGGTCGCTGGGGTTCAGATGATGACACCGGCAAGCTCCCGTGCCAAGGTCAGCCCGTGAGCGCACTCGAAGTCGACGGCTCGGCCGCCGTCCGCGGTGCCCGAGACTTCCTGCTGCGGCACCGCACTGACCATGAGGCCGCGGTCGCCTCGTTCCATTGGCCCCGCCCCGGACACTTCAACTGGGCACTGGACTGGTTCGACGGTGTGTTGACCGCCGAGCACCCCGACCGCAAGGCCATCATTGTCATCGAGGCTGACGGCCGCAGCGCGAGCTACACCTTCGCCGGGTTGTCTGCCCGGTCTGATCAGGTTGCCCACTGGCTGCGGGCGCAGGGCGTTGGCCGAGGCATGCGTCTCCTGCTCCTGCTCGGCAACCAGATCGAGCTGTGGGAGACGATGCTGGCCGCAGCCAAACTGGGAGCGGTCGTTATACCGGCCGCCACTCTGCTCACCCCCGAGGACTTGCGAGACCGCGTCGACCGGGGTGCGGTCGGCGCAGTGGTGGCGCGGTCCGACGTCACGCCGGGATTTGCGGAGGTCCACGGCGCTTTCCTGCGCATTGCGGTCGGCGAGCAAGTCGAGGGATGGTTGCGGTACTCCGACACACTTGAGTCACTCGCCCCGTTCTTTCCCGACGGTCCGACCGGCGCCGACGACCCGCTGCTCCTGTACTTCACCTCCGGCACCACCGCGCTGCCCAAGCTGGTACAGCACACGCACAGCAGTTATCCCATCGGCCACCTGAGCACCATGTTTTGGATCGGACTGCGGCCCGGTGACGTGCACCTCAATGTCTCTAGTCCGGGATGGGCGAAACACGCTTGGTCCTGCGTGTTCGCGCCTTGGTTGGCTGGTGCAACGGTTGCTGCCTTCAACTACTCCCGATTCGACGCATCGACGATGCTCGACGTCTTGCGCGAGCAGCGCGTCAACACCTTCTGCGCTCCGCCCACAGTGTGGCGAATGCTCGTACAGGCCGATCTCGCGGCTTGGGAACTGCCCGAATTACGCGAACTCGTGGGGGCGGGCGAGCCGTTGAATCCCGAGGTGATCGAGCAGGTGCAACGAGCTTGGGACAAAACTGTTCGTGACGGGTTCGGGCAGACCGAGTCGTCGCTGCAGATCGGCAATGCGCCCGGTGCTGCGCTTCGACTCGGCTCGATGGGCCGGCCAATGCCCGGGTTCGACGTCGTGATGGTCGACCCGATAAGCGGCGAGAGAGTCGCCGAGGGGGAGGGCGAGATCTGCCTCGACCTCGAAGGGCCCGCTGGCCGCCCGGTCGGCCTGATGACCGGATACCGCAGCTCGGGCGAACATGCTGACGTCGAGGCGACACGAATGGCGACTAAGGACGGTGTTTATCATACTGGCGACGTCGCGAGCCGGGACTCGGACGGTTACATCACCTACGTGGGAAGAGCCGACGACGTATTTAAGGCTGCGGACTACCGCATCAGCCCCTTCGAACTCGAAAGCGTGCTAATCCAACATCCGGCCGTGGCTGAAGCTGCGATCGTGCCGGCACCGGACGAGCTGCGCCTCGCGGTACCCAAGGCGTACATCGCACTGGTCGATGGCTACGAACCTTCGAAGGATCTGGCGGGTGAGATCCTTGCCCACGCCCGCGAGAACCTGGCACCGTACAAGCGGATACGACGTCTGGAGTTCGCCGCCCTACCTAAGACGATCTCGGGCAAGATTCGCAGGGTGCAACTTCGCACCGCCGAGCGGGAGCGGGGCGACGTCCGCCGAGAAAACGAGTTCCGGGAGGAGGACTTCCGCTGAGCGTCCGACCCCGAAGGACGACGCGTTCCACCTGGAAGTCCCTACCATCGCGCGCCATGCAATAGCATGACGTAATCTCAAAGGAAAGGACTCTCTTGTACACCTGGCCCGAAGTTGACATGCCTGCACTCCGCGCCTGGCGTGTTAGCGGGGTGTGTCAGCTGATGGCCGAGCAGAAGGTCGATCACTTGCTGATGTCGGGGTTCGACAACATCCGCTACGCCACTGACTACCGAACTCAAATTATTGGCGAGTCCTTCGATTGGTTCGCCGCTGTCATCAACGCTGATGGCGGGGCGGAACTGTTCGTCCCATGGGTCGACGAGCGCCAGGACGAGCCTCTTCACGACCTACCGAACATCCGCGCCGTGCACCCACTGCCATCATGGACCCCCGCCGTCCCCCAGGCGGGCTATTGGGCTAGGACCATCGCGTCGCGCCTTGACGGAGCCCGCCGAGTTGGTTATGAGCTAATCTACCCGGAAGTGCTCGAAGCCTTACAGGAGCAATTGCCGGACACAGAGTTCAAGCCATTGGGAACTGCCCTATTCGACCTGCGGCAGGTCAAGCATCCGATCGAAGTTGAATTGCTCGAGGCTGCCAGTCTTGTTAACGCATCGGCGGCGCTGGCCGGCCTCACAGCAGCCCAGCCAGGGATGACGGACTTCGACATCCTCGCCGTAATGATGGGTCACCTGCAGCGCGCGGGCGTGGAGTTCCTTAGCCATTCGTTGTGCAATCACCGCAGAGGTTCCGGCACCTGGTTCGCGGCCGGTACCGTGCTGCGCGAAGGCGACCCTTACTTCTTTGATATCGGCTGCTACGGCGCCGGTGGATACGCGTCGGATATTGCCCGAACAGGATTCGTCGGTGACCCGCACCCAGCCCTCAAGGCGGCATACGAGGTGCTGCAAGAGGCTCATCTTGTAGGCCAGCAGGCGGCAAAGCCGGGCGTTCGCGCTTCGACTGTGCACGACGCGGTCAACGCGTTCCTCGTGGGCAAGGGTTACCCGCGCACCCCCTACGCGATGGGACACGGCGTCGGCATCAGAGCGTGCGAATTGCCGACAATCTGCCGGGCGGATCGCACGGAGCGAGACCAGATCATCCAGGAAGGGGCCGTCATCGCTCTCGAGCCAGAGACCGGAGTGGAGATCGACGGCGAGTACGTCCTCGTCAAGATCGAGGACAACTTTCTGGTCGAGTCCGACGGATTGCGGCTGCTCTCTCGCCCTAGCGGCGGTGCTTTGTGGTAGTTGTGGCCGGGACAGACCGCATGCGATTCACGACTATGCGCGCGCGGATTGCTGTGCGGTTGAACAGGTCCTGCAAAAGATCAATAACTCCGAGTGCGGCTCGGTTGGGTTCTTCCGGTACGGCAACTCGCCCCGAGCCTTCGACAAGGGGAGTACGCGGAGGTGCGGCTCGCCTTGTTCAGGATTCGCCCACGGCGACCGATGACGCAATGCGTTCAGCCTGATTGACCCTGACGGTGCCGTCATCGCCCGGGCCGCCCCCAAGGCCGGCTCTCCGGTCGAAAACCGCCGGTGAAGGACGTCGGTGAGCCGTTCGCGGGGGATCGCACGCACCGTTCGACGGACGGGGGCTCGAAACGGAGCGCCACAAAGCCAGCCCGCGACCTAACCAACCTTTCCCGGATAGCGCGCGGCCGGCTGCCTCAAAGGTCCACCAGATACCGCTGGCGCTCCCAAGGCGTCACCTGAGAATGATAGTCGTCCCACTCCTGATTCTTCATCTCAAGGTAGTTATGCACAAACTGCGGAGGAAACACTTCGTGGACCAGTGGATCATCGGCAAACGCGTCGACGGCCTCGAGTAGATTCCTTGGCAGCCGGTCTATGCGATGACCGCCCGGAGCCCACGAGAAAGTCTCCGTGGTCACCGGATCTCCGGGGTCCAGCCCCTTCTCGATTCCTTCCAGCCCGGCCGCCAGCATGAGCGCTGCCGTCAGGTAGGTGTTCGCCGCGGAGTCAACCGAACGGTTCTCAAGCGCCGGGCGATTCCTTGGCAGCCGCATCATGCAAGACCTGTTGTTGTCCCCGTATGCGGCGTAGCTGGGTGCCCAAGAGATTGAACCGTCGGCCAGCCGGCCGCTTAGGCGCTTGTACGAGTTGACGGTCGGGTTCCCGAGCGCCGTGATCGAGCCGGCATGGCGGAGCACTCCGGCGGTGAACTCGTACGCGGTCCGGCTCCACCCCATGCCCCGCGGATCGCTCTCTGACCGAAACAGGTTGGCGCCGTTCTCGGCCGACTCCAGGCTCATGTTGAAGTGGTGACCCGACCCCCAGCTGCCAGTGAACGGCTTGGGCATAAAGCTAGCGATGAGGCCGCACTGCTTGGCGACCTGCCGCGCCATCAACCGAAACAGGCTGATGCGGTCGGCCGTTTGCAGGGCCGGCGCGTAGGCGAAGTCGAACTCAAACTGCGCGTCGCCTCCTTCGTGGTCGAAGCTGTAGACCCCGAAGTCGGCGGCCTTCATAGCCTTCACCATTGCGTGCAGGAAGGGCATCGCGTCGAGCGAGCTCTCGACGTCGTAGGCCGGCGTCGGGTAGAGCCCGCCGCTGGGGGCGACGGGAACGAGATGCCCGTCAGCACGATCCAGCGACTCGGGCCGAAAGGCGAAAAACTCGGTCTCCACGCCCAGGTTGAAGACGTAGCCAGCGTTGGCTGCCCTCGTCAGCTGACGCTTCAGCAGTGAGCGGGGACACAGCGCCCACGGCTGCGTTCCTCCAAAGAGCAGGTCGGCCGCCATCCAGGCGAAGCGCGGGTCCCAGGGCAGGACGGTCAGCGTGCTCACGTCCGGCATCGCGACGCACTCGTCCTCGTCGGAGGTCATTGGGCCGAGACCTCCCATACCGCGGGGGGTGTACCGCTCGGACCCGGCCAGCAAGTTGGGAAGATGATCGATCGGAACAATCTTGGACTTGCTCCGGCCCAGTACATCGATCCACCCACCCAGGGCGTACTCGACCCCCTTCGCTGCCAGCGAGCTGGCGAGGGCGGTGTGCTCATCAGCAAGGGGATGGACAGTGTCCATGGTGTCCTTTCAAGTGGGAAATACGGCTTCACAGAGCAGGAGAAGGCGGGGGACCGAAGGGCGGCTCCTCGAGCCGGCCGCGGGTGACAAGTTCTGCCACCGCTGAGGCCGCGAGCCTCAACAGGTGATGTCCGAGCTCGGCCGTCGCCTCCGAGGGACGCCCGGTTGTGCCGTTGATCGACAGCGAGGGAGCCGTGTAGCGAAAGACGAGCTCTGCGGTGCGATCCGGGTCGTCGGCGTCCATGAGACGATCGAGGTGAACGAGGTCGGGAGCAACGGCAAGAACCATGGACGTCTCGGCGCGATTGGCGTGAATGTCCGCGCCGTCCGCGAGTACCTCAACGGTGACCTCGGGCGACGCCTCCCACCACGAGACGAAACCGACGCGCAGATCCGGCCGAAAGAGGCGCAAGTGGTCGGTGGCTGTCGAGATTGCAGCAACATTGCCGAAGTGGGCGTTAACGAACAACAGCCGGCATAGCCCCGAGGTGGCAGCCCACGCGGCGTACTGGCGGAGCGTCGCGGCCAGCAGCTCTGGACTGAGCGAGAGCGTGCCAGGCATTGCAGTGCCATGGCCGTAGCTGACGCCGACGGGTATAGCGGGAAGCACAACGGCGCCACATAGCTGGGCCGCAGCCGCGCACACGGCCTCCGCCACGATCGCGTCCGTGCCGACCGGCAGATGCGGGCCGTGCTGCTCGACGGCTCCGACTGGAACCAGGCCCACGTCACGGCCGCCGAAGCGCTCCCTGAAACTGAGCTCAGGCGAGGCGGCGGAACCCCACTCCATGGCATCCCTTCGCGGTGCGTACCAGGGGTCAGCTATCGGTTGTCGAGGTGGGAGCCAGCAGTCATGTTTCGGGTTCCGGCGGACGCTGGCGGAACAGCACTGACGCTGCGACCGCGGCGTACCGCGCCCCCGCCAGCGAGGTTAACGCTCGATCGAACCCGCGTCGAATCCTGCGTCCCGGCGGCATCGAGAATCGACGTCGGCGGTTCTGCAGAGTCGAAATAGGGAAGTTGAAGCTGATGCGGTCACTCCATACGGTCTAAGTGGCGTTTCCGGTTATAGCCACCGATGTAGCCACGCGGGTGGACCCAGCCGGATTCGCGCGGACGTCCGTGGACGTAGCTGGCCCTGTGACCTGCCCAGATGGCCCACCGAGGACGTCCTCGGACCCCTCCTCCCAGAACTACGGATCAGTAGGTTAGGGATTCGAGTGGACCGCTGGCCCTGAGTGAGCCCAAGAGGAGCAAACTGTGGCCGACCTCGCTGCGATCCGCTCGGCGCCTCGCACGGAGTTAGTTTCTGACCCTCATGATGGGCTTGGCGGAATTCGGCCTCGACCCAGGCGGTCAGCCGGGTCCGGTCGTCTAGCCCGGCAAGCAACCAGGACGCGAGCTCCGGACCGGACTTCCCCGCCAAGCGACGACAGGCGGGACACGACATCACGCCTCCACGAGGTCACCTCCTGTCCGATGGGCGCACGAAAGCCGCGGGCTAGGATTTCCCTTAGCGTCGAGGCCAAGGGGTCGCTAATGCCAGTGGAGATGTGCTTGTGGCTGATCGACGATGAACCAGTACGCCTGGTACCGAGTGGCGTGCCTACGGAGAAGCGGCTCGAGGAGCTGATTGAAGCCGATCCGCGCATCCTCGGCGAGCCCCTCCTCATCATCGGGCGGCAGGTTCCGACGGCGTTCGGTAAGTTCATCGACCTTCTGGCTGTTGACGCCCACGGCGTGCTTCACGTGCTGGAGTTGAAGCGGGACAAGACGCCGCGTGAGGTTGTCGCCCAAGCCCTCGACTACGGCTCTTGGGTGCGACGGCTCATGCCATACTGACGTGCTCAGCGTCTTCGATTCCTACGGCATGAAAAGGGGAGACGCGTTCGAAGCGGCTTTCCAGAAGCGCTTCGACGCTCCCCCACCTAGCGAGCTGAACACGGACCACGTCCTGACGATCATCGCGTCCGAGATCGATCCGAGTACCGAGCGGATTGTGCAGTACTTGGCGCAGGATTACGACGTCCCGGTCAACGTTGTCTTTTTCCACTACTTCGAAGATCAAGGTCATCGTTATTTGGCGCGTACCTGGTTGCTCGATGGCGAGCAGGTGTCCGTGGCAACAACCGGTCGCTCGAACAAGACTCAGGAAACTTGGAACGAGCGGGATTGGTACGTAGCCTTTGGCGAGGAAGGCGGCGAACGCAACTGGGACGATGCCGTTCGCTACGGCTCTGTGTCAGCTGGCGGCGGCGAGTGATTTGCGCGCACGATCCGAAATCTTCCGCCGGCGGCGAGGGTGTTTCCCTACATTCCGAACGAGGTTACGTCGGGGTGGGTGTGGACATCGGTAAGCCTGCGACGTTTGCCAATGCGATGATCGACGTTGACGGGACGAATCAGCGGCTGGCAGACCAGACGTTGGTCGGAAACTACGAGCATGCAGCGGGACCGTAGTGGGTCGTCCCAGTTCAGTGGATCCAGACGTTGAAGCGCGAGGACGCTATCTGGCAAGCAGGGATGTTCGCCAATCAGAACAGCGCCACGGCGCTGCGGAACAAGTTCACGCTCGAGATCCTGACCCATCGATTCAAGTTACCGAAGGCCTTGGGTGACCTTGAATGAAGTCGGCGAGCCGAACTCTGTATTCGGAGCGGTCGCACCGGATCCTGGCCCTTCGCGGTCAGCCCAGGCGGCGAAGGCGCGGCGCTGACCAATGTCGAGTTCAACGGCGGCAACCAGCTGTCGGGCCTCAAGCCGGGTTAGGTCGTCGTCCAGGAGTCTCCCACCGACTGCCGATATCCGGTCAGCTCAGCGGAGCTGAGCGTCATCCCCGTCGTCATCGTCTACCCCGACGCGAGGAGCGGATCCTCACGCCGGAGAGCATCGCCGCGGCCTGAATCAGTCCCATCCCGGATCATGGTGTTCGGGTAGCGCCATCATCCGCCCGGGTCCACGCCTGGCGGGCTGGTCATCGGACCGTCCGCTGGTGTGCCGGCGCGGGTCGTCGTGGGATGTCGTGCCCGGGTCGCGCCGTGGCTCGAGTGTCGATATGAAGGAGCTCCATCGTGTTCAGGCGCGGCGCTCGGCGGCGGTGATGCCGCCTTTGAGGAGCTCGTCGATGACCTGCTTGAACGCCGGCAGCATCAGCCGGTCAAAACCGGGGATCTTCAGCGTGGACCGGATCTGCCAGCTGATCTCGGTCCCGGTGCCGGCTTCGCGCAGCTCGATCGTGCCGACGTGATCTCGGGGTCGGTGCGCCTGAGAGCATCTTGTACGCGTAACGGGTGGGTCGCTCGTACGCGATGATCTCCTCGACGAACGGTGGGCCGATCGCGACAAGCCGCCGGATCGCGCCGACACCGTTCGGTGCTGGCGTTCCCTCCCGATCGAGGGTGCTACGTCGGCACGCCCACGTTTGGTCCGCAATCCCGCGATGGTCGGTCATCGCATCGAACACTGTCTCGATGGACGCGGTCGACGTCCGCGTCAAGGTGAACTCGATCATCCGGGCTCGAAGCTCCCCGCGAGTGTTCCCGAAATCAAGGTTCGGTCGGTCGGGGTACGTCCTACCTCGGGGGCCGCGTGAATGTGGCTTGCATCATCGAGACCATACAAACTTAGTTGTCGCTGTCAAGTAAGCTAGATTGGTCGGTACGATCGACCCGTGCCGCCCACCCGTCGCACCCAACAGGAACGCGGCGAGGAATCCACCACACGCCTCATCCACGCCGCCGCCGAACTGATCGCGGAAGGCAGCTACGAGGCCGCGACCGCTGCGGAGATCGGGCGCCGCGCCGGCTACAGCCGCTCGATGGTTCGCGCCCGCTTCGGCTCCAAACAACAACTCATCGACGCCGTCGTCACATCCGCCTACGAAGGCCCGCTCACCGTCACGCTCCCCGAAACCACCAGCGGACTTGAACGGGCTGGCTCGTTTGGACACGACTGCGGCGCTAATCGACGAATCACCAGCGTTGATGCGCACCATCTTCGCGGTCGAGTTTCACGCCGCAGGCAGCAGCTCCACCTGAGCACACGCGTCGCCGACTGGGTCACCCCCCTCCGCGCAGACACGCTCGCCGCCGTCCTCGCCGGCCAAGCCGACGGCAGCATCCGCACCGAGCTCGACCCCGAACCCACCGCGCACGCCATCGTCGCTGAAGGCATCGGCTCCGCATTCCTCTGGACCGTCGACCCAACCGAAAGCTTCCGCGCTCGAATCACGCAACGGCGGCGACGCACCCTCGAGCTCCTCACCACATGAACCCGACGGTGCGACACCGGCACCGTCCGGCACCGGTCAGCCGATGACCCGAGCATACGAGCAGGGCAGTGATCGGGGGCCATGGGCGCCTACCCGCAGACGGCCTGCACCGCGCGGCATTGCGGTCGTGTAATCGCGGCATCCGCGTGGACGCGCCGGTTTGACGCTCACTGGGAACCCTGCCCTCAGTCCCGGGACTCCAGCCACGTGGCTAGGCTTTTGACGTGCGGGGCTAGGTCTTTTGTGGCGGCGAAGTCGGCCTTGTAAGCGGGCAGGTGGTTGAACCAGGCGAACATGGCTTGGCGGTCGGGGTCCTGCTTGAGCACGTCGAGCGGGAGCGGGTCGAAGCGCGCCGGCTGCCCAAAGTGCTGGCCGTACACGGCGGCGATCTGCTCGCCGGTCAGCTCGTCACCGGCGATCTCAATGGTGCCGCCGGGCACCCGGTCACGCTCCAGGAGCGCCGCGGCAGCTACGACGCCAATGTCGTCGACGCATATCATCTGCAATGGCACGTCCGGCGCGAGCGGCAGACGCAGGACCATGAAGCCCCCCTCGGGCTGGGGTCCCGAGCGGGCGAAGTTCTCCATGAAGAAGGTGGGTCGGACGAACGTCGTCGGCAGACCCGAGGCGCTCAGGTACTCCTCCACGCGACGTTTGCTCTCAAAGTGCGGGATCATCGTGCGCCGCTCGGCGCCACCGACGGAGCTGTAGACAACATGCGGAACACGTGCAGCGACTGCCGCGTCTGCGATCCGTTTGCCGTGCTCGACCTCGCCGCTGGTGCCGGCAGCGCCGGCGAAGGTGGTCATTGCAAAGACACCGTCGACCTCGGTGAACGCCCGGCGCATGCTTTCAGCATCATCGATGTCGGCCTGCGCCACCTGGACGCCGCCGTCCGCAAGAGCGCGAGCTGCCCGGGCCTGCGGGTCTCGCACCAGTGCCCGTACCCCGGTGTTTTGCGCCTGCAGCGCCCGCACTGTCGCGCCGCCCTGCTGACCCGTTGCACCGACGACCGCGAACATCGTGCCCTGCCGGTCGCCACCGACGAGTCCGGTCATGTCCGGACGCCGTCGACCGTGACCACGACCTTGTCGGAGTAGAAGCAGACGTGCTCTGCGGCAGGAACACCTTCCGGTAGCGGGTGTGGCAGGCTCCAGGCCACGTCGGGCACGACCACCGTGCCATCATCGACGAGGTTCCAGTGCTGCCCATCGCCCTTGTACGGGCACTCGGACACCGTGTCGCTGAGCTCGAGCAGGTCAAGTCGGACCTCTGACCACGGTATGTAGTGCCGTACCGGCAGACCAGTCTCGAACAACAACTTCGGGCGGTGGGTGTCGGCGAGAATGCGTCCGTCGAGCTCGACGGTGACGTGCCGATGGGAGCTCAGGACGTCCACCCGGTGGTAGGGGTCGCGCACCTCTGCGTACACGGGCTCGTCCTCGACGAACCAGCGGTCAGCGGTCTTGAAGTCCAGCTTCACGAAGCCCGCCAGGGCACGCGACACCGGGTCGCCGTCCTGCTCGAATTCGGTCAGGGCGGTGC
>JAABUU010001881.1_pt1 | contig 32512 bp, 14 predicted proteins | sample 5559301 | NCBI WGS metagenome assembly JAABUU01 (sample SAMN10711884, study PRJNA513360) | rock metagenome | isolation source: Antarctica rocks | place: Antarctica: Victoria Land, Richard Nunatak white
GGTCATGGTCAAGAACACGCGCGGGTGGCGCGACAGGTAGCCATAGCGCAGGATCATCGCGGCTCTCTCCTCCCCTTTTCCTTTCACTATACCCGCTCAGGCTTTATTGCTAAGATGAACTAATGGCTTCAGTGAAGGACGAGTCTCCGCCATCGTGCTCGACAAAGCGAACGGCAACATTGCCTACATCGCCGGGCTTTTCGGCGCCTACGCCACTGGGCCGACCTACGCCAACGGGACGAACAGCCAGGCGACGCCGTGCTACAATTTCGGCGGCAACCCCAGTTCCGGCAACTACTGCCAGGCGGCGACCGTGGCAAAACTCGACGTATCCCAAAGTTCGCCGCTGCTTTATACCGCCGATGTGGATGGTTACGAAGAAAACAATCCAATGACGAGCCTCTCCTTGGATTCGCTGGGCAACATCTACTATGCCAGCTCCTTGTCGTCGAATTATTACTTCCCCACCAAAAATGCGTACAGTTCGTCCTATGGTAGAGGCGTCGTGGCCAAGATCGGCGAGATCCCGACCGTCACCGGCCTGAGCGTGCCCGGCTTCGCCAGGGCCGGCGGCCCGCTCTCCGGCGGCACGACGCTGACCATCACTGGCACGCACTTCTTCAACTATCCGAGCGACACCAGTCCCAACAATCACTTCACGCAGGTCATGGTCAACGGCGTGACCATCAGCCCTACCATCCTCAGCAACAGCCTGATCATGGTGACCATGCCCGCCGCGTCCTCGCCGGGCACGGCCGATGTGCAGGTCGTGAACGAGGGCGGGACCTCGGCCATCACGACCACCGACCAGTACACCTACGTGCTCACGCCCACCGTCGGCGGGGTCAGCCCCAACGCCGGCCCACCCGCCGGCGGGACCATCGTGACCATCACCGGCACGAGCTTCAGCGGGGCCACGCGCGTGACGCTGGGCGGCGCGCCGATCCCGTACACCGTCCAGAACGACTCGACGATCTCCGCGACGATCCCGGCCACCTCGTCTACGTCGGTCAGCACGGCGGACCTGCGCGTGACCACGCAGGGTGGCCTCTCAGCGATCCAGCAGCCGGCCGACCAGTTCACCTATTACCCCACCCCGACCGTGAGCGACCTGAGCCCGCGCGTCGGGCCGGCCCGCGGCGGCGACACCCTGCTGATCACCGGGACGGGCTTCGTGCCGGCGAGCCAGCCGGGGTCGAACACGGTGACGGTCGGCGGCGCGCCCGCCACGGTCGCCTCGGCCAGCGACACGCTGCTGAGTGTGCTGACCCCGCCCTCGTCCACGGGCGGCCCCGCCGCGGTCGTGGTGACCACGCCGGGCGGCCCCAGCAACAGTCTGCCCTACACCTACGTGCTCACGCCCACCGTCACTGGCGTCAGCCCGGCGGGCGGACCGACCGACGGCGGGACGACGATCACGATCACCGGCACGGGCCTGATTAGCGTGACGGATGTCTTCGTCGGCGCGCAGGCCGCCGCCTTCACGGTGGTGAGCGACACCAAGCTCACGGCCACGACCCCTTCCACCTCGACGGCGGGGACCGACGACGTGCGCGTGACCTCGCCGGGCGGCGCCTCTGACCCCGTGCCGGCCGACAGGTTCACCTACCTGCACCGGCCCACCGTCGACGGCCTGCGCCCACGGGGCGGCCCGCTCTCCGGCGGCACACAGGTCGTGATCAGCGGGACGAACTTCCTGCCCGGCGGTACCCGCGTCACCTTCGGCGGCCACCCCGCCGCCGGCGCGCCTGCGGTCGATCCGAGCGGCACGATCATCACGGCGACCAGCCCCAGCGCGACCCGCCCAATGAGCGTGGACGTGCAGGTGTCCACCGACGCGGGGACAACCGCCCCGTCGCTTCAGGACCAGTTCACCTACGTGACCACGCCCACCGTCACGGCGATCGCGCCGGACCGCGGCCCGCTCTCCGGCGGCACCACGCTGACCATCTCGGGCACGAACCTGTACGGGCTGGGCGACCCGGCGGTGACGATCGGCGGGCAGTCCGCCCAGGTCACGGCAGCCGACCCATCGGGCGCCTCGCTGACGGTGCGGACTCCGCCCACCAGCCAGGATGGCCCGGCCCCACTGGTGGTCACCACGGAGGGCGGCGCTACCGCGCCCGTCTCCTACACCTACGTGCTCACGCCAACCATCACCGCGCTGACCCCACACGACGGCCCCAACGCGACGCCGATCCAGGTGGTGATCAGCGGCACGAACCTGGCCGGGGCCAGAGCCGTCACCTTCGGCGCACAGACGGTGGACTCCAGCCATTTCACGGTCGCGTCCGATGGGGCGGCCATCACGGTCACCACGCCGACCACGGCCACGACCGGCACCGTTCCCGTGACGGTGCAAACGGACGGCGGCGTGAGCAACGCGCTGCCCTACACCTACCGCGCGGGGCCGTCGGTCAGCGCCATCAGCCCCATGGTCGGCCCCACCGCGGGCGGGACCGTGGTGGTGATCAGCGGGACGGGCTTCGCGCCCGGCGAAACGGGCGTGTTCTTCGGCGGGCAGGCGGCCAGCGTCTCCGCCGTGAACGACGCGGGCACGGTGGTGACCGCGACCAGCCCCATGACCAACGCCTCTTCCTACACGGCGGTAGACGTCACCGTGCGCACGCCCGGCGGCGTGTCGGCCGCCTCCTCGAATGACCAATTCGTCTACGCGCCGCCGCCGACCGTGAGCGGGGTGAACCCGAGCCGGGGTCCGCTCTCCGGCGGTATCACGGTGACGGTTCAGGGCAGCAATCTGGCCGGCCTGATTACGCCCACCGTCACCTTCGGCGGCCAGCCCGCCACCGTCATCGACTATGACCCGCAGGGCGGGTCCGTGCGCGTGACCAGCCCGGCCACCAACACGGCGGCCACCAACACGGCGGCCACGACGGACGTGCGGGTGACGACCGAGGGCGGGACCTCGGCCGTCACGGCATCCGACCACTACACCACGGTGCTGACGCCGACGGTGAGCGGCCTCACGCCCACGCATGGGCCGCTCAGCGGCGGGACGACCGTGACGATCACGGGCACGAACCTCGACGGCGCCACCGGCGTGAGCTTCGGCGGCCAGGCGGGCACGATCGTGCAGCGCGACTCGCAGAACGGCCTGTTCCTGATCGTGAGCAGCCCGCCGACCGGGACCGCGGGGACGGTGGACGTGCAGGTAACCTCCGCCGGCGGGACCTCCGCCGTCACCGCCGCCGACCAATACACCTACGACCCCAGCCCGACGGCGACGCCCGCGGACACGGCGACGCCGACGACGACCGACACGCCGACCGCGATGGCGACGCCGACCAACACGGCGAGCCCCACGGCCACGACCACGAGCACGCCGGCGTCCACACCGACGTCGCTGCCGTCGGGCGCGCCGACGCTTACCCCAACGGACACTCCGACCCAAACGGCGACGGCCACGCAAACCAACACGCCCGCGGCGACATCGACGCACACCGCGACGGCCACGGCCACGCACACCCCGACGCCGGCCGCCACGGCGACCCAGACCGCCACGCCCCTGCCCACGGCCACGCCCTGCGCGCCGTTCGGGAGCGTCGTGGTGGGCGGTTGGACCTTCAGCAGCACATCGTGCCCCTCCAACGGCCGCGTCACCGACGTGGCGATCACGCCGCCCGCGACGCTGCAGGCGGAACTCTCCGGCGCGCTGCCGCGCCTGCCCAGCCTGGCCCTTGGCCCCGACGGCCGCCCCACGCTGCCTATCGGCGTGCCCGACCTGACGCTGACCGTGGCCGGCTATACTCTCGCCGCGTCCATCAATCAGGTGGACGGGAACGGGCTCACGGTGCAGACGGCCGCGCTGACGCTCCCCGCCGCGTTCGGCGGGGGCGGCCTCACCGCCAACACGCTCGTCTTCGGGCCGGACGGCCGGCTCAACGGCGCGGCGCCCTTCGCCTTCCAGATCGCCACCTTCGGCGTGGGCGGGTTCACCGTGGCCGCCTCGAATCTGACCTTCAGTCAGAGCGGCTTGACGGCGGGCAGTCTCAGCCTGCGCCTGCCCCCCGCGCTGGCGCCGAGCGGGACGGCGCTCCCGTCCGCCTCCAACGTGCCGCTGCCCGTCAGCGGCGCGCTGGGCGCGCTGCCCTTCTCTGACAGCCCCGTGCTGCTGGCCGGCTTCACGTCCGGCTTGCGCGGGCTCAGCCTGAGCGCTGACGGGTTGCACGCCGCCAACGCCACGCTGACGCTCCCCCCCGGCCTCTTGCCGTCCGGCGCGACGCCGCCGACCCTGAGCGGCAGCGGCCTGATCCTGCGAGCCGACGGCTCGTTCAGCGGCGGGCTGACCGCCGCGTCGCCCCCGCCGGCTCTCTCCATCTACGGCTTCACCGTCGCCGCGGACAGCCTGTCGTTGGACACGGCGGGCCTGCATGCCCGCGGCGCGCGGCTCGCGTTGCCGGCCGGCCTGACGACGGCGGGGAGCGCGCCCCCTGTCCTCTCCGGCGACCTGACCATCGGGTCCGACCTGCGGCCCATCGGCGCCATCGCGGCCAGCAACGTCACGCTGCTGCTCGGCGGCGTTCCGGTCACGGCGGGCAACCTGGCGCTCGGTTCTACCGGCCTCGCCGCCACGGCGGTGCGGGCGACCCTGCCGGCGACGCTCGTGCCGGCGGGCGCGGCGCCTGTGACGCTGAGCGGTGACGCCCTGCTGATCGCGCCCGACTACTCGATCGTGGGCTCGCTCTCCGCGAGTAACGCCACCGTGGCGCTGGGCGGCGCGCCGGTGAACGTGGGCCTGCTCACGCTGGACAGCACGGGCCTGAGCGCGAGCGGCGCCTCGTTCACGCTGCCCGCCGCGGCCACGCCGCCCAATAGTTCGCCGATCGTGCTCAACGGCGCCCTGACCGTCGCCGCCGACGGCACGACCGGCGGCAGCCTCTCCGTGGGGCAGACGAATCTGGAGTTGCATGGCTTCGCGGCGCTGGTCGATGGCATCACGCTGGACACGGGCGGGCTACATGTCGCGGGGGGCCGGCTGGCCCTGCCCGGCAGTCTGACCCCGGCCGGCGCGTCGCCGATCGTCGTGAGCGGCGCGATTCATCTCGCCGCCAACGGCACGCCGAGCGGGACGCTCACGGCCGTCGCGGGGTCCACACTCAACGTGGCGGGCTTCGCCGTGGGCGTGGGCGCGCTGATCCTGGACGACGCCGGGCTGCACGCGGCCAGCGGGTCGCTGACCCTGCCGGCGGCGCTGCTGCCGCCGCACGCCGCGCCCTTGACCATGAGCGGCAGCATCACCATCGCCCCCAGCTACGCCGTGAGCACCACCCTGTCCGCCCAGAACGCGGCCCTGCAGGTGGCGGGCTACACGGTCACGGCCGGCCAATTGGGCCTGGATAGCGCGGGGCTGCACGCCAGCGGCGGCGCCTTCACGCTGCCCGCCGGCATCCGGCCGGCCAACAGCGGCCCGGTCACGCTGGGCGGCGCGCTGGAGCTCAAGCCGGACGGGTCGGCCAGCGGCGTGCTGGGCCTGCCGGCCGCTGTCACCGGCGTGCCGCTCATCCTGGCCGGCGTGCCCGTGACGTCCAGCACCATCGTGCTGGACGGGGCGAACGGCTTGCAGGTGCGCGGGGCCGGCCTGCGCCTCGCCAACGGCGGGGCGGTGGCCCTGACGGGCGCGCTGCGCGTCGCGCCCGACCTCACCTTGAGCGGTGGCCTGGCCGCCGTCGGCACCGGGCTGCCCTTGAACGGGTTCACCGTGATCGCCGGCGCGCTGACCCTGGACGGGCGCGGGCTGACCGTGCTGGAGCCGCGCCTGACCCTGCCGCCGGCCCTGACCCCGCCGAACGGCGTGCCCGCCATGCTGACGGGGTCCGTGCGGGTGAGCGCGGACGGCGCTGTCACCGGCACGCTGGCGGCGGGCCCCTCCAGCATCGTGGTCGGCGGCTTCGTCGTGCCCGTGCGCGGGATCGCCCTGGCGGGCGGGTCGCTGGCGGTGACGGGCGCGGCGCTGGACCTGCCGACGGAGTTGAGCCCCTCCGGCAAAGATACCTACACACTGACCGGCGACCTGAGCATCGACAGCGCGTTCGCGGTACAGGGCGCGCTGAGCCACGGCGCGGCGGACCTCTCCTACAACGGATACCCCGTGCAGGCGAGCGGTCTGCGCCTGGACGCGGATGGGCTGGCCGTCGACGGCGTGTCGTACACGGCGCCGGACGCGCTGGGCGGCGCGACCCTGACCGGCGCGCTCACACTGCGGCCGACCTACGCCCTGAGCGGGACCCTGCAATCGCTCGACGGCGTGACCGTGCGCTACGGCGGCTTCACCTTCAGCGGCGCCCAAGCCACCTTGGACGAGCGCGGTCATCTGACCTTCCACGGGGCCACGCTGTCGCTGGCCCCGGCCAGCCCCGACGCCGTGTTTAGCGGCGACCTGGTGGCCACGCTCGACGACAACGGGCAGCCGGCCATCGCGACCCGGCTGGAGCTGCGCAACGTGCATCTGCTGCTGGGCGGCTTTACGACCGACGTGACGGGCCTCGTCCTGGACAGCAAGGGTATCACCGTGGCCGGGGCCAGCCTGAGCGCGCCCCAGAGCGTGAACCCCGACGGGACGCCCTTCACCCTGCGCGGCGTCCTGACCGTGACCAATCAGAGCGGCGCGCCGACCGTGGGCGGCAGCCTGGGCCTGCCGCCCGGCGCCTTCGCCTTCCTGCCCTACAAGGGCTTCACGTTCGTGACCGATCAGCTGAGCCTCGACCACGCGGGCCTGTCCGCCGAGGACACGCGGCTGGTCGTGCCCATCGGCCTGAACAATCCCAGCCTGGTGGAGGTTCCCGTGGTCGGCACGCGGATCGACACCTCCTTCGTGGTGTCGGGTATCACCATCCCCCCCGGCACGAGCCTCACGTTCGACCGCCTGCGGAGTTCCTTCTCCGTGCAGAATCTGCGCCTGGGCGACCACAAGCTGACGGCCGGCGGGGCCAGCGTGACCCTCCCGGCCGCGTGGGACGGCGCCGGCAGCCTCTCCCTCGACGGGTTTAGCATCGACCCGGCCGGCGCGGTGCTGGGCACGCACGACAGCGACGGCACCAGCCCCGATCTACCGTACGGCAGCTCGACGATCTATCCCAATCCGCGCATCTCGTCCTTCAGCTTCAAGTGGGCCGATCTAGGCGGCGAGGCCAACGGCGTCGAGTTCACGGCGTCGACGATGACCGTGTACGGCGTGTATTTCGACGTGCCCGTCTTCGCGATCCCCAAAGCGGTCCAGGTGGGGCAGATGGTCTGGGACGGCGTGTCGATCTCGACGGTCAACGTCGGCAACGGCGCGGGCGCCGGCGAGAGCGGTAACCTCACCGGCAGCACCAACGACAACAGCGCCAACACGGCGCCAGACCTCGACCCCGCCAACAACCCCGACCTCTCGGCTAGCGGCCCCATCACTCAGCCACAGTTCGCGCTGCCCCAGACGGCGATCGCGGGCGTGTCGCTGGCCGGCTCCGGCTGGATGACCTTCGCCACCAAGGCCGATGGCTCGGCCACCTATCGCCTGCTGGGCCAGGCCAGCGTGCGCATCGACCTGCTGAGCAAGATTGTCGACGCGGATATGATTGAGGGCTATTTCGACGTCGGGCCGGTCGACGACACGCACCCCGCCAACCTCTACGGCCTCTACCTGAGCATCAAGCTCCCGCCGAAACTGGACAAACTTGGCTGGCCGATCGGTACAACCGGCCTGGTGGTGACGGGGGGCTTTGGCCGGCTGACCACCTCCGGCAAGCGCGGCAACCCCGTCTATACGCTCTCGTTGGGCCTGTATATCCGGACCAAGGCCGAAGTCACCCTACTGAAGACAGCATCGGTCGCCGTCGTAAAGGGGACCGCACAGGCCACCCTGTCCTTCCCCGCGGCGGGCGGCAGCGGGGGCGGCAACATCGGCCTGGGGATCCAGGGCAAGGTGGCCGGGATCTTGCCGGAGGAGGGAGGCATCTGCATCCGCGCGCGGGTGGAGAACGACGGGGTCTGCTCGACCGTGCTGGCCGATCACGGTGCGACCATCGACAAGTCCGGCTCGCGCGGCGCCTTCATCGAGGGGGAGGGGTCAACGGCGCTAGGATGGCTGGTCACGACGTACCGGGTCTACCTGGCCTTCGGCCAGTACTCGGACGGCAGCGCCCTCGTCGCCGGTTCGGCGCACATGCTCATCGGGATTCCGTCGGGCTTCCTCTTCACGGGCATCCCGCCCTGCGGCATCGACGTGGACCTCGGCGTCGACGTCGGCCGCTTCAAATACGACGACGGCGACCCGAACGACACGTACGTCGTGTGGGGCTTCAAGGGCAGCGCCAGCATCGATGTCTGCAAGATCAGGATAGCCGGCGTGACCGTCTTCCCGGGCCTCAGTTTCACCGTCGGCATGTTCATCGACGACAACGGCCCGCATTTCTCGCACACCGACCGCTACAGCCTGGTCGTGGCCGAGGACAACCGCACGCTCGCCTCCCGCACCCCCGGCGTGCCCTACCTGCTGACCCACCTGGCCGACGGCGGGACGCGCGTCCAGCGCCTGGCCGTGCGCCCGCAACTGCTCGCGCCCGCCGTGCTGGCCCCAGCGCGCGCGGCGCCCGCCGGCCTGTCCCCCGCGTCCGACGCGCTCGCCGGGTCCGGGCTTGGCCGCGCGCTCGCGCAACCCGCGCCGGCGTCCGCGGCCTCCGAGGTGGTGGTCCCCGTGGTCATCCCACCCGGCCAGACCAACAACATCTTCGCGTTCTCCTACCGGGCCGGCGCGCCCACCATGCTGGTGACCGCCCCCGACGGCACGACCTACTCCCCGCTGCACCGGCGCAAGGATATATTCACCTATGCCACGACCGACCGCACGAAATTGCCCACGGGGCTAGCCGGCGCCCAGGCGCTCGAACTGATCCACGCGCGACCGGGCGTCTGGCACGTCACCATCGGCAACCTGCACGGCGGCGAAGGCTACCGCTTCAGCCTCAACGGCGACTTGCCCCCAGCGACCCTGACCGTGGCAAGCCCCGGCCGGGGGCAGGCGCTGGCGGCCCGCCCGGTCGTCACGCTCGGGGGCACGCTGCGCGGCGCGCCCGCTCAGTTCAAGAGTGTGTCGCTCTACGCCACCATCAGGCCGACGGTGACACTCAAGGGCCGCGTCGTGCCCAACTACGCCGGTACGCTGATCACCCCCGCGGCGCGCGTGCGCCCCGACGGCTCCTGGAGCTACACCTGGGACACCAGCGCCGTCCCGGCCGGGCGCTACTACGTCTACGCCACGCTGAACAATGGGCTCGGCGCGCCGGTGAACGGCTACTCCGCCGGCACGGTCGTGGTGCGGCAGTCGGCTCACCCCGACGCGCCGCGCGTCGTGCTGGGCGCGCGCGGCGGGCGGACCGTCACCGTGGCCTGGGCGCCGCCGGCGCGGGCCGGCCTCGTCACCGGCTACACGGTGCGCTGGCAGGTGGGCGCCGGCCGCCCGCGCACGGCGGACGTGGGCGCGGCCCTGACCGCCACGCTCTCCGGGCTTCCGGCGCGCGGCGCCCTCTCCGTCGCCGTGGCCGCCTACGATGTCTCCCGCCATGCGAGCCTCTACGCGCCGGCGCAACTCACGGCCGGCGCCGGGCCGGCCGGTAGCCCCTTTGCCCTCTCGGTTGCCGGGGCGACGGCGCGCGCCGGCGACAGCGTGGTGCTGCCGCTGACGCTGCGTCCGCTGGGCCATGCCACGGGCGGGCTCGGCGACGTGGTGAGCCTCGCCGCGGGCGGGCAGGGTGGCCTGCTGGGGACGCCCTCGGCGTCACCAGCCAACCTGTTCGCGCAGCCGGCCGGTGGCCTGACCATGCAGGTGCAGGTCCCCGCCGGCATGAAACCCGGCGTCTATCACCTGATAGTTACCGCGACCCAGGGTGGTCCCACCAGGCGCGTGGTCCGCGCCACGGCTGTCGTGGTGGTGCGCGCGGGCGCGCCCAGCGCGGTCATCCTGCGGGCCGGACAACCTGTCGCGCGCCCCGACGGCCTGCGCGGCGTCGCGCTCACGGCGCGCGTCGTCGATAGCAGCGGCGCCGCCGTGCCCGACGGCACGTTGGTGAGCTTCGACACGCCCGCCGCGGCCCTGCAGCCGGACACCGCGCGGACCGTGGACGGCGTGGCCCGCACCACGTTGGCCTACGCGCCGGGCGACTACCCCATCGTCACGGCCAACGCCGCGGCGGCGCAGGGCCAACTCTACGCCGGCCCGCTCCCCGCGGGGTCCAGCACCGACCGCCTCTTCGCCGCCTCCACCGGCCGCGCCGCCTTGCCGTCTACGGCGGTGCTGCCGGCCGTGCCGGCGACGGGCGAGCGGCTGGTGTTGCACAACCCGCTCGACGCGCCCGCCCGCGCCACCCTGAACCTGGCGGTGACGACCGGCGTGCGCGGCGTCGTTCGCCACACCGCCCTCGTGGTCACCGTGCCGACGCACGGCACGGTGACGCAGCAGCTGACGCCGGACGCGCTGCAAGCGACGGGTAGCCAACTGGTGGGCGTGGAGGTGAACAGTGACCTGCCACTGATCAGCCGGCGCGAGGTCTGGCAGGGCACGGCGCGCCACACGCTCGGCGCCACGGCCGGCGTGGACACGCCGCGTGCCGCTGCCCGGTTGACGCTGCCGGCAGGCCGCGCCGTGGTAGACCTCTACAACCCCGGCGCGCGCGCCCTGCGCGTCACCCTGACCGCCCGCCGCGCCGGCGCCAGGGGGAGCGGCGCCACGCAAGTGACCCTGCTGCCGGCGGGGACGCCGGCTCAGGCCGACCTCGGCGGCCTCATCGCGGCGCGGCTCTATGGCGGCCACGGCTCCGTCACGGTCGACGTGCGCGGCGACGGGCCGCTGGTGGCGGAGGCCGACCCCGCGCCGAGCCTCGCCTCCCAGCGTGCGCCACGGGCCGGCACGCTGCGCCTACAGGTCGGACGGGCGCGCCCGCGCGGCCTCGGACTGGTCGGCCAGCCCCTGACCGTGCGCGTGACCACCGCGTTCGGCCGGCCGGCGCCTGATGGGACGCTGGTAACATTCAGCGCGTCGCACGCGCCGCACGGCACGGCGGCGGCCTTCGATCCCATCGCGGCGCGCACCGTGGGCGGCGTCGCCCGTGTGACGCTGCTGGACATCGCCGGCGCCCATCGCGTGGTGGGCGCGGCGGCGCTCGGCGGGCAGCGCTGCGCTACACCGGCGCGCTCCCGGCGGGGACCAGCACCGACCGCTACTTCGCCGCCGCTACCGGCCAGCGCGCGCAGGGGCGCACGCGGACCCACGCGGCGATCCCCGCCCTGAGCGAACAGCTGGCGCTGCGCAACCCGCTCGACGTACCGGCCCAGGCGCGCCTGTACCTGTCGCGCACCGTCGAGGGTCGCCATCCGTTCGTGCGGCGCACGTTGACGGTCATCGTGCCCGCCCATAGCAGCGTCGTGCAAGCTCTCACACCCGGCGCGGTTGGCGCGGCGGACGCCGCGCTGGTGGGCGTGGAAGTGCGCAGCGACCTGCCGCTGCTTAGCCAACGCGACGTGCGGCCAGCCAGTGGCGCGCCCGGCGCCACGACGGGAGTGGACACGCCGCGCGCGGCCTACGGGTTCACCCTGGGTGCGGGCCACACGGTGGTCGACCTGTTCAACCCCACCGCGCGTGGAACGACCGTCAGGTTGACGGCCCGCCCCGCTGGCGCGTACGCCGCGACGCGCTGGCTCACCCTGCTGCCGGGGGCCTCGGCGCAGGTCGACCTGAGCGACCTCCTCAAGCGGGCGCGCCCAGGGACGAAGACGGCGGTGGTAGTGCGGGCCAGCAACCCGGTGGTGGCCGAGGCCGACCCCGCGACGGGGGCGGCCGCGCCCACCACGCCGGCTACAGCTGCCAAAGCAACGCAGCGCGGTGGGAAGCACTGATGCGCGCTCTACGAGTCTTGCGCGCAGCGACACGGCGCGCCTGGGAGCGTGGGCGTCTTGCCGGCCCTTGGGAGCGCAGGCGTCTCGCCGGCCCGCGTCTATGGGCGAGCAGTCGTATCTACGGGGAGCGCCGGCTTCCAGCCGGCATACGGTTGCGGCGACGGTGTATGCTCCTCCCGGCACGCTTGCCTGCAACAGCGGGCCGGCTGGAAGCCGGCGCTCCCCGTAGATACGACGAGGGCCGGCTGCCAGTCGGCCGGCCCAGCAGACGGTCCGCGCCTGAGCAGGTCCTGCGCCTGACGGTTGTGCTGGCCCTCCTACTGGGCAGCCTGGCGACCGGCGCCCTGAGGCGCGGCCCTGCGGCCGCCGCACAGGCACAAGCCGCACGCCCCCCGTCGTCTCTAGGGGGAGCGCCAGGGCGTATGCCATACGCCCCGACAGCCAGCCGCCCCTACAGCGTCGCGCTGTCCAACGGCGCCGCGCTCGATTCCTGGCACATCGTGATGGCGAACGAATTCAAGGCCGCGTGCGCCATGCCGCCCTACCGCACGGCGGCGCAGTGCCTGATCGAGGATGCGCGTGGTGACGCGCGCCGTCAGGCCAGGCAGATCGACGACCTCGTCCTGCTGCGCGTCGACGCGATCGTGCTCGATGCCGCGCCGACCGCGGCGGCAAGCGTGTCCCGCGCGCTGTCGAGGGCCGTACGACACGCCTGCGCCTGCGGCATCCTCGTCGTCGCCGTCGATGCCCCGGCGCCGTCGTGCGCGCTCACGGCCGGCGTGGACGAGGGCGCGCGGGGCCGCGCCATGGCCCGCTACCTGTCCACCGCGCTGGGCGGCCGGGGCAACGTGCTCGTCGTCACTCCTCGGCGAGGTAGTTCCGCCGACCGGCAAGCGGCGGCTGCAGCGGACGCGGTCTTCACACAGCAGCGGCGCCTGCGCGTGGTGTATCGTCTCGCGGGTGACCTGTCCGCGGCGGCGACAGCGCAGGCGGCGGTGGCGCGCGTCCTCGCGCGGGCGCCGCGCATCGACGGCGTGTTCAGCCAAGGCGGGACCGACGGCGTGCTGCGCGCGCTTGCCGCGGCCCATCGACCCGCTGTAGTGGTGGCCGGCGACGGCTCCAACGGCTTCCGCAAGCTGCTGCTGAGCCGCGCTGGTCTCACGCATGGCCTCTCCATCGACCGCCCTCCCTACATGGCGGTGGCGGCGCTGGCCCTGGCCACGCGTATTCTACAGGGAACCCACGCGCGCGCATCGGTGACGCTGCCGGTCTCAGGGGTGACAGAGCGCACAGTGCGGGTGGGCCAAACCGTCTTTCCGCAGTTGCCCGACAGCTTCCCGGCCACCTTTACCGGCAGCGGGCCGGGGGCGGTCGTTGTCCTGTGCGCCCAGGCGGCCTACGCGGGCGCCCCGTGTCCTGGGTCGCTCACCGTGCGCCTACCGTGATGGACAAGTCGGCGTCAGCCGCGCTAGGTCCATCTCGCCTACGCCGAACATTTGTTATCGGGACGCTGCCACCGACGACTGCCGGTTGTCACTTTCGGCTTTCGACTTTCGACCTTCGACCGGCAATGGCAGCGGCGCGGCCTGCGCCACCGGGCGGGGCGCGGCCAGGAAGTAGCAGAGGGGCGCCAGCACGGCCAGGTAGCCGAGCGAGGTGTCGATCATGAAGCGGCCGAAATATTCCAGCACGAACAGCAGCACGAGGTAGCCGCCCATGAGCAGGGGTAGCTGTGGCGCGCGCCACAGCCGCACGGCCAGAACGGCGAACACGAGCGTCCCCGCGCTGAGGGCGAGCCAGGGGCCGATGTAGCCGGTCCCGTTGGCGTGGACCCAGCCCGCGCCGAGCGCGATGTGGCCGAAGCCCAGGGTCTGGAAGCCTGTACCCCACGGCACGTCGAGCGGGACCGCATCGCGCATCAGGCCCAGCGGGTAGGCGACCGCATCGCTCCAAAAGGCCCGCGCGTCCCATAGGATGAAGGGGAGCGTGCTCACTAGCAGCGGGAGAAGCAGTCCCCACGAGCGCCCGGCCACCGTCAGCATATAGGCCAGCCGCGGCCGCCGCGCGAGATACCTTCGCCACCCGCCGCGTCCACGTCCGCCTCCCGCCTCCCGACTATCACCGTCCGGCGTTCGGCGTCCGGTGTCCGGCTCTGGCACAGGGACCGGACGTATCGCGGGCGGCGTCGCGCCGCGCGACAGCGCGGCGATGTAGATGATGAACAGCGGCGCCAGCGGCCACGCCGTGATCTTGAAGGCCAGGGCCACCCCGGTGGCGAACGACGCCGCCAGGTACTTGTCGCGCCGCAACAGGAGCAGCATCGCGGCCAGGGCGACGAGGACCAGTACGTCGTCCTGTCCCTGTACGACGGCGCGCGCGAAGAGGGGGCTGAACAGGACGGCGCCCAGCAGCGCGAGCTGGCGCGCCGGAACGCGCACGAGCAGCGGCAGCAGGGTCGCCGCGACGAGCAGGAAGAACAGGTACAGGTAACACTCGTCGAAGAGCAGGTGGAGCGCGTTGAAGAGGGCCTGGGGGAGCGCGCCGATCAGGATGCCCAGCGGCAGGTGCGGGTCGTGCGTCAGCGGCAGATCGGGACGCGCGCGTCCGCCCATGTCGGGCGTGATATAGACGTGGGGCAGTGGGGTGTTCCAAAACGACATGGTGTACGGGTTGGCACCTTTGAGCAACGCGCCGGCGGCGATCTGGATCTGCAGGGCTATATCGTGGATGAAGGCGAAGGGCACGTTCCAGTGCAGACGGTCGTAGATGCCGGACATCGCGCGCGACACAACCGTGACCGCCGCCAGCGCGCCCAACACGAGCGCGCGCGCGGTGACGGCCTGGCGGCGCGCCCGCTCCGTGTACAGTCGTCCCCATGGGGCCAACGCCGCGACCACGACGTAGACGAGCAGCAGACCGACGGTGATCGAGACGAGCACACCGTTGGAGCGGTTGTTCGGCGGCTCGATGAGCTGTGGCACGAGCAGCAGGGGCACAAGCATATCGAAGGAGATGTGCCCGTCCTCGGCCGCTCCGGCGCGTCCAGGTATAGCCTGGGGCATGGGGCGGTGCGCGAAATAGGCCACCAACAGCAGGCTGATGGTGAAGGCGACGTAGCTGGCGTGGAAGAAGCGCGAGAAATAGAAAATCGGGAAGAGGACGGTGGCGTAGGCGCCGAACATCACCGTGGCGGGAGTGCGCGCGGTCATGCGGCGGCACAGCAGCACGCCCAGCGGCAGCGCCGTCCCCGCCTCGAAGACCCAGAAGGGGAAGTAGCTGTTGGGTCCCGGCACGAGGCCCGACCACAGGGCGAAGCTGGCCGCGCCCCAACCGTTGTAGCCCTGGATAGGGTAGCTGTGCGGCACGGTCCCGCCGACGTAGCCGAAGTTACCGGCGTAGAACCCCTGCCAGTTCCAGGCGGCGAAGGGACCGACCAACAGGATAAAGGGCACGGCGAGCCACGGCAGCAGCAGCGCGAGTTGCTCCAGGCGCGCCGGCCAGCGCGTTCCGAGGCGCAGCGCCAGCCACCACAAGTAGATCGGCACGAGCAGGAGCGTCGTCTGCTTGGTGGCGCAGCCGGTGGCCAGGACCAGCAGAGCAAGGCGCCAGCGGCTCTTGATAGAGAAAAACAAGACGCCCAGCAGCTCGGCCAGCACCAGGATGTCGTTCTGCCCATAGATAAACTCGGGGATGAAGAGCGGGTTGAGTGTCACCGCGGCGACGAGGGCCAGGCGCGTGGTGGGAGTGGGCGCGAGGCGTACCATCAGGAGGATGGCGACGCCGAGGGCGAGCAGGTAGATGAAGCGCTCGTCGAACCAGCCGGGCGCGCCGCGCGCCGCGAGGATGAAGGGAACGGTTATCTCTTCCTGTGCGGGGAACGTATCGGTCCAATACAGCGCCGGATTAGGCCCGTAGCCGTATTGCGAACCGCTGTACCAGCCGAACTGGGCCAGCGGCGTGTTGAAGTAGGTCTGCGCGTAGGGGTCCTTGCCGGCCAGCAGGAATTTAGTAGCCTCCTCGACGTTGATCGAGGTATCGTGGACGTGGGTGGCGGGGCCGTCGGCATGGCGCTGCCCGATAAAATTAATGGTCGGCCACACGAGGAGCAGGACGATAAGGCCGCCGAGCACGACGCTTTTGCCACCGTAAAAGAGGCGGCGCGCGCGCGCGCCCATCGCCGCCAGCGGCGCGAGGAGCACGTCGAGCGCGAGGTAAAGACCGAGCAGCCCCACGGCAATAGCGTTGAGCCACGGCGTCGTGTAGGGGACGCCCGTGTAGCTGTCATTGTGCAGCGTGTATCCGGTGACGAGGATCAGGACTAAGGCGTCGAGCGAGATACCGCCGCGCCGCGCTCCTGCTGGCCCTCCCGCTATCTGTTGCACGCCCGACCCTTCACGAGTAATTAGTGGCTAGCGGCTAGCCGCTAGCGCGATCTTACCAACTGGCAACATAGCACATGCGCGGGATTTTGTCCTACCATATCATCCTCGACCCCTCGACCCGCCAAGGCGCCACACGCAATCGGGCCATTATCTTCTCCCGCTGTTTGGCCCTCAACTCTCTGCTTTCAGCATACTCCCTCACGCACACGCATCCCTCCTCCACCGCCCGTCCCCCGTCGTTCGCCTATTGTATATTGGGACGGGCGAGCAGTGCGGCGAGCGCCTGCGGTCCCAGGACTTCTGCGCGCTAACGATAATTCACGAGCCCTGGCTATCCCAGCGACCCAAGATGTAGCGTTGTCGTAGCGGTGATACACTCCCTACTATCAGGACCAGACGGATCTAGCAGCGGAGGGATGATGAGCCATGGCTATGCGCGCCTACAGGACAGCCGCCACGACGCCGGAGCTAGCGGCGGCCTTCGCGCCGTCCGACGTCGACCTAGCCTCGTTCCCCACGAGCGACGGTAAGCCCATGGCCGAGAATTTCGTCAACCAAATACAGATGATCGGCCTACAATACGCGCTGCGCCAGCTGCTGGAGACGCAAGGCCGCACGCGCGCCGCGATCGGCGGCAACCAATTCCTCTACTACAACCCCGCTAATAAGCGCGACAACCTCTCGCCCGACGTCTACGTCGCCCTCGATGTCGCGCCGGGTAGCCGCGAGGCATGGTTCACCTGGGAGGAGGGCAAGGCGCCGGACATCGTGTTCGAGATTGCCTCGCCGAGCACATGGCGGCAAGATGTGAGCACGGCACCGCGCGGCAAGCTGACCCTCTACGGGCAGTTGGGCGTGCGCGAGTACTACGTGTACGACCCCGCGGCCCTGGCGCCCCCGCATCTGCGCGCCTTCGCGCGGCGCGATGAGGACACGACCCTGGAGGAGGCGCGGCTGCTGCCAAGTGGAGGTGTGTGGAGCGCGCTGCTGGGAGCGGAACTGCGGCCGGCACGGGCGCGGGAAACGGAGTGGGAACCGGGGGGGATCTACCTGCGGGTGATCGACCCGGCGACCGGCGCGCCGATTCGCGTGGGCGACGAAATGCGTCAAGACTATCAAGCCGCGCGTGAGCAGGTCGCCGCACTCCAACGGGATAACCAAGCCGCGCGCGAGCAGGTTACCGCGCTCCAGGAGCGATTGAGCGAGGTCGAGCAAACGTCAGGGGAGCGGTGGAGCGAGGTTGAGCAGGCGCTCTTGGAGCGCATGACCAGGATCGAGCGGACGTTCGAGGAGCGGCTGGCTGCGTCCGAGCAGGCGCGCCTGGACGCCGAAGATCGCGCGCGGTAAGCCTAGGAGGCGCTTGTCACCGCTTACAAGAGGCCTCTCTTTTTGCGGCGGGCGCGCAGGCGCGCGCGCACCCGCTGCCATAGGGTTCGAGCGCCGGCGGCGCGCTCTTCCTCGAAGGGGTGCGGGCTGTAGCGCGCCTCCAGAAAGAGATCGGTCAGGCCCGCGAGGTCGGGGTCGAGGTCGGGCGCCTCCCGGCGCAGCTGGCGCGAGTACTCCGAGGCGGTCTGCCCCGTGTGGCGCGGCAGTCCCAGTCGCCGCGCGCGTTCCTCGATGGACAGGTAGAGGTAGGCGACCCGCTCGCGTGGACCCAATCGGCGCAGCGACGTGTGGCGCATGCGGTTGTTGAGTCCGTTCGCGCGCGCCCGTCCCAGCGGAGTCAACTGTCGCATGGCCAGCGCCACGCCGGCCGCGCCGCGCCGCACCATGCCAACTATCAGGCGCGCCAGCCGCCCGCACAGGGCCAGCGCCCGCGTCATCAGACGTCCGACCACGCCGAGCGCCGGCACGCGCCCTTTGGCGTGGCGCGACAGCGCGTAGGCGCAGTAGCCCACGACCGCCAGCGCTACGAGCCAGAAAAGCAGCGAGCCTAGCACGTCCCCCCCACCATGCGGCGCGTGCGACGCGGGCGGTGGCGGGCGTGGGACTACCGGGCGGCGCGGCGGGGCGACGTTGTGCCCGAACAGCGCGGCCAGCGGCGACAGCAACAGGGCGATGAGCGCGTAGATGACGGCGACGCCTGCCGCCAGGACATCTATGACGATGCCCAGCAGATCGCCCAGCCCCAGCGCGTAGCGGGTGGGCAGGACGAGCGCCACGCCCAGTGACACGACCATCAACACGCCCAGCGCCCGCAGTGCGCGCCGCGGCAGCCCCGGCGTCACCACGACGCTGTCGATCGTCCAATTCGCGCGCAGGCGACCCAGCTGCGCCAGGCCGGCCAACATGAGCCCACACAGCATGTAGAGCAGGATGTTGGGCAGCGGGACCGACTCGTCCGGCGCGGCGAACGTCACCAGGCGCAGCAGCGCCGGCCCGTTCATGATCTGCCGTACACCCGCCGCGCCGAGCGCGCCCAGGATGACCAGCAGCAGGCCGCCCTGTAGCCAGCGCGTCAGCAGGTCCGTGGGTGGCGGCACATACGAGGCGCGCCGCGTTTCGTCGGCCGTCCAATACAGCGGGCTGTCGGGTCCCGGACGCGCGGCGGGCGCGAGGTCGGGCGGGTGCAGCGCGGCCAAGTCGCGTCCGTAGCCGACGCCCTGCGTCCAGGCCAGCGCGAGCACGGCCGCGCCCAGCACGAATGAGCCGTCGAAGATGTCCACGGGGTGGGCCAGCCAGGAGCCGAGCGTGGCCGCGATTGGACGCCCCAGCGTGAGCAGCGTGACGAGCCGCCACAGCACGATGAAGGGCGCCAGCAGCACCAGCCACTCGCGCCAGAGCACGCCCGACCACTGCAACCGCTGCGCATAGAAGTAGCCGACCGCGGCCGTCGCGGCGGCGAGCGGGACGAGTCCGGTCAGGGTCAGCAGCGGCGCCACGGCAGTGAGGAAGGCCGCGACGCCGGCTGCCAGTGTCGTAGCCAACGCGACGCTCAGGATCGGCGCGGCCACGGCCATCGCCAGCTCCTGTGGGTTAGCGCGGCGCTCGCGGTAGAACTCGGGCAGGGCCGTCAAGTCATGCCATAGCGCCGCCCATGTTCGTGTCGCCATGTTGAACTGCCTACCTCATGCGCGTTTCCTGTGTGACGGCTGTTCTCTACATAGTAGCGTTTGTTTAGCCAATGTGACTAGCGCACGCCACGGCCCTGAACCCGCTTGCGGTTTGTCGTACCCCTACCCTACGTGCTACCCTACAACCATGAAGAAAACAAGTATCTATCTCGATGACGTCGATCTCGCGCGATTACAGCGCCTAGCGCGCACGGAAGGCCGCAGCCAGGCGGAGATTGTACGCTCTGCTATCGCCGTGTATGATGCTCAACGCAAGCCGAATCGAACGTTCGCGATCGACGGCGCGTGGGAAGGCGATGGGACCTCGGTGGCGGACATCCCCGAGGAGGAACTCCTGCGAGGATTTGGAAGCTGACGCTCATCATTGACGCAGCGCCCATTATCGCCTTGGGCAATGTCCGCGATTCTCGCCGCTCCGTTGTCCGGCAGATCCTCAAAGAGGAGCTCGGTCCGCTAATTATTCCGGCTCCCGTTACCGCCGAGGTCGACTACCTCGTCCGCGAACGCGGCGGTCCCGCCGCCGGGCGGCGCTTCTTACAAGATCTAGCCACGGGCAGCTTTCGCGTGGAAGGGCTGACCTTGGAGGAGCATGGACTGGCCCTTACGCTCCACGACCGTTATGCCGGCCTCGACCTCGGGCTCGCCGACCTCTCGGTCGTCGTGCTCGCGCAGCGCTACCGCACGCGCCGGCTCCTGACCTTCGATGAGCGCGACTTCCGGCCCATCACGCCGTTGCAAGGCGGCGTGTTCACCCTCCTCCCCGCCGACCTATAACCACGCGTCGTTCCCGGCCGTCACTCGCACGGCATAAAGAGAGTTAGGAGACTGCATGCGCGTCTACGACTATGCCACGATGACTCCCGAGGAGCGCCGCGTGGTATTTACTCGCTCCAACGCCGACATCTTCAACACGCGGAACATCGACGGCATCCGCGCTATCTACGACGATGTGCGCCGCGACGGCGACGCCGCGCTCGTAGACTACCTGCGGCGCTTCCACGACGTCTCCCTCATGCCCGAGGAACTGTGCGTCACACCCGAGGAGATCGCGGAGGCGCGTCGCGCCGTGCCGCGCGCGGTACAGGACGCCATCGCCGCCTCCATCGACAACGTACGCCGCTACAACGAGCGGTTGCTGCGGGAGGGCGCATGGCTCGAAGAGCTCTCGCCTGGCATGATCCTGGGCGAGAAGAGCGGCCCAATCGATCGCGTCGGGCTCTACATCCCGGCCGGCAAGGGCTCGTTCCCCTCGGTCATGGTCTACATGGGCACGCCGGCCGTCGTCGCGGGCGTGCGCGAGGTCGTCGTGGTCACGCCACCCGTCAAGAGCGGCGAGCGCGCGGCCGACCAGGCCGTGCTGGTCGTGTGCGATCAGCTTGGCATCGGCGAGATCTACCGCGCCAACGGGCCATCCGGCATCGCCGCGCTCGCCCTGGGCACACGCACGATCCGGCGCGTGCGCAAGATCGTCGGACCCGGCTCGCCGGCGGTGCAGGCGGCCAAGATTCTGGCCCAACTCGAAGGAGTGGAGGCGCCGATGCTCTACGGCCCGTCGGAGGGGCTGATCCTGGCCGACGACAGCGCCGACCCCACGCTCGTCGCGGCCGACCTCCTCAACGAGGCCGAGCACGGTCACGACTCTGCCGCCATCCTGGTAACACCCTCACGCGCGTTGGTCGAGGCCGTGCAGCGCGAAGTGGCGACACAGTTGGCGGCGCTGCCGGAGCCGCGCCGCGCCTACGCCGCGTCGGCGACGACGGTGTATGGCGGCGCGGTCATCACGCGCGACCTCGATGAGGCCATCGCCTTCACCAACGAGTACGCCCCCGAGCACATGCAGGTGGCGACGCGCGACGCGCTGTTCGTGGCCGCGCGCATCGAGAACGCCGGCGAGATCCTGGTGGGGCAAAACGCGCCCATCGCGGCGGCCAACTTCGCCATTGGGATACCGACGACGCTGCCGACGGGCGGCTTCGCCGCCGTCAGCTCGGGCATCACCGCGCACAGCTTCCGTAAGCGCAGCTCGATCGCCTACCTCACACGCGAGGCGTTGGCCGGCATTGCCGGCGCCACGCTGGCTCTGGCCGAATTCGAGGGCTTCCCGCAGCACGCCGCCGCCATCCGTATCCGCGGGCTGGGGGAGCACAACACCTGATGGCCGGGCAGCCCCACCTGCCCTGCTCGACGGGAGCCTTTACCGCGTGATGCTGCCGCGGACGCGCATTATCTATGTCAGGGGTGTGGATAGCGGCCGGCGCGCATGAGGAGGCCCAGGTGGCTATCGCCCATCGACCGTATACGCGTCGGCGTCGGGCCATTGGACAGCGAGGCGCACGCCATGGACGCGGGCGGCGCGCGCGCGGATAGCCCCGGCTGCGCCGGCGCCGAGCCACGCCCGGTGCACGATGACGTAACGCACGCCGCGCGCGCGCAGCAGGCGCAGCGCGGGGGGGGACGGGAAGCTCATGTACGTCTCCGCGTCGCGGACATAGCCGGGAGGGGCGAAGCCGCCCGTGCCGTTGACGATGGGACGCCAGTGATACGTGGCGAAGAGCATCATCTGGGCCTGTTCCGCCCAGACGGTCTTGTTGTCCAAGCCAATCGGCAGTTCGAGTACGGGCGCGGACGGACGAGCGGCTAGCCAGTGGTAAACGGGCGGAACTGCCGCGCCGACGGGGACGGGCATAGCGGGAAGCGGCCTGATCCACGACTCGGCCAGGACCGCCAGGCACAACAGGGCCGTCACGAGCGGACCATAGGCGCGCAAGGTTAGCCGCGCGCCCGTATCTACTGGGAGCGCGGGCGTCAGTCCGCTGACTGTCCAGCCGGCCCGCGTCGCGACAGGCGCCTCCGCATTCCCCAACCGTTTCAATAGCAAGCGTTTGCCGGCTGGACAGTCAGCGGACTGACGCCGGCGCTCCCAGTGAATAGCGTCATGTCTTGATAAGGCGTGCAACAGCGCGGCCATACCATAGGCGGCAAGTACGGCGAGGGCGAGAGTGTAGATGGCCCCGAAGCGAGCAGGGTCACGCAGCCCCGCGAAGCCGGGCAGCGGATACAGCAGCAGATAGGGCAGCGGCAGCGCCGTCCGCACACCCCATACTTTCAGAAACGGCCCCAGGCACAGCACGGCGGACACAATCAGGAGCAGGGCATAGGACGAGAGGCAGGAGGCGTCTGCTTGAACGTGTCGTGCGCCCTTCTTGGTCCGCGCCTTCCGTCGCCCAGCAGCCATCGCCTGTCGCCTGTCGCCTGTCGCCTGTCGCCTCTTAATGCCCCACAGCGCCAGCGCCAGGGCGGTCGCGCCGGGCCACAGGTACTGCAGCGCGTCGGTCGGACGCACGCCGAGCGCATGGCCGCTCCAGCCGTAGAGCACGCTGAGGTCGACGCTATGCAGGAAATCGCGCAGGTCGGCCGCGAAATAGACCGCCTGGCCGAGTCCCCGACTACCGCCCAGTTGGCGCTCCACGCGGATGTACGGCGCCACGAACGGCGCGAGCGCGAGCGCACAGCACCCCGCCGTAGCCATGGCCCCTAGCAGGAGCGGCCATACGCGGGCCCGTGGGGAGCGACGCAGCTGGATGAGGAACAACAGCGCCAGGGCCACGGACAGGAAGGCGGCGTAGTAAAGGGCGGAGAGCGCCTGCAACACGACGAACAGGCCCACCCCCACCCAATAGCGCGCATCGCCGCGCCCGCCCCGCCGCACGCGCTCCCAACAGACCAGCGCGAGGGGTATCCACATGCCACAAAGAAGGTTGAGGTGGTAGAGGTGAACCATGCGGTAGGGGCTGAAGCCGTAGACGAGACCCGCTAGGAAGGCGGCGCGCGCGTCGCGTACCAACAGAACGGCCAGCAGGTAGGCGCCCCAGGCGCACAGGGCGAACGAGCCCAGAAAGAGGACATTGTAGGCTAGCACGGGGTTGCCCGTCAGCAGCAGAATTGGCGCGGCGAACGGCAGGACGCCGAGCAGCGTGTCTTGATAGGCCAACACATCGTGGAACGGGTAGAAAATGGCGCCCTGGTAGAGGCGCCCCAGGCCCACGCCGTGCGCCGTCAGGGCATGAACATCCCAGGCCAAGACCCAGGCCTGACTGGGCGGGTCGCCGAGGTCGCCGGGAAAGGCCGTCGCGAGTTGTGCGACGAGTTGTGGGAACAGAGCCAGCGTGATCACGCTATAGAGCAATAGAGCCAGCAGCGCCCGGCGCCCGCCAGGCCCTCGCTGGCTCGTGAATTGTCCTGGGAGCGCGGGCGTCTCGCCCGTCCCTGGCGTTCGACTGCGGACGCCAGGGACGGGCGAGACGCCCGCGCTCCCAGTGGTACCCGCCGACTTTTCACGGACCCCGCCCGACTCGCATCCACGCGTGGCATAGGGCGTCGGGCGCTCCTCGACGGGGAGAACGGCTGCAGGGGCTGCCGCGGGGCGGCGTTCGGGTAAAAGGGTCATCGCGCACATGAGTCCATGCTAGACGACGCTTGGGGGAGCCGCCAGGGACCCGGATGGGCTATCTGTGCCCTTCGCGCCCCTCGGAGAGCCCCGACGTGGTAATATGAGCGCAGCAGCGTCCGCACACAATCGTGCTGCGACACAGTTTGTTGACGTTTTTGTCGCCGACGCATAGGGCCAGCCGCTGTAGTACTGGCCGCGCTATGCGTCAACCATAGGCCACGCTCATACGCGAGTCCCTACCCGCATGTGGTCGGGGTCAGCGTGTGGGCGTGATGGCTGCCAAACTATAACATCGTGTAACGCCGTCGCAGGACGGCTGGGGGTATGCAATCTATGCCCGTCATCATAGAACGCGCCGTATCGTCGCGCTGCCTACCTCCGCCCCTGGACGGTAGGAGGGACGGTACGCATGAATGCGGGGACCATCATCGTAGCCGTCGTCGTAGCCCTGATCGTGGGCGCGGCGATAGGCTACGCCATCTATGCTATCCTGGCGCAACAGCGCGTTCGCTCGGCGCAGGGCACGGCCCAGAAGCTCGTGCTGGAGGCGCAGGCTAAAGAGAAGGAGATCCTGCTCGACGCCAAGGACGAGGCGCTCAAGATGCGCAACACGGCCGAGGCCGAGAACAAAGAGCGTCGCAAGGAGATCGACCGCCAGGAGAAGCGCGTCCTGCAGAAAGAAGAGAGCCTCGACCGCAAGAGCGAGACATACGAGCGCAAAGAGCGCCAGTTGGCGCAGAAAGAGCAGAAACTTGACGAGGCGCGTGAGCAAGCGGACAGGCTGCGCCAGCAACAGGCCGAAGCCCTCGAGCGCATTGGCGAACTCTCGCGGGAGGACGCCAAGAACCTACTAATCTCTCAGGTCGAGACGGAGGTCAAGGCCGACGTGGAGCGCCGCGTGCGCGATATGGAAACGCAGATCAAGGCCGAAGCCGACATGCGGGCGCACAAGATCGTGGGTATGGCCATCCAGCGCTGCGCCGCCGACGTCGTCGCGGAGACAACCGTGTCGGTGGTCAACCTGCCCAACGAAGACATGAAGGGGCGCATCATCGGCAAAGAAGGGCGCAACATCCGCGCGCTCGAGGCCGCGACCGGCGTCGACCTCATCATCGACGACACGCCCGAAGCGGTCATCCTCTCATCGTTCGATCCCGTGCGGCGCGAGGTCGCGCGGGTGGCGTTGGGCAAGCTCATCCTTGATGGGCGTATCCACCCGGCGCGCATCGAAGAAGTTGTGAGCAAGGCGCGCCAGGAGGTCGAGCAGGCCATCCGTGAGGCGGGTGAACGGGCCGCCTTCGACGCGGGCGTGCACGGTCTGCACAGCGACCTGATCAAATTGATGGGACGCCTGAAGTTCCGCACCAGTTACGGGCAGAACGTGCTGCACCACTCCGTGGAGGTCTCGTACCTGTGCTCCACCATGGCGGCCGAAATGGGCGCCAACGTGCAGGTAGCCCGCGAGGGCGGGCTGCTGCACGACATCGGCAAGGCCGTCGACCACGAGGTGGAGGGGCCGCACGCGCTCATCGGCGCCGACATCGTCAAACGCCTCGGCAAGGGTGACCGTGTCGTGCACACCATCGCCGCGCACCATGGCGAAGTCGAACCGCAGACGATCGAGGATTTCATCGTGGCGGCCGGCGACGCCATCTCAGCGGCGCGGCCCGGCGCGCGCCGCGAAACGGTCAGCACCTACATCAAGCGGTTGGAGGCGCTCGAAGAGATCGCCAACAGCTTCCCTGGTGTAGAGCGCTCCTACGCCATTCAGGCCGGCCGTGAACTGCGCATCGCCGTCAAGCCCGACGAAGTCGACGATCTCAACTCGCTGCGCGTCGCGCGCGACATCGCCCGCCGTATCGAAGAGAATCTTGAATACCCCGGTCAGATACGCGTCACGGTCATCCGCGAGAAGCGCGTGGTGGAGATCGCGAAGTAAATCGATAGTCGATAGTAACGTCGGTGGAGGGCGTGGCGTCATGGTCAATGAGGCAGTACTGTTGCTGTACCTGATGCGTTCATCAGGACGAACTATCGACCATCGACCATCGACCATCGACTAATTCATGCGGATACTTTTCATCGGCGACGTGATCGCCAAGCCGGGACGACTCGCCGTCGCCACGCTGTTGCCCGCGTTGCGCGCTGAGTTGGAGATCGACTTGGTCATCGCCAACGGCGAGAACAGCGCGGGGGGCGCCGGTATCACGCGCGGCGCGGCGACGAGCCTATTCGCCGCCGGCGTCGACCTGCTGACAACCGGCAACCATGTGTGGCGGCAGCGCGAGGCCTTGACCTACCTGCCCACCACGACCAACATAGTACGGCCGGCCAACCTGCCGCCCGGCGCGCCGGGCCTGGACGCCACGCTCCTAGATGTCGGCGGCGCGCCGGTGCTGCTGACCAACGCGATCGGGCGCGTCTTCATGGCGCCCATGGACGACCCTTTCCGCGCGCTCGACGCCGTGCTGGCGCGGTACGCAGGGGCCGCGCGCGTGGTCGTGGTCGACGTCCACGCCGAAGCCACGAGCGAGAAACGCGCCCTGGGGTTCTACCTGGACGGGCGCGCCAGCCTCGTCGTGGGCACGCACACGCACGTCCCCACCGCCGACGCGCAGATCCTGCCGGGCGGGACAGCCTACGTCACCGATGTCGGCATGGTCGGCCCGCTTCACTCCGTCATCGGCACGGAGGTGGCGCCCGTCGTGCAGCGCTACCTGACGGCGCTGCCACATAAAGCCGGCACGGCCACGGGCGCCACGATTCAGTTCAACGCCGTGCTGGCCGACATCAACGACGCCAGCGGCCGCGCCCGCGCCATCGAGCGCGTCGACCGTTTGGTAACGATAGAGGCAGTCTGAACAGAAACGTCTCGCCCGCGCTCCCAGTGCTACCCGCCGACTTTTCACAGACCCTGAACCGAGCCCAAACAGACGTTGCCAACGCGCGTCGCGGTGCTGTATACTATATGGTGTAGTGCGGGTGTAACTCAGTTGGCAGAGTGCTTGCTTCCCAAGCAAGATGTCGTCGGTTCGAACCCGATCACCCGCTCCACAGAAAGTGCAGAAACCGGGCCAATTGGCCCGGTTTCTGCACTTTCTATTTTCGATTATCGTAGGGTTGCCTTCAGGTTGCTGCCGCGCCTCTCCGTTCCGCTGCCATTCCGCTGCCATTTGCCGCACGGTCGCTGCCGTACCCCTACGTACCGCTTGTTATCGTTGTGTGTTGCGCCATGGATTAACGTGGGGAATCTCCCACCAGTGTCATTCACTTGGCCCCGCAACGAGATAGCCTGCAAACAGGGTTACAACCATGGATGCCGACACCCGATGGGAGGCCTATGGCCCGTTGCCAGGGCCGTGGACCCTGCATGCATATACAGTCTCTCGTCGTCATCGTAACAAACGCTGAGAGGCGCAATGAGGTGCTAACAGCCGTCGATAGTTTGGCCGCAAGCGACGGTACACTGCTCCTTATCTCTCCACAATGAAGTACTTCGGCGAAACGACTGTGCGACACGAGGTCGCACTGGATGAGTGTGGCAGAAGAAAGGCTGCCATCAGGCGAGTGTCTACGCCTGTCCCCAATCCCGACGTGCGTCACGGGCAACGGTGGGGTGCGAAGCTCGGGATAACGCCTAAGGAGATGGCGAACCATCCGCCAAACCGGGCCAGGGGAAGACGGGCATGGTGAACATCAGTGAACCCTCGATGAGGCTTCGTAACGCCGACTCACCGAAAGCGATGGTTTTCGCGGTGATGATGGGCCAGGGCAGGGGATTCAATCGTGTCTCCTGTAGGTCAGGGCGAGGTCGATCCCGCGCTGACAAGACACCACGGCCCCGGAGTAAAGAGGGCGCCTACCCCCGTCGTATCTCACCAGTGCGGAACGTGGAAACCCTCCTGGGGTCTGCCAGCGGGAGACAGGGCGTGCGCCTTGTAGGGCAGTGGGCCAACCGCAAGGACGGACTAACTCCCCAGGAGGACAAGATGTCCCAAGAAGCGAAGGGTGCCGACCGAAAGGTAACGGGAATCCATAACCGGGCACACAGGGCCGCGATGAGCGGGGAGACCCGACCCGCAAGGGTGCTGACGTGGGGCAGGGGATCAGGCGACGAGACCGCTGAACACAGGAACACGATGGCAAAAGTTAGATACGGCCCGTGTGGCTGTAAACAGACCCACCGGGGGGCAACCCTATTCTGCCAGTAGAGCGGATAAGACGACTGACCTGGGAGCCGTGTGCGGTGAAAGCCGCACGCACGGTTCTGAGGCGGCGAGAGTACCGCGAGGTACCGACCTATGCCACTTCATGCCGGAGTGCATGACATGAACGACACTCCCGCTAACGTTGTGGTCCGCCCCGCTATGCCCGCTACCATCTCAGAATAATCGGTGGCCCCTGTATGGGGAGCACATTGGCGGACACTGGGGGCTATTGACGATCGTGGCGCGGTGGATAGTTATGCACCAGCGTCCCGACCGAGTAGGCAGCCCATTGACGGTGCTCAGTCCATTCTCGGCCAACCGTTAGAATATCTATGCGAGTGATGGTGCCGATACCTCGCATGATGCTTTTCCTAATCGTACGTTATCGCATGTGCAGACGCAGGTGCTGATTGCCGCGATCGAATCATGCGCGGACGGACTAATCGGCCAGCACAGGCAACGCCACCCTGCTACCCGGCGAGAGTACCGCGAGGTACCGACCTATGCCACTTCATAGCGGAAGTGCACGATACGAACGGCGCTTCCACTAACGTCGTGGTCCGCTCGGCTGTGCCCGCTACCCTTGCCGCGTGACCGGTTGCCCATGTAAGGGACGCCCAGTGGGGGACAGCGGGAGCCATTGACGGTCTTTGACCAGTTAGCTATGAGCAGCCTCCAGACGAACGTATGGACATATTGGTCGGCACAGCCGCTCCCACACAACACGCTCAAGCGCAAGGGGAAGCCATAACAAGAGGTACACAGTCACCCAACATGCGGCATATCCACCGCGCCAAGGTGGCTATCCAGGACGCGATAAAGAGACACCGGCATCGCTAGGCCGGGAGCGCGCACATGGGCCTCGGCGATGAGCCCGCGCCGCCGCAATATCTCTTTGCGCAGCGCCAGGCTCACCTTGTCTTGCGACTCGAACAGGACCAGCGGCAGCCAGGGCAGGTACGCGTCGCGCGCCGCCTCGTAGCCCGCCCTTTGCCACGCGTCGACGGTCGCTATCAGCGCTTCGGGGACGGCGAACCCGGTCATCGCCCCGGCCGAGCCCGCGAGTAGCTCGTCGAGCAGGCCGACGCCTCCCAAACCGCCGAAAACCGGGACCTCGACCTCCGCGGCCACGGCAGCGATGGTCGGGGCCGTCGGCGGCGCTTCGGCCTTGACGGCGACGACCACGCCGGAGTCGCGCACGGCCCGCGCCAGGTTGCTTGGCGCGATGGTCACGCCGGTGGCCGTCGGGTGATCTTGCAGTACGATGCCCAGGTCGCACGACAGCGCTATCCGTTGCAGATGCGCGGCCACACGCTCCGCATCGCCCCCATTGACCAATACCATCACGGCCTGCGCCCCGGCCTCGGCCGCGTAGCCAGCCTCTTCCATCGCCGGCGCGGTGGATGTGGCCGACATTCCGGCGACGACCGGCAGCCTCTCGGCGGCGCCGACCACGGTCCGCAACACCAGACGACGCTCCGCGCTACTCAGGCGCGCCGCCTCACCCAAGACGCCGAGGGCGACGACGCCGCTCGCCCCCGCCGTGCGATAGAGGCCGACCAATCGTTCGATCGACTCCGTGTCGACGACAAGGTCATCGCCACGGAACGGTGTCGCCAGAATACCCCACACGCCGCGCGCCAGCGGCTGGAACTGTCTCATCTCCTTACTCCCTCCTCGCTACACGATCCTCGGCGTCGCCGTGGGCCTAGCCTTAAAAGACCATGGCAGGGACCGGACCTTAAAAAGGTCAGCCCCGTGTGATGGAGGCGCCCCCCGATGACGGGCGGGTGCGCGGCGTGCCTCCACAGACCTTTCAAGGTCCGTCGTCTGCCATGCCCTTTTAAGGTCAGGCCATGTGGCGCCATCATGGTCAGGGGTCGAAGCTGGCCACGGTTTGGGGCGAATGCATGCGGCCATAGAGGAAGCGCAGGAACTCTCCGCGCCGTTCGGATGGGACGCGTTCCCAGGCGGGGGCGACGCAGGCCTCGCCCCACCAATAGGACCAGATCAACACGGCGCGGTGCGGCGCGGCGATGAAGCGCATGCGGTTAGCGGCCCACCCCTCACCGCCGACCAGCGACTCTCCGCTCAACCACGCCGTCACGCGTTCCGCGGACCAGTCCAGGGCGTGCAAACGCCACGCAGCGCCCGTGCCTATCCCCGAGCGGTAGCGCGACATCAGGGCGGCGAAACGGTCGTCGTCGCTGTCCAACCAGTCCAGCACGCGCAGACCGTTGTCGGCGATGCCCTCGAACGTGCAGGAACTGGCCGAGTTGACCACCGAAAGCAGGCCATCGGCCGGCACCGTCCCGTCCTTGTACCAGGTCTCCCGCAACTTGAATTGCACGTAGTGGCCGGGATAACACTCGTGGACGGCCAGATGTTTCAGGGCTGGACGCGTGAGCACGGGGTCGATGTTCAGCTCGACGGTGCGCCTCAGGTAGTCGCAGCGCGCGTTGAAGGCGACGCCGGAGACCGTGCTCACGCGCATGCCGTCCGCACGCGGCGCGGGCAATTCCATCCGCGCTACGGTCCGGTCCCACGCTTCAACGAGCAACTCGTCTAGCACGCCGGCGACTTCGTCGCGCGGGACGCGCGTGCGCTCTTCCCAGGCCGCGCACTGCGCCGCCAGATCGCCATCGTACCCCATGCTCGTGAGGAGGGCGCGCATCTCGCCACGCAACGCGTCCAGTTCCTCGTCTGAGACCGGCTGTGCCGGGACGTGCAGGAAGCGGCTGAGTTGATCGGTGAACGATAGACCGTGCTCGCGCCACTCCACGAGGGCCAGCGTCGAGTCGCACAGCTGACCGTAATACATGCGGCGGTCCGGCTCCGGCAGCGCCTCGGCCTGCCGCGCCAACTCGGCCAGACGCGCCCGCGCGTCGGCGTACGTCGCGAAGCGCTCGGGCTGGTGATCGGGTGCCATGTTGACCACGACCAGCCCGTCGTCCTGCTCCCCCTCCGGCGCCAGCGCGCGGTAGAGCGCATCGACGCCGAGCAGTGCGCGCGCCATGTCCTCGCCGTACGCGAGCGTGGTATCACTGAGCGGTAGCATCGTCGTTCTCCTTTCTCATTGCCGCGCCGATCAACGACACGGGGACCGATCCATACGACAGGAAACGGTCGTGGAAGCCACATAGATCGAACAGATCGCCGCGCCGCGCCGCGCGCGCGGCAAGGTCGCGGCGAAGTTCGTGGATCGCGTCGGCGCCCATCAAGTAGATGACCGCCGCGCCGGGGAACATGCTGTTCTTGACCACCTCGGCGTGGCTGGCCTCGGGCGACATGCCGACGCGGTCGCGGTAGATGGCGACCGCCTCGTCGACGCTGTAGCGGCCACAATGGAGCCCGACGTCGACCAGCGCGCGCGCGGCCATGCGCAGCCGCGCCTGATAGCCCTCGTAGTGTTCCAGCGGGGTCAGGAAGCCAGCCTCGTCCATCAGGTCAGTGGCGTAGCAGGCCCAGCCTTCGGCCATCGTGCCGCCGCAAAACATGCCGATGCGCGCGGCGCAGTCGACCGCCGCCACTTGCCCAATGCGCGACGCGGCGCGCGCGGCGTGGTAGTTCTGCGCGTGATGCCCGATGCCACCGTGGTGCACGACGTGGTTGAGCTTGATCACGCTATCGTTGGTCGCGCGCAACAGGCGCTCTTGCTCCGGCGCCGACGCCTCCGGCTCGAGCGGCGCGACCAGGTAGTCCAGCGGCCGTACATCGTCGAACGGAGCCGGTGAGCGGTAGAACAGGAAGTAGAGGGCGGGCGCGGCGGCGCGCGCCCAGCGCGGACGCGGGATGTAGCGGATAGGGAAGTCGGGCCAGGTGAGCAGGCGGCGCTGCTCGGCGACGGCGCGGGCAGCGTCCCATAATTCGCCGTAGCGCGCATAGTAGCCCGCGACCGTGGGATGCGCGTCGTCCAGCCGCGCCAGCGCCTCGCGGGGAGAGCCTGCCCCGACATCGGTCGCGTGCGCCTCTAAGTAGGCCGCGCACGCGGACATTTGTTCCTCGGCGTAGGCGGCGATGGAGCCGGCGTCGCGATCGAGCGCGTGGCCCTGGCGCAGCAGCAGCGCGAACGCCTCCTCACCGCAGGCGTAACCATCGGTCGGATGAGCGCGTAGTTCGGTCTCCAGGTAGCGCTGGTAGGCGGTGACAGCTGTCGCCGCCGTGTCGGCGGCGGCGCGCAGGCGGCGATCGGCGATATCCTCGTCGGCGATCAGGATGTCCACGCCGTCCCGCAAGAAGACCAGCGTCCCCGCGCATTCGCGGATGGCGCGCTCGGTCCAGGCGAGCGGTGCCTGGCGCACATTGTCGCGGCCCTGCTCCAGCAACGCCGGCATCTCCGTCAAGCGGGCGACGGCGCTCTCGACCCGTTGCGCCAAGGGGGCGAAGGGGCGAAGGAAGAGGGCCATGACGCCGAAGGCGGCCTCGCCGATGTAGAGGCTAGGATTGCCGCGGTGGAAGTGGGTCGAGCTATATTCCCATAGCTGGATCTCCAGGAAGCCCTCAGCCAGG
>JAABUU010001884.1_pt1 | contig 32486 bp, 37 predicted proteins | sample 5559301 | NCBI WGS metagenome assembly JAABUU01 (sample SAMN10711884, study PRJNA513360) | rock metagenome | isolation source: Antarctica rocks | place: Antarctica: Victoria Land, Richard Nunatak white
TGGAGTTTCGAGCTGGTCCAAGTGGCGCCCCTGTGCTGAGCCATTATATGATGGCGGCGAGCAAGTATATAGCTGCCAGCGCCGTCCTAGCAGCCATGTGCTACATGCATGCGCCTGGCAGCAAGGAGCTCATGCGGGAATGCGTAAGCGCGGGATGCTGCGGTGCAGGGTGCGGCTACATAGACGTCTCGACTGTTGACGCGGGCACGGCCGAGCATGTTAGCAAGGCGCGTGCAAACACCGCAGGCACTTGTGTGCCGCCCAAGCACCTCATCTGCTTCTGGGTTGCAGCCAGTGCTGCGGGCTGCACTGCATGCATGCACCGTCCGCCAGGTCATGGGCCAGCACTGGCGTGCTCACGCAACATGCTGGGTCTCCGCGAGACGATACACCCCGCATTCGCAGGTTTGTAAATCTGGCACGTCCACAATTCTGTGTGCCCACAGCAGCCTCCCGGGCAGCGCATGGCCTGCAATAGGTTATTGAAGAGGTGTTGCGCCACGATGTATGTTATGCATGCATGATGAACAATCTAAACGCAAGCAGGCAGCCAGCCAGGAGCTCGCGCGCCCAGGGCGGCCCAGCGGGCCCTAGCAGGACTGCCCATGCTTGCAGCTGCAAGAGGTTGCGCTGTGCCCACTTCATTGCCAGATCACCATTTCTGGGCCCCATCGCCAGCAGGGCATCGAGGCGGCCGGGGCCGCATACCTGGAGGCGCCCGTGAGCGGCTCCAAGGGCCCCGCGGAGGCCGGGCAGCTGGTCTTCCTGGCGGGCGGCGAGCGCGCGCTCTTTGACCGCGCGGCGCCCGCGCTGGACGTCATGGGCAAGGCGTCCTTCTACCTCGGCCCCGTGCGGGCCCCTTCCCGCCTCGATAGAGCAGGCACGCGCACCCTCCCCCTACGCATCAAGCCCACCTTTGGTAATGAGGTGAGAATGGACTGATATAAGTGTGCCTGTGTCTGCTGTGACTGATGCCGCATGGCATGCAAGACCAGACGCTGCGCAGGGTGCATGCGCCGTAGGTAACTGCTGTCCGCGACATCATGGTGCAGAGGCTGCCGCGCAGCATGCAGCCATGAACTCTTGTGGCCCTGCCATCCTCTCTGGCCGGCCAGCACAGACTTGTGTGGACAGGGATAAGATTAGGGGTAGGGGCACGGTGCACAGACAGCAGCCGTCTGGCGCACCGGGGCTGCGTGAGGCGCCCGGGTGTGGGCGGCGCAGGTCGGCGCGGGCGCGCGGATGAAGCTGGTCGTCAACCAGCTGAGTGCGCGCGGCCGCTGCCCCTGCTGCTCAGCATGCCCTAACCCTACCCTAGCCTCTGCTCATGCTGCTCCGCATGCCACGCACCTGCCTGGCTGGGCTCCGCCCGCTCGTCTGTGCATGGACAGGCACCAAGAGGGATGCCTCTGCTCTGCTGTGCTCCTGCCGCGGGGGCCGCCGTGTGCGTCCAAAGCCCCAAGCAGGGACGGAGCAACACAGCAATTATACGCAGTGCCAAACCTGGGAACCAAAAGTGCAGGTTGCCCTGCAGCAACATCACGAGCAGGCAGGGAGGCCATGGCCGGCCGAATGATGGTACGCCAGGATGAAAAGCAGTGCCCCGCAGTGGGCACAATGATGGCGTCGCTGGCAGAGGCGCTGGCGCTGGCAGAGCATGCCGGGCTGTCCCAGGATGAGCTGCTGGAGGTCCTGAGCCTGGGCGCGATGGCCAACCCCATGTTCAAACTGAAGGCGCGCCTGTGTGCCGCGTGCTGTGTGCCAGTGAGGCCTGGGGTGCTCGACCCCGTGTCCAAGCATTCCTCAGCGTACGCGGGCCTGGGCCGGCTGTGCATGCAAGCGGCTGGTCCTGCCATGCGGGTGCTGAAGCGTGGCTCGATCATAGCCTGCAGCCTCCGCACGAGCGCCGACCCAGTGCCTGCAGCCCCGCCGCGCCGCAGCGCCGTGGCTGCTGCACGCCAGCACGTGATGCGGGGTGCGCAGGGGCCGGGCATGGTGGTCGGCGCCTACCCGCCCGCCTTCCCGCTCAAGCACCAGCTGAAGGACCTGCGGCTCGCGCTGGAGCTGGGCGAGGCCGCGGGGCAGCCCCTGCCCGTCGCCGCCGCCGCGCGGCAGCTGTATGAGCAGGCGCGTGCGCGCGCTGCGGCCTGGAGCGCGCGGGCGCCGGGCGCCCGGCCGGGCCGCGCGCGTGCCGCCTGGGGGCAAGCAAGCGCCACGGTGCACATGCGTGCAGGCGGCAGCGGCTCCCGTGCAGAGGGACTCGCACTCGCTGCAATGATGCCTGGTGCTGATGAGCGGCAACACATTGCGCTTGGAGGTGCACTGACTGCCGTTGTGCAAAGCGTTGTTTTCAAGTTGCAAGAGGGAGAGCCAGTGCAACGAGGTTTGCGACAGAGATTGCAGTGTTAGTCTCACTATTTCTATGCACCATGCCCTGACCACCTGCACAGCCGGCGCTGGCAGACGGGATGCCGTGGAGGAAGCCATTGCCGATGGGTTCTGCCACCAGGCACGTTGCTGCAGGCATCTGCACTTCTTGAGCACTGCGCAAGAAGCATAACGCGCGCTGCCCGCCTTCTCTGCAGGCGATGGCAGATGGCCACGGCGAGGAGGACTTTGCCGCAGTGCTTGAAGCAGCACGCGTGGCCAAGACCACATCGGCCGCATGACCGCCAAGCAGCAGCACCTATGTACTGGTTTCTCTGTGGTTGTGTGCAGACCTGTGATCATAGGCTGCGCATGCAGACCTGTGATCATAGGGTACGCATGCAGAATTGTGATCATAGGGTGCGCATGCTGTGCGCGGTGACCCTACTCGACTTACCTACGTTTTACTCCGTATCATGTTGGAGCATGTAATATCATCATGTTTCTCTCGTCTATCTACCAAGGAGCAGGCGTGTGAAATGCGCGTCTTATTTACACCCGACAAAGGTGACCCAGCATAGTACCGGCGATGCGCAGTGTGGAAAGAGACCCCCCGCTACCCTCCGCCAGCGGGAGGGCGCTGCCCGCCGCAGCCGCCCCGTCATCGCACGTGCATGCCTAAGAATGTCAAGGCAGGAGCACACGCTGCCCCCGCTGACCCACCCGATGTGGGCGGGCAGCGCCGAGCGCGCACACTGCTGAACCTGCTCACGGAGCGAACCTGCAAGCGCGGCCACACGCAGCCCATCAGCTTCAGCTCTCGCGCAGACCAAAACAAACTTGACTCAGTGTGTTACAACGCGCCCGCTGGACCTCTCAGAAGCCTCCGAGCGTGGGCATTGCCATAAGCGTAACTGCGCATGCTGCAGAATGCGCACAGGAAACAACATTGACAGCGAGTGGGCTGGAATTGCGTGTGGCTGGAGGGAGCGCACTTGGTGGCGGCGGCGAAGCCGTTGTTCACGCCCGGGTCCGACAGGTGGTCGGCTGCGCAATCAAACAGAAAGATTGAAACAACCCTTGAGAATCAACAGTAGTGTTCACATTGCATTGTTGCAAGCAACATGCAGGCTGCACTAACTTGCTGGCCACCGCACGGTACACACAGCAGCAGCTTGGAGTGACTTTGACAAAGTGGGGTCAGCGGGCCGCGTACCCAGGTTCTCGAGCGGGCCCTTGCCGGTGACAATGGCCTGCACGAAGAAGCCGAACATGGCGAACATGGCCAGGCGGCCGTTCTTGATCTCCTTGATCTTCAGCTCGGCGAAGGTGTCCGGGTCGTCAGCCAGGCCCAGGGGGTCGAAGGGGCCGCCCTGCCGCACCCGCGGCAACGCTCGTCAGGGGCGCCGCCAAGGCTGAGCTGCTGCAGCAGCCCACGGCATGGCACTACACCCAAGTACAGTTATATTTAGTGTCAAGTGATAGAGTGCAGTGGCACCAAGGCTGCAGTACATGAAGACCATACCCCTTGATTGAAAATAAACAGGTGACAGGTGTTGGCGCCATGCAGGTATGTGATACACACTGCTGCCAGCAGTAACATTTACTTGGAAATCTTATACGCCAGATTGATCTGTCTTCAGGGAGCGGTTCCCAGGCCAGTCAAACATTGCGCAAGCGATCACAGCGGCAGCAAACAGGAGGGTCGTCGCTCCAGGACATACCGGGTACAGGGGGTCCAGGCCCTCAACGCCCGGCGCCTCGCCAGCGTTGCGGTAGGACTCGGCAGCGCCCATCAGCACAACCTGCAGCACGACAGCACTTCAGCATGCAAGTGCTCACGACGTAGTCCGTTTCATAATCAAACGCGCGAAACTGAAGGCACGTTTGGTCTCCTTTTGACACCCACTCGTTTTCCTGACACTGGGGCTGGCACTCCAGGTGTCAGCCATCAGTGCCCGCCGCGCAAGCACCACGCAACGGGAGGCCCAGGGGCGCGCCTGGACGGCCAGGGTGGCGATGATGCTCTGCGCGTGCACCAGCGAGGGGTTGCCCAGGTAGTCCAGGCCGCCGGGCTGGAAGATCTGCGCGCCCGCCTTCCACCAGACCGGCTCCTGGAAGCTCACGCCATTGCCGGCCAGCAGCTCGGGCGTGATGCAGCCCAGCGCGCCCAGCATCGCCCAGCGCGCGTGGATGACCTCGATCGTGCGGTAGCTGCGCGCGGGGCCGCACGCGCGCTTGAGCTGCGCCTGGGTGTGCCAGAGCGGCCTTTCGCCAATCACCATCGCGCTCACATGTCGCCAATGCCCGACCAGCCACCGCACTGACCGGCCACCACACTGGAGAGCCCGGATCTGCAGCGCTGGCAGCACAGCGCGGCGCAGTGCCAGACGCACAACCGCACACTGGCGGGCACCGGCTCGCGAGCGCACCGCGCGAAGGTCTCGGGGTCGGCCGACAGGCCGGCGGTGTCCCAGCCATAGTCGCCCGGGTACTCGCCGGTCAGGTACGACGGCGTGTAGTCCTCCGAGAAGGGGCCCAGGAACTTGACGCGGTCGGGGCCTGCGCGCGCGGGGGCGGCACACGCGCGTCAATGCGCCATGCAGACGCGCGCCAGGCACACGTCCAAAAGCTTGGCCAGCCTGTGACTGACTGACTGACTTGCAAGCTCGATGGCACCCAGAAATCTAGAAGATAACGTTCTGCTTGTGTCGGTGGTCACTCAAGGCTAGCCGCTCCGGCGCTTGTGGCAGCAGCTGAGAAGCCCGCTTGCAGGCGAATCAGAGCATGGGCTCAGTCTGCGGCAGCGGTTTCGGTTGCCGGCGGATGGACTTGGCCGAGCAGCCAAAAAGCAGCAGCCCGGCCCCACCGTGGCGCCTCCAGCAGATACCCACATGGCCCCTGCCGGTCCGGGCGAGAGCACAAGCCTCCCGCACTCCAGTGCCGAGCGGGTGGGGTGGTTTTGCGGGCCGCTGTTGGGGAGAATCACCGTAGAACTCGATCGCGGCGCGCGTGACCTGCTTGTTGCCCTTGCCGGCGGTGGAGACCTGCGAGCGGGCAGCCGGCGTGTCACGATGCGGCCAGAAGTCGCGAAGAAACAGTAACAAGCAGACATGCTCTGGCACCCGGCCCCACCCACCTTGAAGGCCGCAAGGGGGCTGGCGATCAGAGCAGCTGCCATTTTAACGAGGTGTGTATAGCGAAGGGAGATGCGAGAGGTGATTGAATGGCGCAAGATCTCGGCTTGCGCCCTCCAGCGATAGGAGAGGGCCTGGGTAGGGTTAGGCTGTTTCGAAAGCTTTCGAGCTCGGCAGACGCAAGTCAATTGTCTTGCGCATGGACAGAACTTGGTTGGACATATTTCTCGCACAATACTTGCAGCAGCCCAGCTCAGCACGCCGAAAGTGTTGCAGGTGCAGTGCGTTAACGAGCCCGCTGCTTTTGCAGTGGACCTTCAACGCCCAAGAAAAGTGCACAGGGGCTGCTCCCCATAATTATACAGTGCCAGACAATGCTCACGGACTCGTTAACATCACTGCTCGAGTGAGCTTTTCTGCTCCTCAGTTTGGAGTGAGGCGCGCAGCTAAGGTGTCCCTCACGGTACACAGATTTTGTGCAAGTCCGCTGTCTGGACCGCTTAAAAGGCAGGCCACAAAGCGGGCGCCTCAGTGCTGGGCCGCCAACGCAGGAGCACGGCAAAGTGGCATAATTGGTTGCCCGCCATGCTGCCTGACTGTGCCGGGACGTCTCCTGTGGCCTGCTGTCAGACGCTGCAACCTGACCGCTTACACTTTGTTGCTGTGACAGTACTAATTTATGGCATATATATGTACAAGGTGCTTGCTGCTTGCCAAGCGTGTGAACCTCTTCCTGGAAGAGCCTCCCAAATAATCAACCCACACAGTCTCTTCAAGCGCGGAGTGTGCCAAATTTCTTGCCAGTGATCGTCTGGCTGTGTGACAGAACAGCGCTACGGCCCAAATGGCGGCGTAACGCAGCCTGCAACCCTGCATGCGCCTGGAATCTCGCCTTATCTTTTGCAGCGCGATAAGGCAGCCACAAAGCAGCCCAGCACCAGCACTTTCAACATTGCAACTATGGCGGCCTCTATGCTCTCCAGCACCTTCGTGGGCGCACGTCCCGTTGCGGGCCGGGTGCGCACCCGCGGAAGGTTTCAGCCAGCATGGGCGCAGGTCGTGTGTTCTAGCTGTGGAGCTTGATCAACGTGGTAGCTTTCTCACACGCCTGCTGCCCAGCTGGCCAGCCAGATACCCCCCTTCACAGCGCCCCAGCACCCAGCTCGGCGTGTGTGGTGGCAGGCAAAGCCTGCCCAGAGACATCAGTTGATGTGGGCGGTGGTAGCCTCCTGCTTGACAAACACACAACAACCAAGAGTTTTAACCGGGGCCCCCGGGCGTGCGCAGGGCACCCGCCAGGTGACGCGCGCCGCCGTGGAGTTCTATGGCCCCGACCGCGCCAAGTGGCTGGGCCCGCTCTCCGAGGGCTCCGTTCCCAGCTACCTGAACGGTGCGCTCGCAGCCGACGCAGCGCCGGCCGGCAGCCGAGCCCGAGCTCGGGATCTGCTGCATGCCGAGAGCGCAGGCGGCGCTGGAGCGTGCGCCGACTCGCGGCGCGCCGCGCGCGCAGGCGAGTACCCGGGCGACTACGGCTGGGACACCGCGGGCCTGTCCGCGGACCCGGAGACCTTTGAGCGCTACCGCGAGATCGAGGTCATCCACGCGCGCTGGGCGATGCTGGGCGCGCTCGGCTGCATCACGCCCGAGCTGCTGGCCGGCAACGGCCTGGTCAATTTCGGCGAGCCGGTCTGGTTCAGGGCCGGCGCGCAGATCTTCGCGCCGGGCGGCCTGGACTACCTGGGCAACCCCTCCATTGTGCACGCGCAGAGCGTCATCGCCACCCTGGCCGTCCAGGCGCGGCGGCCGGAGCCCGGCCTCTACTTGCACGTCTGCCTTGGTGCAGACCTGCTGCCAGCTTGGAGAGGCGCTCGTCTCGCGCTGGCCTGCCTGCCTGTGCCTGCGTTGTGTGGCGCGCTGCAGAGCCACTCACTGCCAGGTGTTTTTAAGTGCATGCAAACTCGGTGAGAGGGGCACGCGTTGCGCCTGCACCCCCCCTCCCTTAGCAGCAGCGGTGTCAGCGTGCTTGTCACGCGGCCCCGGACTGACCGGACCAGTGATGCCGAGCAGGTGGTGCTGATGGGCCTGATTGAGGGCTACCGTGTGAACGGCGGCCCCGCGGGCGAGGGCCTGGACCCCCTGCACCCGGTATGCCGCCCGCCATGTCAGGGTCGCTCACTGCAAGGGAGCGCCTCCTGTATGTGTCTGTTATAGCCCCTGCACCGCCAGGTTGTCGCCAGTCAAAATTTTATCGGGAGTGTCTTGTAGGCCCTGTGTTCGCCTTTTAATCTCATCACACACGTGAACGTGTGAGCCGGCCAGACGCCCTGCGTCGCATGCCAGCCTCACCATGCAAGGTCAGCAGTGCAGTCCCACTGCCGTCGCTCAGCCGTGCCGGCTGCCTGCCTGTGCCACATGCGGGCGCCTGAGCATGCCCACACTGTCTGCCCATGGCGGCGGGGGTCTGAGCAACGCCGGCACTGGCAGGGCGAGGCGTTCGACCCGCTGGGCCTGGCGGACGACCCGGACTCCTTCTCGGAGCTGAAGGTGAAGGAGATCAAGAATGGCCGCCTGGCCATGTTCTCCATGCTCGGCTTCTTCGTGCAGGCCATCGTGACGGGCAAGGGGCCGATCGAGAACCTCAGTGCGCGCCCGCCCCCGCCCCCGGAGCCCCTCCAAGACCACGCTTTGCTTCTCCTACTGCAGCCATGCCATCTTGCAAGCGATGCCATCAGGGACTATTTCCATGCTGCGCAAGAGGAACTGCTCGCATGGCTCTTCGGCATGCATGGCCGGCGTCAGTTCCGTGTGGCACCATGTCACAAGCAGGCGGGCAATGTGCCCGCTCGGCGTGCTCCCGACAGCGGGGCAAGCATGCATGCGGCTCTGCACGCGCTGAGTCCGCCTGGCGCACCGCGCAGCCGAGCACCTGGCCTCGCCCTTCGAGAACAACGGCTTCGCCGCGGCGACCAAGTTCTCGCCTTGAGGCGCCGGCTGAGGGACGCGAGGGCTTCCGGTGCATGTGCGCGGGGCGCTTGCCCCGCCACTCTTGCGGGGGTGCGGGCCGGGCGCCCGCGCGCGGCTGCCGTGCAGCGGCGGCTGCTGCCCAGCCCCTGGACCTGTGTAACACCCCCCCGATTCGGGGCTGTAGATATACCAGGTCCATGCAGCGCGCTGAGCAGACCCAGTCGGTATGAACCACAGGCACCAGTGACAGTGCATCATCGCATGTCGAGGCAGCAGAGCTGGCAGTGCGGCAAGCCCGCAGCATGCATGCGCAAAGTGTGGTGCAAATTACAACCGCTCTCACGGCTGCGGTGGCAGGCCGCAAGCGCCTGTGCAAGCCTAAGCCTGCAGGCGCGTATGGAGTGGCACACTTACTAAACATCATGGTACTCACAGGCCGAGAAAACTAGCAGACAATGGGTGCCGCGCCTACAAAGGGACAGCATTAGGTATATTGCCTTAACCGACCTGCAACAACAGGTCCAGCTGACCCGCCAAACCAAGGGGCGGGCCAGCAATCAAGGGGGTGCAGCCAAGTGCTAATGCATGTAGCGCCTCACCCCAGCCAACAAAAGCAAATACCTGCAAGTTGCCTAATCCTTTCCAGGCTTGTTCTACAGGTTTGTGTTCACATGTTCCTGTGCACCAGGCTACTGCAGCACAAAGTTCTTCAGTGCCCAAAGCAGCACAGGCCGTTTCGAAAGAGCACAAGCCGGGTGCCTATACGAGCAGCCTGGCCATAACACTGGCACACAGGCACTGCCAGCATACACTGCGGGCAGTTAGCCTCCATATCAAAACACTACACTCCCAAAAATCCAGCACGCTAGCACGACATGACCCGACTCAGTGTCCGGGAGTACTGCAAAGGCTGTCAGGGCTGGCAGCCCAGGCAGCCAAGCGCTGCGGCGGACACGCGACGGGGCAGCGCCGACCCTGTGCTGCGCCCAACCGCCTGTCTCCGCGTACGCCGGCGCGCATATAAGGCAGGACGCGCAAGTGCGCCGGCGCACGAGGCCGGCAGCTAACCCCAGGTGCGCCGGCGCGGTACCGCCAGGTAGTCAATCACCTTGACCGCGCCAGCGGGCTCGTCCCCGTCGCAGCCGCGCGCCTGGCTCGGCGCGGCGGGCTGCCAGCGCGACGGGTAGTCCGCGCGGTGCGCGGGCTGCCGGCGGCACCCGCCGCCGCTGGCGCCGCGCCAGCGCGGGTCCTCGCGCCACTCGTGCGGCACCTGCTCGCGCGAGCCCACTCACTCGTCAAATTTGCTGCTGAGCACCTGAGGGCCTGGAACCTGCCGTACAAATAAGCAAAGCAGCGCCTTTGTGCTAAACACACAGCGCGTGCTGCCAGTCCGCGTGCAATCCTGCCGCGCACGCCCCCTTCCTTCAACAGCGTGTTCGCTGCGGTCTGCTCACACAAGAGCGCCGCCCGGCCGGCAGGAGCCGCCGCGCCTTGTCCATGGCGAGGCCGTAGATGTGCAGGTCGCCCTCGGGCGTCACGTGCAGCCGGCTGAAGCCCTTGTGGTCCGCGATCTGGCCCCGCGCGGCGCGCGGGTCAGGTCGGCTGCAGGCCCCCACGCACTTCCCTGGCACCCTCAATCGAGCATAGCGCCGCCCTCGCTGCTCTGCCCTCCTCGCGCCAAGGTGCTCGCCTGTGCTCGTCAGCGGCAGCACGACCAGCTCGAGCGTCGCGACCAGCCCGAGCATCGCGACCAGCCCAAGCAGCCACCCCCGCCCGCGCGCTTGGCACACGTCACTGCGCCGCAGGCGGCGGGGCGGTGACATGCGCGCGCGCAGGGCAGCGCGGCGGGCGGCGCGCGCGGTGTTGGGTATGGGGTAGGGTCAGGGTGGGCGCCTGCAGCGAGGAGAACGCCTCGTCGTAGTGCACGTGAAACCAGTTGACGCACACGTACAGGTACGCGCCGAACAAAAAGCCTACGCTGGGCGTGGCCAGCACCCAGTAGTATGCGAGCATGCCCAGGTAGAACGCGGCCGCCTGCGCCGCGCGCGCCCAAAACCCTTAGGCGGCCCCAAGCCCTTGGGCGGCCCGTCACCCTCCGCCAGGCCGGCCCGTTCTGGCGCGCCCGCCTGCGCAGAGCGCGGTGCCCCTGCAGGCGGCCGGCGCCGCACCGTGTGCTCAGCGACTGCGCATGCGGTTCTACACTGAAGCCTCCGCCGCACGCATGTGCAGCGAGGGGGCCCTCGGCGCGCGCCCCGCAGCAGCGCTGCCCCGAAACAGGGGTGGCGCGCCTGCAGGCGCGTGAGCGCGGCCAGGCCACCGCCGGGCGCGCAGAGCACGCCGCGCGCGACCGCAATCGCCTCAGGCACGTCGAACACCGCCATCGCCGCCTGCAAAGAACGCGCAGTGCGCAAAATCTGGGCAACATTTGGAGTGTGCAGCTGCGGCTTGCAGTGCGCGACGAGCGAGGGGCTGCAGGTGCAACCCGGCTGTGGTAGTGCATGGACGTGTGATATGTGTGGGCTCATACTCGCAGCACATCCGCACAGCGCATGCGGCCCACTCGGCGTCATGGGCGGCAATCCCTATCGGCAAACCCCGTGCGGCCACGGAGGCTGAGCAGCCGGCGCTGCGGCAGGCGGCTGGTGCTGCCGCGAGCCGCCCTCATGAACGCCCCAGGGCCCGCGCCTTGAGCACGCCCGGGTAGGCGCCCAGCGTCCAGCGCTGCAGCGCGGCGCGCAGGCCCGCCGGGTCCGGGAACGCCTCCGCCTCAAAGCGCTGGTACCAGCGGTACAGCGAGTGGTAGCCCTCCTTGCCCACGCCCTCGTACCTGGCGCCCGCGCGTGTCTTGATGAGGCAGGTGCCAGGCGCGCAGAGAGCAGGGCCGCGACACCTCCTGGCCCACGCCCTCGTACCTGGCGCCCCTGTGTACCTTGATGAGGCAGGTGCCAGGCGCGCAGAGGGCAGGGCGACACATTGCCTGAGCAGCCCTGGCTGGCGGACACAGCCAGCTAACCTGAGCGCCGCGGTGCACCGAAGAAAGTGCGCACTCAGAGCCTTCCCAAACAAATATACGTTTAAACCGACTTATGTGAAGCCTGGGGAGGCATGCGGCTCCGGACACCGGACAGCGCAGGACAGAGGGACACGGAGCCGCGAGGCAAGAGCCAGCCGGCGCGCTGGGGCCGCCCACCGTATGCATGTTTCGACGCCCAGCTCCAGCAGCACCAGCGCGAGCACCGCGGCCGCCAGGTGTGCCGTCGTGTGCGCCAGCGCAAACGCGACCTGCGCCGCCAGGCCCCCCGTGCGGCCCCTGCGCCGCGACGCGCGCGGCCGCCCGTCAGCCCCAGCCAAGGCCGAAACAACGTGCACCAGCCTCCGCAGCAGCCCATGGCCCCGCCGGCTGCACACGGGTGTGCCGCCGGCTGCAGCCAATTGTGTATGAACAACCCACGGCGATCGGGAAGTTGCCGGACGGGCAAGGTGGCACAGGTCAACCACACCACTGGCCGCGCATGGCCCTCTGCAGCAGCGCACGCCATGCCAGAGGTACGCTCGACAGCAGCGTCGCACGTCTCCACCAATAGGGTTAGCCAACCCAGGATAGGGCAAAGTTATCCTCCCTACCAGGTTACAAACCCTGTCTACCAAGTTGTGCCGCAGCGCGGCGCGCGCACCGCACGGCGAGCGCGTCCGCAAGCGACTGCCGCCGGCCCGGCGGCGGCGGCGGCGGCGGTCCCGGCACTGCGCCGACGCCGCCGCCGCGCGCCAGGCCCAGGCAGATGGCGAACAGCACGCCCAGCGCGGCCAGCGACACGCGCGACTCGCCGAAGATCGCGCCTACCGCGTCGGCCGCCGCCCAGGCCAGCGCGGCGGCCGCGTCGCCCGCCGTGCGCGCATCCAGCACCGCCGCCAGCCGGTGGCAGCGTGGCAGCACGCTCACCTGCGGCGCGGGCGCTGTCAGGCCGCTGCCCGCCCCCAGGCCAGCGGCACCCCTGGGGGCGCCAGCTGCGTGGCCTGATTCCAGACATCGCGTGAGTTTTTGTCTGGCAGCACAGGAGGGTTGCGGGGCAGGCCGACGACCTCAAGGCAGCCAAGCTTATGGTTCCAACAAGCCCAGGACGCGGTTGTGCTTGGGCACATCCCATGGTCCCTCGCTGGCGGGTCGCGCAGAACCTATCGGCAGACAGACAACTCAGCTTTGCCGCGCCGCAAGCAGGGAGGCGACAGCCGATGCTGACACTTACGACAGGCGCAAGAGATGCGCATGCGCGCGTTGCCGGCCGGGCCGCTATGCATGCAGCGCGGTGCCGGCCGGGCCGCGCGCCACGAGCATGAAGTAGAAGGCGCCGCCGATGACGTCGAAGCGCGTGTTCTTGAAGCGGAACAGGTGCAGGTTCTGGCGGCCGTAGGCGAGCGAGCGCGCGGGCGGCGGGTACGCGGCCGCGCAGCAGTACTCGCCGCCGCCGCCGGCCACCGCGCCCGCGCCCGCCACCAGCTTACCGACCGCCGCGTCGCCTGCGCGGCGCGGCGCCCGAGTCAGGGCAGGATTGCCTGCAGCCTGCGCTGGCGCGCTCGCCGTCGCTGCGTCGCCGTTGCTGCGCCTGCTGCCCAGCGCAGGGTGTGTGCATGCGAATGTCACGCCCGGCCTCTGCCAGGCCGCAGCCGTTGTCCACACACCCATGGCCGCGCTGCCCGATGCTGAATCCTACACGACCCCAGGTATCTCCTGGGACACGAGGCTGCGGCAACGTCTGGCAAGCAAAGCCGCCGGCTCGAGTTGAGACACGGGCAGACAGTGTCGGCCTGCTTGGTGCTGGGTGTCATGCACAAGCCGGAGCACGTGCTTGCAGGCGCATCTGCCCCCCGCGCTGCAACCACGAGGGTTCGAGCGGACTACAAGCTGCAAGGCAGCGGCGCCGTGCCTGCAAAGCTGGCGCGGCGGCTGAGCGCGCGGCGCTGCGGCGACACGCCGCGCGGGCTGCCGCCGGCCGGGCTGCCGCCGGCGGGCGGGCTGCGGCCGCGCGTGGGGCTGCTGCCACGCGGCGAGGCGCCCCGCGCCAGCGCCGCGTCCGCCTCCGGGTCCGGCACCTGCAGCAACCGGCCGGGGTTGCCGATCTTTGTGCATGAGGGGGCTGGGAGGCACTGAGCACGCGCAGCGACTACTAACTCTCAGCCAGACAGGCATGCATGCTGCTGCTGCCACACGCCTCAGCCTGCTGTGCGCTTTGAGCGGTTATTGCTATCGTCTAAAGCAGTGCAGAGCAAGGCGGTGCGCCGCAAGGACTGCAGGTACAGCCCCTCCCGAGCCGCAGCGCCGCCGGCGGCCGGCCGCACCGAGGCGAAGCGCGCGGGCGCAAACACGTGGGTGGGGTGCAGGAAGGCGCCGCCCAGGCCGTTGACGATGAGGTGCTCCGGGTCGTACGGGTGCAGGTTGGCGCGCGCGGCCGCTGCCGGCGCCAGCCCAGCCGCCAGCGCCACCTCGTTTGCGGCGCGCGCTGCGCGCGCCGTAGCGCGCCCGCTTCAGCCTGAGTTAGGGTTAGAGTAGGGATCACCCTGGCCGCCCTGTGGGCGGCGGGCGCCGCTGCAGCGCCAGCGGCTGCGCCCACCTCAGGTCGTACTCTGCAACCAGCGGGGCCCCGCCATGCCCATGCGCGGCTCAGGCCTGGGTCAAAACAAGGACAGCGGCACGGAGTGCAGCGCAGGAGGCCGGCCGCGGGCGGCGCGGCGCAGCGCGCGCGCACCCTCGCCAACCAGGCCGGCCAGCTCGGAGTAGAGCCCGGAGAGCTGCGCGGCGGCCGCCTCGTCGTCGCTGGACGCGAGCGACGACGCGCCCGTCAGCGACTCGCTGCTCGCCGAGCTATCCGTGCCGCGGCGCGGCCCCACGCCCAGCTTGGCGGCCGCGGCCGCGGCCGCCGCCGCGGCGCCTGCCGCCGCCCGCGGCGGCTCGCCGCCGCGGCCGTGCGCCAGGCCGTTCGCGGGCGCGCGCGGGAGGCCGCGCTCCAGCTGCCGCCCGCGCGGCGGGTGCCCGTTGGCCGCCGGCGGCTCCGACGCCCGCGCCTGGGACGGCGGCGGCGCCGCGGGCGCCGGCCGGAACGAGTGCCGCATGTAGAAGTGCAGGTCGCCTGGCGCGCGGACACGCTCGCTCTCAGTCAGCTTGGGCCGTGCTTCACATGTAGCACAAATGCACGCACAGCCGGTCTGCAAAAGAGCAGGCGTGCTGGAGGCCGTTTGCTTCCCATTGTGCAGCGACACGTTGATGTACTGATCAGGAGCACCGCCTGCATGGCAGAGCAGCAGGCACTCGCAAGCATTGCCTTGCCTGCACAGCACCTTGATGCCCGCCACGACGCCGGAGCATGCAAGGCTCGGCTGGGCCGGCTGCAAGGCCCTGCAATCTGGACCACTGTCAAGCGCCGCCGTGCAGCGCCTGCGACTGCCAGACACGTCCGCCGCTGCGGCGCAGAGCCGCTCAACAGCAAAGAGCCGCATTAGGGGCCGCGCGGAGCACCAGCGCCGGCACACCCGCAGCATGCAGCTTGCCTTGAACCACACTCAGCGGCGCCGAGCTGGGGGCGGGCGGGCGCGCGCCGGCCAGGTGCACGCGCGCGCGGCCGCGCAGGTGCCCGCGCACGAGCTGGCGCAGGTTGTGGCAGCCGGCCTCCTCGTGCAGCCAGTCGGACAGCCAGCGCGGCTGGTGCGTGACCAGCAGCGCCTGGTCGCCGGGCCCCATGCGCTCGTCCGCGATGCGCGCAAAGTACCTGGCCGGTGCGCGCGCGGGGGTGTGAGGCACGCGCTTGGCTGTGCATGCTCCATCTCAAGCGCTCGCCGACGTGTGTGGTGCACACAGAGAGGGGAGTGGTTCTGCAGGGCCTGCGCAGGTACGGGCCTGTGGCGCTGGCGGGCGTGCGGGCGCCGCTAGCAGTGCGCGCACGCTGGCACCCACGGTCCAAAAGATTGAGCAGCATGCGCTCCACTGGCGCTGACAACCGTCAATGACTCCTCGCAAGCGGGCGCGCGGGCTCAGCGGGCGCCCGCACTGGCACTGGCACATGTCGATGTCGTCCACGAGCGCGAGGTCCAGCCCGAAGAGCCACCAGCCGTGCGGCAGCCGCAGCGCAAAGTAGCTCTTCTCCTGCGGCGCGGCCGAGGGCGCGCGGCGTCAGGCGGCGCCGGGCGGCCCGCCGCAGCGGCGCGCGCGAGCCAGCCGTGCGCGCGCGGTACGCTGAGCGGGCCGTCACGGGGGACAGCGCCCCGCGGGGCACACATGGCTGGGAGCGGTCAGCAGCTCCCAGTTGCACGAGCTGCACAGTAGAACTGTGGACATGCGCGGCTGCTTTTCCCGCAGCTCTGCTATGCCTCCAACGTGTGAGCAAGCAAAGCGCACAGAGGCCAGGCCGGGGCGAGCGCCTGGCAGCGCGCCACCGACCGCCGGCGCGGGCGGCACCTGCGGCAGCAGCCAGCCGCCCAGCCAGCCGCGGTGCTGGATGTAGCGCTGGAAGGTCTCCAGGCCGTCGATCCAGTCGTGGTTGCCCGGTATTGCGAACGCGGACGGGCCGTCGTACTGCCGCAGCGCCTCCGCGGCTGCGCACGCTCTGCCGCAGACACAACATGCAGGGTTTGTCCCAGGATCTCTGGTACAGCCAATAAGCATGAGCGAGTATCCGAATGCCTGACATCGGAGCATGCCGCAAGCACACCACCGCGCTTTGGTGCATGGCGCGGCGCGCAGCACTTGTGGGCTGTGGATTGGCACTTATGCGGAATCCGGTTCGTGCGCACCTGCAGCGCGGCTGCCGCGGCTGCGGGCTGCAGTGCAGCGAGCAGCTGGGCGGCGGGCACGTGCACGCGGCCGGCTGGCGCGGCTCGAACGGCGGGGCCAGGTCCGGCTTGTTGACGACCAGCCGTCCCGGGTGCACGCCCTGGCGTGGCGGCGCAAGCACGCTCACAGCAGCGTACGCAGGTAGCATCACACTTGGAGGAGAGTATTCCTGGGTGCATGATGCAGTGCCTCTGGAAGACGCTTGCCATAGCGACCATGAGGCGTGCGTTTCGCAGGCGCACGCCAGTGTCTCCATCCCGGACTGCACAACCCTGGAAGATTGTGACTGCCCATTCAGCAAGGCAACCCTCACCTCACGCAGCTATTGGGGGCGCAGTGCAGCCTGTGCCGGCAGCGTGGGTGGTGCAGAGGCGACCAGCGGGCCGCACCGGCGGCGGCGGCATGGCCGCCTCAAACGGCCGGACGAGCCGCGTCTCATAGGTTTCGTTGCTGGGGTTTGGGTACGCCAGGTCGCCGCCCAGCACGAGCGCCTCCCCGCGCGGCAGCACGCGCACGCTCTCGCCCGCGCCGAACGCCGCCGCCGCGCCTGGGTGCGCCGCGCGGGGCGTGAGTGCGTCGCCAACCAGACCTGCACCACACCCTTGCTGAGCACTATGTACCTGGCACAAGACCTATGCAGCATCAAAGCCCAGGTCAGCAGAGAGGCTGGCTGCAGGGGCCAATGGAAGAGCATCAGGGGCAAACAAATTCGCAGCCTAGTGCCGAACGGTGTGCGACTCCGGCACCAATGCAAGCTTCGCACAGGTGTGCCCCGCCTGCAGCCTCACAGCCATGCGCGTCATGGGTCCCCGCCGCCGCTGCAGCTCAGGCAATTTCACCTGAGCACTCACTGCACACCGCACATGCGCATAACTCCACCAGCCCTTCCCCACTTCGCCCCCAGCAGCACAACCAAGCGCACCACCGGCGCCGCGCGGCGTGTCCAGCCCGGACGAGCTCTCGCTGCCAGACTCTGCGCCCGCGTGCGGCGCGTGCCCATTTGCCGCACCGCCGCCACCCGCCGCCTCGTCAGGCGGCGGCGGCGGCACGTCAGCGGGCACGCGCACGTGCAGCAGCGGCGCCGCCATGGCCCGCGCCACCGCGTACGTGGGGTCCCTGCCCGCCAGCAGCAGAGGCTGCCGGTGAGGGCTGGGACATACGCAACAAGCGGGATCTCTTACCCTGCTGCTACACGCCTGCCTGCATATGGGCGGCCCCAAACATGGTGCACGTAACTGCTCAACCCACCAATATATATGAGCGAACTGCCCTTTGCCTGTCTGCATGAGGCGGTGCCACGACCGCAGGCCCTAGCGCCGCAGGCCGCCGCCGCGCACCCGCCGTCGCCAGTGTCCGCGCAGAAGTCGAGCCAGAGCTCGTCACGGCCCGCCAGGTGCTCAAAGGTGAAGCCGTCGCCCTCGCGCGGGGCGCACTGCGCGCCCGCGCCCGTCGCTGCCTGCGCCAGCGCAATCATGCCGGGTCAGAGCCGCCCCTGGGCGCCGCGCGCCGGGCCGCCCAGGCTCGCAGAGCCCAGCAGCTCCAACGTTGAAATTGCACGAGGCTCGGCACCAGAGTGGGTCACACAGCCATACGCGTCACAGCGCTTGCAGGCACGCGCGGCAGCCGCGCTCGCGTGCGCCGCATCATGACAGCACTGCGGCGCGGTGCCATGCGAGGCGCGGGGCGGTGACCCGAGGCGCGTCGGCGAGGGCGCGCGCGCCTGCATCGTGCGCATGTCGAAGCGGCCCAGGAACAGCTTGAGGCTGACGGCCAGGTCGAAGATGGTGCGGTACATGTCGGCGCTCGTGCCGCTGTACCAGGGGAACATGGGCAAGAAGTCCGGGCGCTCCTCGGCGTGCGGCGCCGTGTCGGGCCTGCCGCCCGGCGTGCGCGTCTGGGCACACGACCCCCTTGGCACAAGACTCCCGCCGCTCCGCTTCAGGCGTGGCTGGCGTGTTTATGCTCTGCCGCAGGGCAGGACCCCCGCAAGCGCGGACCATGGCAGCCTTGTACGCACACTGTGAGCCCCGCCGCAGCCACCCATGGAGAGCTGGCGCTCACATGCACCAACCACATAAAAAGGGGCATGTAGGCGCACGCAGGCGGCTCCTCGGGCAGGGCAGGCGCCGGCGGCCGCCGCCCCGCCGCGCGCTTGTGCGGCGAGCGCAGCTGCGCGCTGAAGCCCGACGACACCGAGCGCAGGAGGCCGCCCATCGCGCCCACCGCCTGCGGACCGCCGGCGCCGTAAAGCGCTGTCGGTTTCTGGGCGCGAGCAGTCTCGGGCCGGCAAAGCCCAGCCTGACAGTGTGACAACCAGGGTGCCTCAAGAGAGCTTCCTGCCGTGCACGGCCTGGCGGGTGAGCGGGCGCACGTCGAGCGAGTGCCGGCCGAAGCCGGCCTGGCGCGCGCGCGGGCGCGACGCGTCGGCGCTGTGCCGCCGCTTGCCGCCAGCCCGCCGCGCGCGCCGCGCCTCCAGCCCGCGCCGCAGGTCGGCCGCATACGCCGCCTGCAGCACGGCCGCCGCGCTGCACTCCACCAGGCTGTGCACTGCGCGCGCACGGGACCGCAGGCTCGAGTGGGCCGCCTGTGGGAAGCGCGTCGTAGGAGGCGCAGCATTCCGCTCCTCCCTGTACACAGACATGCAGATGCCAAGCCAGTCCACGCCTCAGCCAAAGTGTCACCATAGCTGCACCACAGATTATACACAATCTCTGCAACGGCACGTCCGTATGTTCATGGTCCCTCCCCGAGGGGGCGCGGCGCACCCAGGTACATAGCAACGAGCGTGATCCACAGCGTGAACACCGGCGACATCGTCTCGGCGGCCGGGATGGCCGTCGGGCCGCGCCCGTCCAGCGGCACGTCCACCGCCAGCAGGCCCGTCAGGCCGCACGTCGCGTTGCCCTGCCCGCACGCGCCCGCTGCCTCCGCCGCGCCCTCGCCTGCGCGCCGTGGGAGGCATGCAGCGCGCGCCGCCCCCGCCCGCGGCCCCGCTGCATGCGCCTCGCGCTGCGAGCCCTGCCCGCACGCGCCCGCCGCATCCGCCCGGCGCCGACGCCGCCCGTGCGGGGCGCCGCCCCCGACGCAGCTCACGCGTCGGGTCTCAACTTGTGGGCACAGCAGGCACGCTGCCATGGTTTGTCCGCCGGCTCCACAGGCTTCCGGCTGCACCCTCTCCTGAGCCCTCTTCTGAAATGTCGGGGGCGCGCCGTAGATGACCCAGCGTGAGAACGCGGGGTGGTCGCGCATGCCGATCGGGTGCAGCCACTTGCGGCAGACGGCCGCGCGCAGGCCGCCGCCCAGGCCGCCGCCCGCCGCGCCCGCCGCCGCCGGTGCGCCGCCCTCCGCGGGCGTCGCAGCCGCATTGCCGCAGAAGCTGTAGTATGTGCTGCGCGCCGGCGCGGGGCGGCTCTGGCGCGAGCATTGCGCAACATAGGCTGGCTCCAGTGCGGCAACACACAGGAGCGACCAGCTTCACGCCACCAGCATGATTGCGCTTGTCAAGCGCGCACTGTAGCAATTGAAAGGGCTTTGCCTGGACTATAGGGCTAAGGTTTGAGCCCTCCGGCAGCGTCCAGTTGAGCGGGGTCAGCCATGCTGCGGCCGGCACGGCGCGGCGGTGCCGGCGGGGCGGGGCGGGGCGCGCCTGCAGGCGACCGACAGGCTCATGGAGTTGAGCAGGATGCAGGCGAGCGCCTCCCTGCGCCCCGCCGCGCCGCCGCGCGCGCCCGGCAGCACCGCGCCCATGCCCACCGCGAGCAGGTGGCACGCGTGCAGCGCGCCGAGCACCTGCGCGGTACTTAGAATGGTTGGGAACCTAGACACCAGCGGTCGGCGGACTAGCTTGCCTGCCTGGAGCACGCTCGGAGCTGCCGCACACACGCCCGCTGCCTTGGCGCTTGCGCATGCGCCCAGCGCACGCGGTGCAGGCGTGGGCCTGTTGTTATGCGCCGGAGATGCGCGTGGCGTAAGGGGCACCGCTGTCAGATACAAAGTGCCGCCTGGTGCCCACAGGTCGGCCTGCAGCCTGCGCTCTGCATTGCTGCTTGAAGGCCAAGCGAAAACTGTCCGCTTGATTCTGGCTCCGCCTCGTGAGGCTGCCGACGACAAGAGGCATCCGCCTGTTTGTGGTGGCGCGGCGCACGCTCGAGCGCCTACCGGATCCCCGCGACAGCCCCACACCCCAATCCACCAGGATGCGTGCATGACAACGGTGGTGGCCAGGGCCCGCGCCAGCAGGGACAGCAGGAAGATGGTGAGCAGCATCGAGAGGTCGGTGCGGACATCGATGCCCAGCGCCTGGAAGCTGGGCAGGTGCAGGAAGACCGCGGAGCACAGCCAGCCGATGTACACCGCGTAGAAGTTGATGTAACCCCTGCGCGCGCGCGCGCGCCGGCGGGCTCGAGCAGTGCGCCCTGGCGCGAGCGCGGGCGCTGGGCGCGCCGCGGGCGCGCGCCGGTGCGTGAGCAGCGGCGCGGCGCGCGCCCGGCCGCAGCGAACCTCGCTCGACGCGCCTAGCTACGTAACAAGGACGCGCGCGCGAGCGCGGGGCGCACTCGGACGCCGAGCCCAGGCCCCTGCGGATGAGCGGCCGCACGTACAGGTACGCGAAGAAGCACGTGGCGCCTGCGCGCACGCCGCGCGCGGCTGACAGCGCGAACGCCGATGCAGGAAGGCCGAGCAGGCGCGCCACACTGTCCCAGGCAGCCCAGCCACGGCCCAGGTGCAGGCAGGACGGGTGCAGCGGCGCTGCCGAACGGTGCGCGGCAGCGTGCAGCGCTTCCAGCCGCTGCGGCAGAAGCTGCGGCGGGCGCGCACCGTAAAAGTGAAACCACTTCTTGTTGAGCGCATACCGCTGCAGGAAGCCCTGCAGAGCACGCCCGCTTGGCCGAAGCACACGACGACTCGCGCAGGCCGTGGCGGTGCTCGAGCGCCAAGAGCAGAGTGCAAGCGCACCTGCGTGCTATCGTACAGGACGCATGCCACTGCAAAAGTGCCCACAAGGTACACCGAGATGTGCGTGTGATTGAAGTAGCGCGCAGCAAGCAGCCGCGGCTGCTGTGGCGCCATCAGAATATGCCCAACAATATCAAAGTTGTCCCGTGCTTTGTAGTTCGTGGCAGACGCATCCTCGCGCAACGCAGCTTGCTTCGGAACTGCGCTCACTGCCCACCAAAGTGGAGTACACAGCGAGCTCGCAACGTCAGCTCAGGTTAATCTCAAACCTAGCATGCCATGCAGGCCTGGCAGCATGCAGACTCATGTCTGCATGTGGGTCCTGGACACCTGAGCCGCCTGTCTGGGGCTGGAGAACCACTGTCAGAAGCAGTTGGGATGTCTTGTGCCAGAACTTGGGCGATACATTACAGTCCTTGAGGAGATCAGGAAAAAACAGAAATCATGAAAACAGGGCAGCGGCGGAGCGGCGCGGCCAGTGCCACTGCGCCGTGCGACCCGCAGTGGCAGGGCAGCTCCGAGCGGAGCCCGATATTGGCCCGGCCAAAAGCACATGGGGCTGGTCGGTGACCACACTACATTGCAAGCCAGTCGGCCATGCAACTGGCTCGAGTCCATGTGCTGGCAGACACACAGCCCAGAATCCAAGACAATTGAGCTTGAGCTCGCAGCCTTACAATATGCCTGTGAAGAGTCAATTGCTTATTCAATTCTACAGCTGCAGGCCGGTTGCGCTGTCGTCCTTCATTTCATGCCAGCCACGCTGCACAACGGAGGCGCGCTGTCTGCTGCTGGCACTGAGCAAGACGGCGCCCTTTGCCACACGCGCAGCAGTGACGCTCCTGTGAGCCTGGTACGCTGGCCAGCCGGCAACTGCTGGACGCCCAGCAAGGCAACACGCCTGCCGCACAGCGCCGGTACAAGCAGGCAGCCTTCTCGGGGACCCAGCAGCCGCAGCCAAGGGTGGCAGCAACGCCCTTTCCGTCAGGGGAGCTTGCGAAGCAGCCAAGCTGGCGCCCGCGCTGCAGCACCCACGCCCGCGTGCACACCTGGCGGCTGCAGACCGCGCTGAGACAGCCAGTCCGGCACGGGCGACGACCGCGGGCGCCTCCCTAGGCGCCGGCGGCCTGCCCGCCGTCCAGCTTGGCGAACAGCAGGTCGCCCTCCGCCAGGTGCAGCGACTGCGGCGACTCCTGGTCGCCCAGCGGGCAGCCGCCGCGCGCGCGCGACAGCACCCACGACTGCCCCGCCGGCGCGGCCACGAAGCTGTGCATGCTGGCGCGCACCGCGCTGACCGCCACGTCGCCGTTGACCCAGATGTGCAGCATTGGCGGCGCCGGGTGCGTGGCGTCGGCGCCGCCGTCGCCGCCGGGCTCGGCCAGCGCGGCCGCCCCGCAGCCAGGGCCCTGTCCTGCCCGCGCGCAGTCCGCCGCCGCCGCATACTCACCTGTGCGCGTCCGGCAGGCAGGTCAGGGGCGCGTACGATACATCAGGACTTTCTCCCCCTGAAGCTTAAGCGGGCTTAAGCGGGCGAGCAGGCGCCCCAGCAGGTGCGCAGGACAGGCGGGCGGCGCCGACGCCGGGGCCTGCGCCCGCGCCTGGCAGGGAGATGCGCAGGTGCAGCGAGGCCGGGGGCGCCGCGGGCGCGAGCGCCAGGCTGCGCAGCGCGTCCAGGCGCATGAGCAGGTTGCTGTTCAGGATCGCGAGCATGCAGTTCTTGGAGTGCAGCGCCTCGACCAGCGCCTGCCGCTCGTGCAGTTCTGCCTCCAGCTCGCGCACGCCTGGCGCCGCTCGCCCAGCGCGTCAGGCGCTAGACCGCTTTCAATCCCCGCCTCGCAAGGGCGGCGCCGGCCCGCGCGGTCGAAGGGACGCAGCGCAGGAGCAGGGGGCGCAGCGCAGGAGCAAAGCGTGCAGGAGCCTGGGGCGCACGGGAGCAGCCGCTGCACGCCGGCGCCTCGGCCTCCAGATCCCCGCGCGCGCAGCTGCCCGTGCACGAGCTGCTGCTGCTGCTGGTCTCCCCGGCGTCCCGCTCCGCCGGCCTGCGAGGCGGGGGCCGTTATCGGGTGGCGGGAGAGGACAGCCAAGCAAAGCGCGGCATGCCACCGTCCAGAACCGGGCAGCGGCGTGCCTGTGCTCTGCAAAGTCCTCCTGCCGGGCGTGCGCCGCTAGCCGGCAGCCCAACCCGGCCGCGTCCAGCGTTTCTGCGGCCTGGCCAGCCGGGTCGTGCAGTCGCGGCCTCTTGGCTGCCCTGCCTCCCGAAGCCTCAGGCCTGGCCATGGCTCGTCGACTGTCGAAGCTGTGGTCTATGGCAGCAAGCAATAGGATCTGATACTAATCCAGCCCTAAAAACCCAACTGCTGTGTGGGCCTCAACTCTGGGTGCAATCTGGTTGCAGCTTGATAGCTTGAACTGCTGAGACCAAGGCACAATCACACAGGCAGAGCAGAAAGCGAGGCAACTCGGCGCTTGGTGTTCCAGGGTCGAAATCAGAACGCAACATCAGCTGCTGTGCAGGACCAGTGCACAGCGCAGACCCCGCGCCGGGCTAAAGTCTGACGCGTGTTTATTGGCAGTACTTGCCTGTACACTTGCCCCCGCGACCAACAGGAGGCTGTGTACTCCAAAGGTGCGCAGGCGGGGGCCCCCTCCCCCCCCAGCAGTGGCAGTTGCAGGCGGCAAGGCAGTATCACCTCACCCCCGCCGCCCCTCTGTTGAGGTGACAGCAAGCGGCCCCCAGGCTCAGGTCCTCAACGGACCACCCGCGCCGGTATGCAAGCGCTTGTCCACTTACCTCACCCGCCTGTGAGCTTCCCCTGTCCGTGCGCCTGACAAACAGCGCACGGTGCTTGCCTGCAACTCCGCCAGACCGGTCTGCAACTCTGCATAGACAGCCGTACAAAAATGTGAGAGGGACAGGGAGAGCGACTCCAAACGAGTACTAAAACACGCCCCACGACATACACAGAAGAAAGGGGCTGGCACTGCGGACAGGCCGCGGCAGCCGCTGTGACGGCGACGAAGGTGGCGGCCAGCACAGCACTCCTGCACATCACTCTTGTGCGTGCAACCCCTTGTGCCTGGACCCCTCCCCGCCACGCGGCAGCCCCTCCCCCGCCCAGCAGCCTGGGCGGTCCCGCCGCCCCCCCGCCACGAACGCCGCAAAAACATGCGGCTGGCGCTCAGACCTCGACCTGGCGGCGCCGCCGGCGCTAGGCCGGCCCGCGCGCGGCGGCCGCCGCCAGCACGGCCGCGCCAAGCGAGGACGCATCGCGCAGGTGCCGCAGCGTCAGCTGCGCCGCGACGTGCGCGCCCAGCAGCGCCGCCAGCGCGTCCTCGATGTACCTGCGCAGCACCGAATAACGAGACCCTAAATTGATGCCCTCTGTCATGCCGCGGCCGGGCGCTCGTATCTGCGCAGGTCTCAGCTGGCAGCCACCGGTTGGTGCGTGGCAGGCTGAGGCGCCTGCTAAGACGCAGGCGACCCGGCAGCCAGCGAGTCCATGCAGGTGTTTGCGGAACAACCCCTGGCAGCTCCATGCAGCAGGGGCGGCCATGTGCACCCCCCGCATGCTCCCATGTCTGCCGGCCACAACCGGCCGCCGCCCGCTGCCCGAGTGTCAGCGCTCGCCCACCAAGTGCTGGCCCGCGCAAGCGCTTGGCCAGGCGCGCTCCGCAGCCGCGCATGCCCTCCGCCACGGCGGGCAGACACATGCCCGCAGAGCCGCGCTGCGCCCTGGCCAGCCGCGAGAGGCATCCGGCCGCCCGGCGCACCCGCGGAAGGCCCCGTAGTGCGCGAAGAGGCCGCCGTCAACGACGATGGCGGTCGGCTGCATGGCCGTGTGCGCGCCGTCGCGGCCCATGACGCGCAGCAGCCCGGCGATCGCCGCCGCGGCCAGCGTCGCGCCGCGCAGCGCCACCAGGTGGCACACCTCGCGCGCCTGCGCGGGATAGGGTTAGGGCGCAGCGGCATCGGCCTGCCTGCCCGCACGTCGCCGCCTCCAGCATGCAGCAGCGCGGCCGCGCTGCGCGTGCCGGGTCGGACGACCGCGCAGCTCGCCGGGCAGCTGGCGCTGCTCGCCAGAGTCCGGCGGCACGAGCTGGCGGCATGGCCAGCGCCCATGTCGCTCAGGGAAAAACTTAGCTTCGGCAGCGCATGGCCCCTGGGAGGCTGGCCAGTGACATGCCCAACGCCCTTGGGGAGGTTCTTCGCCACCCGCGCCGGGCGCCCGCAGGGGGCCTGCACAGACAAGCCCCGCACCACCGGGCGGCGGGCGCGCGCGCACCCGCCAGCGCGCGGCCCAGGGGATGCTGGCCGGCGGCACGCCCAGCGCCTCGCCCAGCTGCGCGGCCACCCCGACCAGGCCCCAGCTGGCGTCGCCGTCGATGCGCGCGAGCGCCGGCGTGCCGAGCGCCCAGGGCTCGCGCAGCCGGCCCGGCACCGCGCCGCCAAACAGGCCGGCCTCCTCCTGCGCGCCGCGCGCCGTGCCTGCCTGAGCCTGCTCGCGCCGGTGCGTGCTGCAGCCCCTGAACCAGTACTCGGGTGCCTTCATTGGCTCTGCTTGACGAAAGGCCGGCCTCCTCGCGTGCGCCGCGCGGCGCGCCGTACGGTCCCAGGCAGGCCCGAGCCGGGACGCGGCCGCGCGCGCGCCGGCCGCCGCCGGGCGCCCCGGCGCGGGCGCAGAGACACGCCGCCTGGGACGCGCACCGCCGGAGGCGGCCCGCAAGCGGCGCGCGCGCGGAACCGCGCCTCAGGCTTAGGGGTAGGGTTCGGGCAGGGCCGCGCACCGCGAGGCGCAGCAGCAGGCGGCGCGCGACCTCGCCCATGTACATGCCGGACACCATCTTCTCCAGCGCCATCTCGCCCGCGTTGGGCGTCGCCGCGTCCAGCTCGCGGTCCGCCTGCCCGCGCCACGCGCGTTCGGCGCCAACGCCACAGCATAGGGATAGGGTTCAGTGTTGCGACATGCAACCAAAAGCGGGCACGGCTGCATGCGGGCAGCGGAGCGGGCGGCGGAGCGGGCTGCGCCGCGCGCTTGCAGAGGTGCGAGGCAGGCGGGCACGGTGGGCCGCGCGAGCGTCGAGCTGGGCCCCCGAGCAGGAGCGCCGCGGCGCCTGGAGGAGCCCTGAGCGGGCTGCGCCCAGCGCCGCGCGAGGGGCAGCACAGGCGGGCCGGCCTGCGTCGCGCTGGCAGCCGCGAGCCAGGTCCCCGGCTACTGGGCAAGCACGCGGCGCCCATGTGCGCGGGCGCGCAGCGCGCGCGCAGGGGCCGCGCGCGCCTGCGTGACGGGCAGCGTCGCGGACGTGAAGTTGCCCCACTCGGTGTTAATCAGCATCTGGCCGGAGTGCTCCGCCGCGTCGTAGTCGTCCGGCAGCCGGCCAGCCGGCAGCCGCGCGGACCGCTCCACGTAGCACGCGTTGGTGCCGGTGCCCAGGATGACGCCGACCATGGTGCGCTCGTCGTGGTAGCGGCCGCCCGCAGCGGTGCCGACAGAGTCATTCAGCAGCACCGTGACGCGCGCCTGCGCGGCCGCGGCGGCGCCGTCAGCACCAGCTCGAAGCGGCGCCGAGCAGGTGCGATGCGCGGCACTTACGGCGCCGGCGCCCCGGGTGTGACCCGCGCGCGGTGGCAGCGCACGGCGCTCTGGCACGCCCGGCAGCGACAGAGCCGGCGCGCCCGGACGCAGCAGGGCGCATGCGCGCAGGCAGGCCACCCCCGAGCAGGCCCGTGTCGTCCCTCGCTCCGAGCCTGCAGCGCCGCCGCCCCAACCAGGCCCGCGTCTTCTCTCGCTCTGGGCCTGCAGCGCCGCCCGCCTCAATCCTACCCCCAACCCTAACCCCTGCGCCGGCGCCCAGGGGCGCGGGCGCGCGCCGGGAAGCCGGCGCGCTCCAGCGCGGCGGAGAGCATGCGCACGGGGTCGGCGCCGGCCAGGCCCGCATTCTCAAAGCGCTTGGTCAGCCGCGCGACCGTGCCCGCGTCCAGTGCCGTCTGCCGCACCGGGAAGCTGAAGCAGAAGCCGACCACGGGCTTGGCGTCGCCGTCGTCGGCGGCCAGCCTGCGGGCGCGCACGCCACCGTCGGGCGCGTGGCGTCGGCGGTGGGCCGCCCGCCGCCTGTGGGGACCAGGCAGGCAGGCAGGGAGATGCAGCCGGCGGCTAGCCCCCACCGCACAAGGCCCGAGGCTCGGCCCGCCCGCGCCGTGGCGGTCCATGCGGCACCGGCTGGGGCGCTGCTGGCCCTAGCATCACAAGGACGGCTGCCGTGCAGGAGTGCAGGTTGCACGGCGTGCGCTGCCGCCCTGGCGGGCGCCGCGCGGCGCGCCCGCGCCGCACGCTTGCGGTATCCGAGCGCCGCGCGCTGAGCAGGCAAGCGCGCGCCCCCTGCTGGCGGTAGGCGGCACCGGGCCCCGGCGCGCACCGGTGGCGCGCGAAGCGTGCGAGCTCGCCCGCCAGCAGGTCGAACAGGCTGTCGGCGTGGCATGTGAAATACTCCTCCGGGATGCGGCAGTCCTCCATGTCCATGCGCTCCTGCGCGCCGCCGGCGCCCTCGGCCGTGCAGCGGAGGCGGGCGCGCTCGCGCGCTGTGCCGGCCCTGATGCGCTCATTACGGCACGCGTGTGCGCGCTGTGCGCACACGCGTGTGCGGCACGCGTGTGCGCGCACACCCATGCGCCCGCACACATGGCCCTCTGCCGCCCTCGGCGGACCAGGGCAATAGCGCAGCGCATGAGAAGAGGTCAGTGACCCGGGATAGCCGCAGGTGGCGCCCACAGAGGTGCTGCGCCGACTTGCGGGGACCTCTGCTGCAACACCTTTGCTTGGCAAGCCGCGCGGCAGCCAGGCGGGAGCAGCGGGGGCGCACCACGACGCCCTTGTCGGGAGAGAGCTTGACGTAAATGACGCGGTAGTTTGTCCCGCCAATGTCCACCGCAAAGAACTCTCCCAGCTCGCGCCTGCCCACGATAGAGATGCCTGGGGTGGTGCAGGCGCGGCAGCGAGCCCTCGAGTTTTTTTAAGGATGACCCGCTGCGCACCCGTCTGGAATCACGTCCACCATGCTCGGCATCATCAGCAGCGAGCTTTCATCGCCCTTCAGGCCCGCCAGTGCCTGCTCCCGGCGCAGCCCGTGCGTGTCATGCAGGCGCGGCCGCCAACTTGCTCGGTGCAACACCCGCTTGCAGTCCGAGCGCGCTGTGAGCACAAGGTAACGCACCGCGCCGACGCACAGACATTGCAAAGCGCGAGCGCGGCCCGCGGGGCCCGCGCCTGGGCTACAAAGTCATCGCGAATGGCCATCACTTGCGCTGGAGTCAGGCGCAGCGCTTTGCGGTACTGCACGCGCCCCCAAGCGCGCGCGTCAGGCTGAGGTGCGGCAGGCACATTCCGCGAATGCACATTGCAGCCAGTGCGTGGTGCACCCAGCACCAAGGCGGGCCGACTCGCCTCCTCCAGAATCTGGCTTTGGCGCCGCCACCTATTCATGTCATGCCGGCACAGATATGCGCCGACGGCCAGGCCCGCGCCGGCGACCAATGCAACCGCAAGCTTGTTCTGTTGGGTCCAGCTGCCAGAAGCCATGTTGCTGCGGCCCACCAACTGCGATGGAAGAGACCAGCACCCTCGCGTCCTGTCTGGTGCACCCCCTGCACCCCTTACACGGATCTCGGCAAATCTCGATTGTTGCGTTCAAACTGCTGCAGCCCTGGCCAGAAACCTGTTGGGCCATGTGCGTGAATAGGTTTTTTTTCCATTTTTTATCAGGCTGCTCGGATCTTGTATTGAGGACTGGAGGTGAGCTGATGATGCAGGGCCAGCGGCACAAATGCCCGCCGCATTCTGAGGACGCGGGGGCCCCGCAGGTCCGGCACGTTCCTCTTGGTGATTGCACGGCACTACTTGGGTATGCATGCAACTCTTGCCACAAACGCATGACATCTCCGAGAAAAGCAGGGCCGGCGCCCATGCGGCGCCCCCGCGCCGCCCGCCGCCAAACAACACATTCTAACGTCCGCCTGCCGCGCGACACGGCGCGGCAGCGTGCGCGCGGGGCTTCCCCCGACGGGCGCTTGTCGACGGCACAGCAGGCGACGCACGCAGGGGACCCCGCTGCACCACGGCAACAGTTCGGCGAGCAGCACAGCCGCTCTTGGGCAGCATGGCGCGCGGCCCGCGCGCGCTGCGAGATGCAGGGCACCCCTGCCCGGTTGCTCGCCTCCGCCCGCCAGGACACGGCTTGGAGGGCTGCACATGCGGCGACGCGCCCACGCGGCCGGCGCGACCGTTCGCCCAGGTGTCGTCGCCCACGGCTCCCCAGAGGCAGCCGCGCGCGGCCCCAGGCAAGACGGCGTGCAACCTTGGATGCGCGGGCCCACCGCCCTGCCCCTTGCGCCTCGCGCCCTCGCCCCCGACTGCAGAAGCTTATCGCAGCCCCTGAGCGCGCGGCCTGGCTGGAGCCGCGCCCCCAGGCTCGCGCTTGCTCGGCAAGCTGAGCGCTGGCGGCGGCTAGGTCCACGCAGGCGCGCGCGTGTGTGGGGGGCTCCAAACAGGGGATGAGGGGAGGCTAGTAGCGTACAGGCTGAAGCAGGAGGGTGGGGGCAAACAGACTATCGGGCGCCCCGCGCGGCCCTGCCCCGCTGGCATGCAGGAGCACTCGCTGCTCGGCCGGCCGGCGAGGGAAACCAAGGTGGAAATGAAACATATGCTAGCCGCCCAACGCAGCCGGATGGGATAAGTACAAACACACGCGCTCCCCTGCCGGCGGCGGGCGCGGCTGGGCGCGCCCCGACCGCCGGCCGGCGCGCAATGCACGCTTCCGCCCCAGGACCTTACGACGGCTGCAGTCAGTCATAACCGCGGCACCTGACTACCTACGAACTCCGCGCGGGGCAAAAGACGCACGCTCGTGTCTGCCCCGTCCTTGTAGGGACCTTCCGCGCTCTCCTCGGGCAGGCTCAGACATCCAAGCAACTCCCGCAGCGCTGTTGGGGCCCCACTCCCTGTTGGAGTTATGGGAAAACTGGGGAGCCGCGTGCGGCCGGCCCCGCTGGCCCAGGCAGCGCGGCCGGGCGCGCCATGCGGCCCTTCTTGAAGTGCAGCCTTCCCCGCCGCGCCTGCAGCGCGCCGCCGGCCCCGCGCCAGCCTGCAACAGCGCTTGCGCGCGCCGCTTGTCACCGCGCACGCGCCGGCCTCGGATGCACGTCCTCGGCGCGCGCAGCGCCGCGGCCACGCCACCGCCTCCGCCGGGATTCAGCCCTGGCGCAGGGCCCCGGCGCAGAAGGCGCGCGGCTGCTGGCCGGTTCTTGCACGGCGGGCCCCGCATGCGTACGCGGGATCGACGCTGCGCGCCGCCCGTCCGCCAGGATCAGGGCGCGCTGCGCATGCCGTCTTTGCCGCGCGCGCGCAGCGCCACCCCCCGCGCTGCTTGGAGCAGGAGCGCGCGGCGCAGCCGGCCCACCATGCGTGCCGCGCAAGTGCGTGCCACCGCATGGCGCAGCTCTGACCGCTGCCCGACCCCCGTCCGCCGAGCAGCGCGCGGGCTGGGCGCGCGCGCGCGCGGCGCCGCGGCGCGCCTCAGGCGGCGTCAGCCTGCGTGCCCGCCGGCAGGCCGCCGTTGGACAGCATGCCGGCGCCAGGCGAGCCGGCGGCGGCGCCGCCGCCGGCCGCCGGCGCGGCGCTGCCGGGCGGCGGCGCGCCCGCGGGGCCGGGCACAGCCGCGGCCGCCACGGCCGCCGACACGTCCGCGGCCGCCGGCAGGGAGGACCCGGCAGCCGGCGCCGCCAGGCCGGAGGCGGGCGGCCCGGGCGCCAGGCTGGGCCCCGCGCCGCTCGGCCCGCGCTCGCGCCCGCCGCCCACCACCGCTGCGCGCGCGCGCGCCGCCCGTCAACGGCTGCGCACGCTGCTTGTCAGGCCGCCGGGACGCGCAGCATGCCAAGCTAGACACAGAGCAAGACCTGAATGCATGCGCGGGCTGCACAGCGTCGGGCAGGCCGGCGCGGGCGCGCACAGGGCGCCAGCGCGGGCAGGCCGTAGCCGTAGCCGCTGCCGCCCTGCATGCCGCCGCCGCCCTGCATGCCACCGCCGCCCGCGCCGCCAAAGGGCGCGGCCGAGCCGCCGCCCATGCCCTGGCCGCCGCCCAGCCCGGGGTTGCCGTAGCCGCCGGGGAACCAGCCGGGCTTGCCCGCGCCCGCGCCGCCGCCCTGCGGGTGCCCGCCCATGGCGCCGCCCAGGCCGCCCGCCCACTCGTGCCCGTACCCGCGCAGCGCGTGCTGCTGCTGCATCATGTGCTGCTGGTGCAGGTAGTACTGCTGCTGCTGCTGCAGCATGAGCTGGTGCTGGTGCGCTGCGCCGTAATCGCCCGGGTGGCCGCCGGCGACCAGGTGGCCGCCGTGCGGCGCGCCGCCGGCGCCCAGCGCGTGCGGCCCGCCCATCGGGCCCGGCTTCGGGCCGCCGCCGCGCCCGTTCACCTGCGCGCGCGCGCCGCCGCACTCGCGCCGCCGCGCCTTGACGCCGTCGGAGCCTGGCCAGAGGGGTAAGACGGTGCTGGTCCCGGATGGAAAGCCGCCGGACACCGCCCAGTGAGCTTGAGGTATACCAGATCAACAGGAAACCAGCCGGGCAGGCGAGCGGGGGGCCCAATCGGCTGGTGATCGCCAGGCGCATGCCCCCAGGCGGCGCTGTAAGCCACTGTCTGCCTGAAGGGGGCCGCGCCTTGACCGGGCCCTTGGCGCCGGGCAGCGGCCCCGGATGCCGCGCGTCGTACGGCGGCGGGTTGGGCGGCGCGGCCGCCAGGCCGCCGCGGTGCGGCGGCGGCGGCTGGCCGCCGGGCATGCCCAGCAGGCCGCCGCCCGGCGGCCCGCCCTCCCTGCCGGGCAGCCCGCCCGGCGGGCCCCGCCCCGGGATGGCGGGCGGGCCCATGTGCGCGCCCGGCGCCAGGCCGTACCCGCGCTCGCCGCCGCCAAAGCCGCCGCCGCCGTGCGGGCCGCCCATCGGGCCGCCGCCCATGTGGCCGCCGCCCGGCGGGCCCACCATGTGCAGGCCGCCCATGTGCGGGCCGGGCCCCGGGCCGCCCAGCGGCCCGCCCGCGCCCATGGGGCCGCCGTCGCCCGGGACGCCCGCGGGGCCGCCGCCGCCGGGCGCGCCGCCGGCGCCGGGGGGGGGGCCCCCCCCGGCCCCCCCCGCGGGGGGGGCGCGCCGGGGCGCGCCGCCCGCGGCCCCGCGCCCCGCGGGGGCGCCGCCGGGGGGGGCGCC
>JAABUU010001886.1_pt1 | contig 32461 bp, 56 predicted proteins | sample 5559301 | NCBI WGS metagenome assembly JAABUU01 (sample SAMN10711884, study PRJNA513360) | rock metagenome | isolation source: Antarctica rocks | place: Antarctica: Victoria Land, Richard Nunatak white
GCGCGGCGGCGCCGCGGCCGCCGCCGCCGCCCAGGCTCGGCGGGGCCAAGCGGGCCGCCCAGGACCTGGAGGACGACCTTGACGACGGGGATGACGACGGCGGGTCGGGCGACTGGCGAGCGATGCTGCGCGCGGTGACCGGCGGCTACGACCCGTCCAGGTGCGCCTGCACACCAGGCAGTACAATGCCCATGTCCCTGTACCCTCTTAGACAGCACCGACCCTCATGCAGGTCTCCATGGTCATACGTAGCAGTGCTCATGTGTGCCAGTGCGAGCGTTGCAAACTATATGCACCAAGCAGGTTCGATCTGCCAGGGCATGAGGGTCATGGGCTGAGGGGCCGCAGGCTGTGACGCTTGTTTGGCGCCCCGCGCCAGGTTTGCGGACGAGGGCGGCGACCGCGCGATGGTCGCCTCCCGCGCGCAGATCGAGGCCGAGGAGCGCCGCTCCGCGCGCCTGGGCCGTGGCGAGGACGAGCGCGCGGCCGCCGAGGAGGCGGCCGTGGCGGCCGCCAAGGCCGCGAAGCGGAAGCGGCAGCGGTTGCGCGCGGGCGGCGGCGCGCTGCTGCTGACCTGAGCGCGCCCGGCTGCTGATCGCCGGGGCGCGGACCCGAGCCGGCTGCCCTCATTGGCCTTTAAGGGCCCGCGACTTGGGTAGCGCCGCGGGCCGGCACACTGTGCAACACCTGTTCCGGTCTCTCGTCTGCGACGCTGGGCTGTGCGTGCCCTATCAGCATCTGTGGCCAGTCTGTGCACTGGAGGCCCATGCATTGCAGCTGAGCATGTTGATTGCTGCTCGCCGCAGCTTGTGAAGCGCGTGCCGTGAAGAGAGATGGACGTGCAGAACAAGAGTCGCCTGCAAACATGATGGTGGGGCAGGCCGCGTATGTTGCCTTACAGGCAGCCACAGAAATGATGTCGTGTTGCCTGCTCGCCCACAGTCTGCTGTGTTGAGTCAGTGCTTTTATGCAGCAGAGTGGCGACTGCCGCAAACTATACCTGTATCTGCTTCACTGCCCTCGACTATCCCCGGCAGGCTCCTGCAGAACTAGAACCAGGTGTCAGTGCTTGCACCGCTGACATCTGCTGCACAGCCGTGACAATGCTGAGACACAAGCATCGCGCTATCCACTGAATTGGTACGCCGCCCGCGGCGCTGCGGCCAGCGCCTCCGACACCGCCCTGATGTGCTCGGGCCCCGTCCGACAGCACCCTGCCGTGCGGGCACTCATGAGAATGTGTACAGATGACATGCGGCGACAGGACGCGCAGCGAGCCAGAGTCACCTGATCACACAAACTTCTGGGGCGCGCACCGCCAATGACGGTCGCGCCCGCGTCGGCCCAGCCTGCGGCGGCCGCTCCGAACGCGTCCGGCGCCAGGCCGGTGCCGTCGAGCCACGCGCGCGCGCGCGCGTCCCAGCCCTCGCCGCTGTTGGGGTACGCCAGCAGGTGCACGTCGGGGCGGCCGCGCAGGCGGCGCTCCGCGTTCAGCCCCTGGGTCGCCGGGTGGGGCTAGGGCTGGGGTGTCATCCGCACACTGATGAAGTCTCCATGTCACTCCGGTGGCGACGTGAGTGCTCCTTCTGCTGCTCACGCGGAAGGGGCGCGACAACGCGGCGTGGCGGGCTTGCTTGCAGAGACGCATTGCGGCGAGGCGCCCGGCCAGGAGGCTTCAACCCAAGCACGTTGACTAAGCCAGGTCTAGGCTCGCAGCTGCGCACCAAGCTGGGGATGTACATGCCAATACTAGAGCGCGCACCCGCAGCAGCGGCGCGACCAGGCGCGGCACGGTGCAGTTGATGCCGAACGCGGCCACCGCCGGCGCGCCCAGCGCGGCCGGCAGGCACTCGCCCGCCAGGCTGTCGCCGGCGCCGGTCGCGACCTCGTCGCGGCACGCGCACGACACCCAGGCCGGCAGGTGACCCGCATCGCCCTCGGTGCGCAGCAGGCGCGCGATCGCGCGGACCTCCGCCTCGCACGGCACCGTCTCGAATGCCAGCACGTCCACGCCGGGCTCGTGCGCAACGGCCTGCGCGCGCCCCGCCGCCCGCCTGGCGCGCCCGCGCCATCCCGCCCGTGCTCGTGGCAGCGCCGGCTCGCGCGCGCGCCGCAGCCCATGCCGGCAACTGGGCGTGCGAGCCCGGCGCACGGCTCCCGGCAGAGCCAGGAGCCATGGAGCAGAGTGCGTGCTCCGCACGCATGCAGCAGACGAGGCTGGGCTGCCGCCGCGCGCGCGCGCACGCGCGGCCCCACATGCCTGGGTCCGCACGCGCCCGGAAGCAGCGCGCGCCTGTATGCGCTCGCGGTGGAAGGCCATGAGCTGCGCCTCGGTGACGCGCGCGCCATACGCGCCCGTGAACTCCGACCCGTCCGCGAGCGCCGCGCCGTAGCTACCCAGCGAGAATGCGACCAGCGGCCGCCCGCGCGCCCACTGCCACCCCGCCAGACCCTGCGCCGACCCCGCCTCCGACCCCGACCGCGCCCCGCCGCCCTCGCGCCCCGCGCCGCCGCCGGGCTCGCCGTTGCACTGCGCCTCGCCGGCGGCCCCGCCGTTGGCCAGGGCGCCGCCGGCGCCGGCCGCGTCGGCGTGCGCGTCGGCGCGCGCGTCGTCTACGTCGGCCAGGGCCTCAGAGTGCTCGGCCCAGAAGCGCTGCCGCGCCGAGTCGGCCAGGCGCACGCTGCGGCGCAGCAGCGCCTCGGCGTCGCCGCGGCCCACGCCGGCGCGCTCGAAGCCCGCGAACGAGGCCTGGTACGAGCACGTGGTCGCGACGTCCGAGCCTGCGCGCCTGCACTGTCTTGGTTGCAGACACACTGTCACAGGTGCTGTGCTGACGCGCCATCCGCGCGCACGCGGTCCGAGTCAGGTCTCACGGCACGCACGCATGCGGCCAATCAGCTGGTAACCAGCACCAGGCAGACCACGTTTTCAGCTTGTGTTCAGGCTGGCGCATAGCAGGTGTCACGGAATATTTGTCAGCGCCTGCGGCGCGCCGTGGCCGTGCATGCGTTCTGCTGCAGGCCAGTTTGGCCGCCGTGCAGCTGCAGTGCCTCAGACAGAGCGGCTCCGGGGGGGGCCAAGCCTGCACGGTAATAGGAGAGGTGCACAGCCTCGACCGCAGCTGGGTCATCCATCAGCACACGGGCGCTCCACAAGTCGTCCTGCGCGCTCAAGTGTGAGCCCTGAGGAGCCAGCCCACTGGACAGCAGAGAGCGTGCTCTGTGTGTGCAGGATACACACTGTTCAAGTGCTACGGTGCCGTGAGTCGGGGACTTTGCACAGCATTGCTGCATGTTCCAACCCTTGTCACGTTGCATATAGCCGTGCACGCCCAACACACCATAATTGAGCGCCTGGGGCTTGCGAGCTGCACGCACCCCGGCAAGGTCCTTCCCCATGCGCTCCAGCTCTGTGGCGAGGCCCCCGTCCAGGACAACGGCGCGTCGCCCCGACCGCCGCCTGCCAGAGCGCAGGAAGGGCGTAAAGATGCTGATCTCGGCCATCGTGCAGCTCAGCTGGGACTCTTGCACGCTTATTCGCCCACAGAAATTTTGTCTCTTGAACATGGACCTCCGACCTACCTGCATGACCCTGCAAAGGCACCTGCCAACTTTTCAAGCTGGCATGTCGTGCTGCATTCCGTGGATGGACTATGATTGACTCAGGGCCCCTGGCGGCCCAAACCAGGGCCCACTCATCGCGAAGCCATGCACAGCTGCTACATCCATCACTAGAGTTGTGAAGCCAGAGCCAACTGTCGCTGGCTTCTCTCCGACTCAGCATGCAACGGAGTGAGGCAGCCGGCACACGTAAACGAGCAATGCGGGCATGCTGTTGCTACAGGGGTAGTAAGCATTTGCGCTGTTGTAAATGTGCGGCTTTTGGGAGCTGGTCGTGACGCACACACAGCGGAGATCTGCTGCAACAGCAGCGTGGCCAACTGCATCTCAGCCACAATCTTGCAGGTTGGGATCACCACGCTGCACCACACCCACTCCCGCAAAACTTGCAGCCCTGCCTACAATCATGTTATTGCACCGGCTGCCTACCCTGCACTGGCTGCCTACCGGCAGGGAATGCTCAGGGCTGCACCTTTGAGCACCTACTCTGCAGGGCTCACATGCCCCCACCCTCTCAACATGCAGGCCCAGATGTTCATCACCCACACATGAACACAGTCTCCTCCCTCCGACGGATACATTCATGACCAGGCCATGCAAGCGGCATGCTATGCACTGATGGCACGCTTGCTGACGCAGCAGCGCGTGGCACCAATCCCTTCCAGGAGCATCAAATAATGCATAGACCCTCAAAAACCACTGTGATCCATTATACCACCACTTCTGCCAAGAGCCACCCAAGCACGGCTGCTAACCCCTGTTCCACCGCAAGCCATGAGCATGCCGTTTCTCTACCCACGCCAGCAAGAAATAAACAATTGCAGGCCCCAATGCAGAGCGCACTGCATGCGACAGCACGCCAGACAAGGCGCATTAGAACCAGTTCAACCCGCTCAGCTGCCTAGTCGGTCAAGAGTGTCTGCATTGCCTCTATTGCTGTGGTCGATGAAATCGCTGCGTCCTCCTGCGATGCGTCTAAGCTCCTCAGGAGGATGCGGCGCTGTTGCTGAGCACAATCTGGTCCAGGCAGAAGGACACGCTGCTGCCGCCCGCATTCTCGAAGCCGATCTGCGCGCTATGCTCGCGTGAGAAGCCAGAAGCCATGGGCAGACACACAACGACGCGCCGGCGGACATGGAACATGGCAAAAGTGCGCTTCCCTTTTGGCTCGACCACCTTTGCTCACCAGCGGTCAACCGAGCCGTTCTGGCCTACTGAGCTGGCTTTGCTGTGCAAGGTCCAGCGACGCACCACCAGAGCTGCACCACTGAAACGCTCAGGATGCCACAGGCAGTTTGCCATAGCGTCTCAGAGACAAGCAGCCTGAATCAGTGACACCATGCTACCATCAAGTGAAGCGCCAGGGAGACACGCTTGCCACGCCGGGTCACTACAAAGCGCCAGAGGGAAGCAAGGTACATGTTAAGCAGTCAGAGAAGCACATGCTTGTCTCATGCGCGCACCTGGCTCGCAGCGCTGTCGGCAAAGGGGCAGTTGAACTGCGACAGCGGGATGGCGAACTCCGCATACGCCCCCAGCGTGCGCGCGGGCGTGGCGCTCTGCAGCGCCACCGAGCTGCAGTAGCGCTTGTTGTCGTAATCGCCGATCGATACCTGCGCGCGGGCCCTGGTCAGGCGCTTGCTCGCATGGCCAGCGCGCTTCCGGCTGTCGCAACTGCTCTGCCTGCAGGTTTCGGCTTCGGTCGGCCTCCTAGCTGAACGCAGCACTTTTCAGACATTCAGGACCCCTCTGGTGCCTGATAGCGTGCACGTGCCAGGGGTGGCCGACAGCACAGCACACTGTGTGTTGCTGCTCGTCGCGCCGGCGCTGCATCCTTGAGCACAATGCAGATTGTGAGCACCTTGCACACCCTTCCAATTTCTTGCAAGCCCCCGCCCGGCATGCTTTCAGGTTGGGGCTGCAAGGCCCTGCGCGCACCCGCAGGTTGGGCACCGCTGCGCTGCTGCCGCCGGCCTGGCTCTTGACCGCAAAGCGCAGCACGCTGGCGCTGGCGAACGGCGACGCGCTGGACGCCGCGCAGTCGCGGCAGGCAAATGTCACGCCGCCCGCGCTGTTGAGCGTGAAGCAGGTCGCGTTGCTGCCGCCCAGGCCCTGGCCCTGCGTGCGGCGCCGTCCCCAGCTTGCAACCCTGCATTCTTGGGCAGCCTTCACGCAGCACACCGCGCGGCCAGGCAGCAGCGGCTGGCGCGCCGCAGCAGGTTCGGGCCAGGCATCATGCGGCAGTGCGCGGCAGGCTCGCAGAGCGAAGACCGCTGACTATGCCGGCGCAAGCGCGGCAGGCCTCCCCGGCGCCCGCAGCCGGTCGGCGCAGCAACCGGGCCCGCGGCGCAGGGCGCGCACCGCGGCCCAGAACGCAGAGGCGGACTGCTGGTAGGGGAACCAGGCCCAGCCGGACTCCACGCGGTCGCCGTACACCGTGTTGTTGATGTAGCCGGGTTGGAAATTGAGCGCGCGCCGCGTGACGCAGTCCACGGGCCGGAAGTCAAGCATCATCATGCCGTACAGCGGGTGCGCGAGCTGCGCGCCGCGCAGGTGCCTTACGCGCGCGCTCAGGACCGCACCTGGTCGTGTCACCGGCGCATGGCCGCCGCGAGGTGGGCCCTAGCATGACAACGCCGGACACCGGGTGCTCCAGCTCGCAACCCTCCGCGCTCTGCACACGTGCGAATGGGCGGTACAGTACGCACGGGGCTGTCACATGCAAGCACGCAGACGTGCAAAGCGCGGCCCCAAGTCTTGCACATGGGCGCTCGCAGACGACACATGGCCACAAGTGCAGTCTTTGCAGATGGCTGGTCTGAACACCGCGCACATTCTGGAAGGCCCAGTAGGACAGGTCAAAGTGGTAGATGTCGCCGCAGCAGGGCGGGTTGGTGCCGGTCTGCGCGCGCCCCCACGGTGTCAGCCCCATACTGTCTGGGGGCCTTGATGGAGCAGCCGCACATTGCGGCAGCTTGGTGCTCACGGTACGGGCCTCGGCCTCTTCAGGCCAGCCAGGTGCCTTGCCTGGCTTCCCGCGGCCCTAGCCTGGACCTCTTGAACGTTGCACCTCCGAAGATGACACAACTACGCAGCAAACACCACACCGCCGCACAGGCTGTAAAGAACGCACGCGTCCCCACACACACAGGGTGGCAATGCCCACACGATATTGATGCGGGGTCAGCACCCGCTGCCTAGACCCTCCTTCAAAACAACAGCACCTCCGCCGCCTGCACAGGCAGCGCCCGTGACACCAGGACACCGGCGCAGCGCATAAGGGCCATGGCTGGCCACTGCGGCGCCGCGCCTGCTGCGTGGACCCGCCGCCCTCGGCGCCCGAGTACTGCACACAGGGGCAGTTGTCGGTGATGTGCAGGAACTGCGTGTGCGGCTGACCGTCGCTCGTGTTCCAGCACCGTGTGTACGCCTCGTGCTCCGCCATGAGCGGGTTGCCCGGAAACCTGGCACGAGGGCGCGCCACATCTCGCTGCTCCTCAGGGCACCCCTCGCCAAGCCGCGCATCCCGAACGTCTCCGCATCTTCGCATGTTTGCAAGCACCTGCTTGTTGGCCATGTTCAGGCCAGGTATGACAGTGATTCGGGCACGTGTCGTGCAGGCGCGTTCGTGCGCGCGAACATGGTGACCGAGCGCAGGTCTGCCTGTCAGTTTGCGCATACCTACATGGGCTGCATAAGTGGGGTGCGTTGTCGTGGCCCACCAGCGACGCACCGCACAGCAGCTGATGTGAGCCGCTGACACCTGTGGTGCGCAGCAAGTGCAGGCAGGCATGCACGGCAGGGTCGGATGCTGCAAGCAGGGCTCACGTGCGGCCAAACTCGTCGGTGGCGTTGGGCGCGCGCGCGTACATGTTGTACCTGCAAGCGCAAGCGTGACGCTCAGCAATGCAAAGGAAGACACCATATTCCAACCTGCACAATCGCCAACGATGGCACCCCCAGAACCTATTCAGAAACATGTGCGGTCGGTTGCTGGTGACCCCGCAGGCAGGAGCCGCTGCAAGCAGTGGCTGCATGGGGTTTAGGGCGCAGCAGCGACCCCCGTGGCCGCGCACCCCTGGTCGGTCCGGAAGACGGAGGTGCCGTTGGATATGATTGGCCCGGTGTGGCAGCGGACCTCGTAGCAGCGCCCGCAGCTGCCCGGGTAGTCCGGGTCGTTGTTGGCCAGCGCCGCGATCGAGTCGCGCGGGTAGACCTCGTCGGCGTACGTCACGGCGTTGCTGCCTTGCTGCGCGCACACAACGGGGGGCCGCGGTCGGACGCGAGAAGGCGGGCCAGCCGCACGGCCGCACATAAGGACCTGTGGCTGAATGCACAGCACGCCTGCCTGTGCCACACGATCACAGAGTCGTCTTTGCAGCAATGCGCGTGCTCGCATGCTGCACTGCTGCAGCAGCCGGGCAGCTTCTCTCCCGTACAGCACAGTGTCATAGTACCTGTTTGCGGATGCACTTGCTTGCATGAGCAATGTCCTTGCATGCTTGCCATACGCTGCAGCTACTGCAAACCAAAATAAGTACGAAAGCAGTCACTCGGTACCAAGGTTGTGCACCTGGGCACTTGCAGCCGCGCGTGCTTACTATTGTGCCTGCGTCACAGGTGCACCGTGCCGTGCGGCACGCGGACCTGCTGGTAAAAGCCGCAGCTGCCGAAGAGGGTCGTGCCGAAGCCGTACTCCGGCGCTGGGCCGCGGTCCGAAAAGTGCGACAGGAATGATTCCGGGCCCCCATTGAACGTGCCGCGCCTGCGAAGCGCCGCACTGAAGTGTCGGACACTCGAGCGCTGCAGCTCCAGGTGCGCACCCGTGCAATACCTTCAAGCGTACTAGAAAGTGTACTTTCCAGGCACGGCAGGTGGCAAGCTGCGGACCTACAGGGAAGGCAGTCAGCGAAGCATGCACGTCTGCTGCTGAGCGCGAGCGCACCCTCGGTACCAGCCGTCACCCACAGCAGGCGCATTTGTGGTGATGGCCGCTGCCGGCGCGGCAGCGGCCAAGACCAAAAGCGCGACGACGGCTGCTGCGTAGCTCAGCTCCATAATTTGTCTCAGCGACACACGCCTAGCGCCTAGCTGCACGGTTGACCCTGCGCAGCACCAGTGAGCACGAGCATGACTACGGACGTCGTGGGCATGATGGGTAGCTTTGCTTTCCAGTGGCTGGCGCTCAAGTGCAGCACCAGTGCCCACACCCAAGTGCAACTGCACAACATCCTGCACAAGCAGACGCTCCGACTGCAGCGGATGGGCTGGGGCTGCACATGGCGCCATCAAAGCATGTACTGTACAGACAGGCGCCACTGTGAAGAGTTACGCCTGGCTAGCGTTTACCGTCTCAACAGGTGCAACACATACGTTGCCTTTCTTGATTGCAGCGTGCACCATTTGCCAGTCTGACTCCTGAGCTCAATCTGCACTGGCTGTGCAAGCGACTTGGCAGTAAGCGTGTAGTAAGCATTAGGTGCCCACTATGCTAAAAGCGTGCACCCATTGGCAGTCAAGGTTCCTTGCGCAGCGGCCCCTGCGTCAACCCCCCCCCCCTCAACAAACATGTGCAGTAGCCACACCTTGCCACGGCCTCGCTGGTCTTCACGAGGTAAGAAGAGGCAGCTGAGGGCGGAAGACAGGCTGAAAAAAAAATTGACAGAAATTTACATACTGGACCCCTACACCTCCCAGGTTTAGGATGTGACTTCCACCGCTACTGCGGCACTGTAAACTAGGCACGTGACTCTCTGTTCAACACGGAACGCCCACATAATGCGAGCACCCGCACTACGCAGCGCAGTGCAAGCATCCATGCCGTAGTTTCTAGATCGCAAGGCGCTGCCATGGTATCTGTGATATACATATCACAGAGACCGTGGCAGCGTACATACGCATACGTGATGGCTGTTGATGCTGCAAAAAAGCCAGGCAGAATACTTCACACAGCAGGGGCATACGTGGGTGGCTAGTCACTTACTGGCTCCACGCAGTGGATGCGGGAAGTTTTGCATGCAAGTAATCACCCGCGTAGCAAGCAGTCGCATGGATGCATGCCTGAATAAAATGTCTGGAGCGCACCGAGCACACATCAAGGTTGAACAGGCTTGCAGTCAGCGCGCGCGTAAGCACAGCAAGACCGCTGCTGCCGCAGCCAGTCATCAACAAAGCCGCTGTCCCGTTCAGGCTTGCCAGTACGCATTGTAAGGCTGCCTCGACCGCCTCCTCCACTGCGCCGCTTCCTGTGCACTATCTTGCTGAACAAAGCGTCTGATACAAGGTCGACCAAGAATAGTGCTTCTTCCACATAAGTGGTACCTTGAGTCCCGCTTGAGCCGCCCGCTCCGACCTCAATCTCCTTCTCGTAGCGCCCGTCTCAGCAGCGGACTCGGCATAGGCTTCTCCTCCGGCCATGCGCAGGTGCGTCCTTCAGCACTCTCGGGAGCCACATTTCCGGGCCGTTGCCTTGGTGAATTATACATTTTGTATTTGGAGATTACAACCTGCCTGTCACACCGGTTAGGTTTGGCTGTACCGTGCAGTCAGGGTGCAAGTTGCCTGACGCGTCTCTCACACAAGCACAGGAGTGGTAGAGCGCGTTCTACAGTCAAAGTCCTTGCCTTGCACGCTACCAGTCAGCAGATCTGAGCTCGGTCTTGCGTGGTGCTGGTCCGGCTGGCGCGCGCGATCTGGCCTCGGCTCAGGGATCAGCTGGGCCGCAGCGAGTGACGCTGACGCGCGGAGTGCGTGACCGCTGCCGGGCCCGCCAGGGGCGTCCGCGCGTGATGGGGCAGCTCGTGGGGGATATATCGGCCTGGGCGGGCAACGTGTCCACCAGTGTGGCCATCGTCTTTGTCAACAAGATTCTTATGAACGCCACAGGGTATGGCTTCAAATACGGTGCGCGGCGTGTGCCATGGTATTATTTACGATTTGAACGCACCCCGACCTTGCAGATCCTGAACGCTGCGTCATCCCTGTGCATGCCTTCTGAACAAGCAGAAAGTTGTGTGGCTACAAGCCGGACGCTGCGAGCGCGCTGACTCGGCTGCGCGTGCGCAGCCACCACGCTGTGCGCGCTGCACTACATAGCCTGCTCGCTGAGCATCTGGACCATGCAGACGCTGGGCGGCGTCAAGCGTGTCGCGCTCCCCATCTCAGGTGTGGTTGTGCGCGTCTTGCGGTGCTGGCCCGCTCCAGCAGCGCCACCCGTGCGCCGCGCCTGCGCAGCTGCTGAGCGCCGAGCTCACGCGTCGGCGCAGACCTGATCCTCTTCACCGCGACGGCCAACGTGTCCATCGTCTCGCTGAACCTGTCGCTGATGCTCAACCAGGTCGGCTTCTACCAGGTCCGCCTCCCCCGCCGCGGCGCCGCACCAGCTACTGCGCCCGCCTGCCTGCGCCCGCGCAGCGTTCCCTGCTGCCGGCTGACCGGGGTCTGCCTGTGCAGATCGCAAAGCTGCTCATCATCCCCTTTGTCTGCCTCGTGGAGCGCTGCTGGCTGGGGCGCGTGTTCACCAAGCCCGTCATCCTCTCCGTGCTCACCGTCGTGACGGGCGTGGCCATTGTGTACGCGGCCCTCCCGCCGTCCGGCGCCAGGCGCTGGCCCGCGCGCCCTGCCTGCCTTGCTTGACAGGCAGCAAACTCGGGCAACTGCACTGCTGCACCTGCTTTTGGTCTTCAAGCCTCAGCCAGAGCGCACCTCAGCCAGCAGAAGTCTCAGCAGCGCCCCTTGGACACTAAGGTGCCGGTAGTGAGATGTGCTTGCACTGAAAGGAATTTGTTCAAAACAGCGACGCACCCGGGGGACAGGACCTGCTGCTCCATGCCCGTTCGCATGCGCAGCCCCAGGGCGCTCCCTGAAAGCAAAGCGCGCGCGGCGCTCGCGCGCGCCTGAGGCGCGGGCGCCGCCGGGGGCGCAGGACGGTGTCGGACGCGCCGGGCGGCGAGCGCAACCTGGCGGGCGTGCTGGTGGCCGGCCTGTCGGTGCTGTCCAGCGGCATGCAGCAGATCTTCTGCCGCTCCATGCAGCAGAAGCACGGCCTGGCCAGCCACGAGCTGCTCGCCAACACGGCGCCCGCGCAGGCGCGCCGGCGCCGCCGCGCCCCGGCGGCCTTGGGTGCCCCAGTGCCTCGCCCGGAGTTGCGAGGGCGCGCCTGCCTGCGCTGTCTTCGCCAAGCCCCTGCCGCTCATCCTGTCGGACGGGTGGGCGGGAATGCAGCCAAGCAGGGCACAGGACACGAATGGGACTGCTGCGCGGATACACGCATGTGAAAACCAGGCAAAACATGCACTGCCTGATGGGCCCCGGCGCACCTCAAAACACACCCAGACCTTGCTGCGCGCGTACGCGCGTGCAGGGCTGGTCCCTGCTGCTGGTCGGCCCGTTCCTGGACCGCTACGTGAGCTCCGCATGGGTTTTCAACTGGGCCTACTCGACGCCTGGGCTGGCCATCCTGGCCCTGTCGTGCACGTGCGCGGTCGGCGTCAACATCTCGCAGTTCGCCTGCCTCGGCCGCTTCTCCGCGGTGTCATTCCAGGCGCGCCCACGCGCGCGCGCGACGCAGCGCTGCGCCTGAGGCGCCTGCGGCTGCCTGTTCGCGTCGCTGCGTGCCTCGCTGCCTTGCTGGGTACAACACTCGGCTCCTGTGCTGCACACAAGCTGGGCGTGGAGGCCTTGCACAGACTGGAAGCCAGATGGAGACACGCACACGTCCGCAGTTGCCCCGTGGCAAAACCCTTGCTTCGGCGGCCCCGTACGTGTGTGCCGCTGACGGCGGCGGCGGCGCGCAGGTGCTGGGCCACAGCAAGACGATCCTGGTGCTGCTGGGCGGCTGGGCGTTCCTGGGCGACCGGGTGTCCGGCCGGCAAGCGTTCGGGATGGCGCTGGCGGTGGCGGGCATGGTCGCATACGGCGTGGCGTCCAGCCAGTGCGGCCCCCCTCCCAGCCGGCGCCGCCCCCCCGCTGCCCCCGCGGCGCGCGCCCGCGGCCCGCCCATGGGCGCGAGTCAGCACATCGCGGCTGCTGTGCCGCTCGCGCTGGCGCGCCGCACCAGCCCGCGCAGGCGACCCGCGTGACCCGTTCAGCGGGCACGCATGGACCCTAGGGTAGATGCGCTGGATGCTGCCTGTGCGGCCCTGGCAGCAGCAGGGGCAGCAGGCACCTGCCGTCTACGCCTGCGAGGCGCCAGCCAGCAGCCGCCAGCCCGCCACGCGCAAGCCCTGCCGTGGCAGCAGCTTGGCCAGCCCTGATGCAGGGCACACAGCGCTGAGCCAGCACGACCACGCCGCCCGACGACCAGCCCTGACAGCGCGCGCGTCATGCCGGCCGCCGCCCTGCTTGCGCTGCAGGGTGCGCTGGTCAGGCCTCCCTGCTCGCCCACCCCGCCTGCCGCGCCGGGCTGCAGCCGCCCGATGGCTGGGCTGCCGCCAGGTTGCTGCTGCGCTGCGTGGTGCCGGGCTGCCATCGGGGCGCGGCCGCTGCCCAGGCTCCCTACAGCAGGGTGCGGCCAGGCTGCCCGGGGGCGGCGGTGACGCGCGCCGCGCGCGCCAGGCCGACGGTCGGGAAGAAGAATAGCAACGCGGAGGAGGCCGTGGCGCTGCTGCCGGCCAAGGGCGCCGGCACGGCGACCGCGCACGTCGTCGTGCAGCACTCGGCGCGCCACGCCAACCACAGCCCCAACAACAAGCTGGGCGCCCGCCTCGGCGCGGCGCGCACGCCCACCAAGGACGACATCGTGTGAGGCGCCGCGCGCGCGCGCGCAAGCCTGCGCCGCGCTGGCAGACGGGCCATGCTCGTGTGATATGCGCCGCAGGTGGTGCTGCAGGATGGGTGTCCTCGGGAGCCCCACCCTGCCCTGGGATGCTGCTTTGTAGCCACGCCCATGCCTGTGTGAGGCGTTCAGAGCGAGGGCGGTCTGTGTGCGCTTGCTGGCTCGCGCACTAGCTGTGCACACCAGCTTGGCTGCTGGAAGGCATGCCGCGCGCACCGGGGGTTAGCATGTTGAGCGCGGGCTTGTCGCAGCTGCCACAAGAGCTGATTGCTGCAGGAGAGCTCGTCCAAGGCTATATGTGTGCGGCCGTCAGCTGCAATGTCCATGTATGGTCGGTGCCACACGGGAAGATATCACTTCAGTCCCCTCGTTTCCGCATATTATGCAGGGGGCAGCACAGAGGTCTGCAGGGGCTGAGCTGCTGTGCCTATTAGTCGTCGTTAGATACCACGGCTGAGGTGCTTTATCACAAAGGGAGCTGCGTAGTCATAAGGGAGCGGTGGCTTGCATCGCGGGCCATGCTGGCCCTGGGATGGCTGATGCCATGGGGCACCCCCGGGTTGAGTGGGGAGTGGTACGTCAGGGCCAAGTTGACTCCGCCGGGCTGCGCACTGCTCAACTACATGCAGATCTTATCTGCCTTGCCTGCTGGAAATCTGCTCACCGCCCTTCTGCCCCTCAGGGGCCAGTGTGTGGCCCATCAACGGCCGCACGCGCACCTACTGCTAGGAATGCACTCCTGCATGCGGTGGCTGGGCGGCCGCGAGCGGAAGCCCAGCCACACAGAGAGTGCGCGCGCAGCTGCGTGATTGCCATGGCCATGGGGATGTCACCCGCCCCAACTGTCTGTCTGACACAAGTATTTGGGGCACTTCCTGCCGGGACTGCTTGTGTTGCATGACGTCGCATACCAGAGTCGGCCGCTGCAATGCATGCCATCCCTTTCCACCCACTAGGTCCCTTACTAGGCGGTACGCCTTTTGGTACATGCATCGGATAGGCTCGCCCGCATGCTGGGTCACAGTAAGGATGGCAGGGTCTGTGCTCTGACTGGTGCAGCCAGGAGCGCCAGGTTGCTGCATGAACTGTGTAACATACACCCTCGCATGACACGAGATGCGTGGCAAGCTGTCCATACGCGGCGTATGATACGTATGATACGTATGATACGCCCCATGAACAAGCGCAATCTCACGACACCAGTGCTCAACTGGTTGATGAGCGTGCAGCAGCAGACTTGTCATTCTGCAGGCGCAGCACGTTGTCAACATCCTGGCAAGTTGCGCACAACTCGATGCGCACGCCACGAGCCTCAAGGCTCGCTCTTACTCCTCGTGCAAGTTTCCATCCCCTCACGCATGCCCCTGAGCACGTCGCTCGCATACACGGCGGCCGTGCAGAGCTGCTGCGGGCGCGGGCTCCCCAACTGCGGGCTTGCCATCCCTGCTGCTGCTCCAGCTCAGCGGCCGACTTGCCTTGCGCCGTTGGCGCCACCCTCACTTGTCAGAGCCACTGCTCAGTACTTGCCCGCCCAGCTCCCTCCCTCGCGCGCCTCCTCCCACCGCTCTACCTGTGGTAGCAACAAAGAGCAGATCAGGGAGAGAGTTCCTGTACTACAGGTGTTAGTGCGGTAAAGCCACATCAACACTGATACCAAAGGGAGGAGGGCTGGCGAACTGCAGGCACAGTGACCCCACAGTCAGCACCGCTAGGGTACGCTGATCGGCGCTGGCACGTGGAAGGCAGCCAACTTGCGCAAGCGAGCTTACACACATTCTAAGCGCTCCCTGATCAATTTGCTGACAGGCACGCGTCTGCATAGGTATACGCATCCCTCGCAGCGCGTCACGGCGAGGGGAGCAGGGTGGCCTGAGCAGCGCACCCAGTCGTTGGGGCAGAGGCTGCGATACGCCTTCTTGTAAAACTCGCACTGCGGGTCCTCCTCGCCCTTCTGCGACTTGCACCTGGGGGCGCGAGCAGGAGCATGAGGTGAACACGCCTTTGCGCGTTGCGCATTGCGCACAGGGAGGTGACGCGAGCCAGCCGACACCTTCAAACACTCAACTGCTCTGCAGCAGACGCCTGCGCACACGCAGCGCCTGCCAGTCCATCACCCTCCGCACAAGCGGCGGGAGCCGCACCTGTAGAACTCGTTGTAGCGGGTATAGCAGTGGCGCGCTTGGTTGGTGGACGGAAAGCGCGGATCGTGGGGCGCGGTGGCTACCACGACCTCAAACTTTGGCTCCTCGTCCTCCTCGGCCTCCTCCGCGTCCTCAGCCTCCCCTGCCTCCTTCTCCTCTCCCTCTTCGCCGCCCTTCTCGGCATCGACCTTGACCGCAGGCTCCTCCGCAGGCGCATCCTGCGCATGCGGCGATATATCCTCCCGCCATCCAACACAGTGCAGGAGTGTGTTGGAGCTGCTGTGCTTGCCGTCAACTGCCCTGCCTGACAGGCAAGCAGCCCGCTGCTCTTTGAGGGTCGAGACGCATGTCAATACGCGCAGGATTCACTCCCCAGAGCTTTGACCCAACCAGTGACGCGCTGCTACAGTCTCAGCAAAGTGTTGACGTTGCTTGCAGCGTGACTCCGTGCGCACCTCGACATGCTCTGCGGCCTCAGGAGCATCCTCGCACCGCGACGTGGTGACCCCCATCTTCAACCAACTCAGCAGAGCTGACAAGCGTGTTCACTGGCGGCGAACGCACTGCCACCTCCCGTCCCACGGTTCAGCTGCAGAAAGAGGATGTTTTTAGGGCATGCTCGACCATGCGCATAGGGCAAGAGTGACCATGGGCTTTTCTTCCACGTCCGCATGGTCGTGGACTGTCTGACTTGCTTTGATGCACGGCGCTCGGCTCTGCTCTACAACATTCGCAGGCAGGGCGGGACCGCGAGGTATTTGCGCGCCAGCACCCCTGCCCTCAACCACGTAGTGCATATATCACACTCGAACACCAGCACATTGCCACCAGACAACAGACTGGCATGAAGCTACCAGCCTAGGCGCAACGACAGCACCACCTCGGACGGGGCAGCACAAAGTCTGCATGACAGACTTATAACAGCCACTAATCCTAGAAATGCGGCTTGCAGCACGCATGAGCATCATTGGTAGCTTTGCACGTGATGTTGGTACCCACCTGTACATGATGTACGAGCGAAAGTCCTCCTGGGCACTGGGGACTGTACGTGAGCGAAAAGCATTCTGCTAGCAGCCAGGCACTCCTCGACACATTCTAACCAGAAAATCCTGACAGCAGAGCAGCACAGCAGCCATACAGCTGATTGGCTGGCGGCCGCCTGTGCCTGCCCATGCAAGCGCAAACGGGGACCCAGCTAGACTCCAAGACGCGGCACAGGCGCCGCGCGACACACATGTATCAAGCTCTCTCCTCCACTGCCTCACCAGCGCACCATCAAACAATGAGCAGCTGCTTGCTGGCCCATAGCGGGCCCAAGATATGCTTGTGCTGGTCAAATGTGACCCGCACCGCCTCCACAAAGCGCGCATGCGTCTCATCGATCTGCGCCTGGCTTGGCTCGTCGCACTGCGTCACTGCAGTAGGGACACACTCCTGATTCAGCACTGCCTGGTAGGATCATCCATCGCCGCTGGCAATGACTCAGCAAATCACAGCTGCCTTCAGCAACATTCCACCCTGGGTGACATGCACCCGCACACTGCTGGTGCTGCGGGCATCATGCAGTGCTGCGAGTAAGTGGCACACAGTGTCAGGCCAGAGGTTGACAACGTGTCCCAGATGACACGTGCAAACCAGGCCTACAAACGCAGTACACCTGCCACTGCAGAGATGTGCAAATTATCTGCGTGTCATAGAAGTACCTGTACGTCAAAACAATAAGCTTATTACAACAGAGCGAAGACACTGAAGACAACTGCCGCGCGCACATGACTACAAGCCGCAGCCTGATATGCCGCGGCAGCGCTCGCACCCGCAACAGTCGGCCCGACCGCGCTGAGGATGTCGTGCTTGCGTGGCAGCGGCAGGTTGCAGCGGCCCCAGAAGAAGCACATCGATGTGCGCAGGCGGCGCGACAGCTCCGGCGTGCCTGCGGCACGATGACTCGCAACCGTTCTCAACATGCGCCTCGCCTATTAGGGCATCTTTGCTGATACACACAAAGGGCCTCTGTTCCATAACGGTTGCTGTTACAAAGTGTTCTTGCTGTCCCATACACTGCGCCTCCAGCCGAGGCTTCTGCTCTGGCATGCGATTCATGATGTGCGCATGTTCCAGTCCTCATGCGGTGCACCAACAGGCACAGAGCGACCTTGGGATCAGTGGTGAGATGGTCAGCACCTGTGACGCTCAGCATCTGTGAAGAGCCAAAGTGGTAGGCAGGCACCAGATCCGCGCCAGCCTGGATGGCGATCTTCACAAACCCCTGCACCCAGGCACGCTTGGTGCATCAGTGTCAGCGGGCACAACTGCAGTGAAGCGCGGGGCATGCGGCAGAGCCGCGAGCATGCCCATGGAACCTACAGGCAGCCAAGACAGGCTCAAACGCACACAGCCGACGCCCCTGGCTCATCAGGGCCCTCCGTGGCACGGCGGCCGCCAGTTCACTGGCAACACTTGACGGGGGGCCCTTGCGCTCTTCCCAAGGTCCGGCCGCACGCTCCCGCACGCACGACCAACCCGCCATGCAGGGAGCCCACCTTGCGCCGCATGAGGTACACGCGCTCCTGCTGCTGCGTCGCGCCGTAGAAGATGCCCGCCACGCCCTGGCCCGCGCTCGCAGCATGCTCACCTGGCCGGCACCGCAGCAAGGTCCCCAGGACAGCCGGCCTGTGCGCAGCCATGGGGCCAGAGGATATCTGTTTCGGGGGGCGCATGGCTGCCTGCTCTCGTCAGCACGCCTGTGCTGGCTGCAGGGAGGCGCATGAGGGCAGGCAGCGAGAGCGCTTCACCACACCCAACACCTGGAGTATGCATGCAGCACCATCAGGTGCAGAGTGCACAAGAGTGTGAGCACAGCATGCGTGCAGGCACAAGAGCGAGGAGCCTGTCTCCAGCAGCCCAGCAGCCACCCAAGGACGCTGGGGGCGGGCCTGAGCCACTCCGCACCTCGACAATGACACCAATGGACTGCGTTTTCAATAGCTTCAGCATCACGGGCTTGTCTGCACGCAAAGCATGCGTCCCGTCTTAGCTGCCATGGCGAAACGCGATTTCTTAGTCTACTGGTAAAGGGTGGGGCGCGTCGCTCACCTGCAGGATAGCAACCCATCCAGCCAAACCTGCGGCAGCCGCGTCAAGCGCTAAGCACAGTCCTCCACAGCTTGATAGGGGCTCCTACCACTAGCCCGGATGCTCATCCAAGCACGCCTGGCGCGTGTGATGTACTTAGCATACTGCTTACATGCAGACTACCCACCCGCTCAGCGCACACTCGAAATGGGTAGCCCTGCCTGAACTCAGCAGCGCCTCGGGAATGCAAGCATGGCAGCGCGGTCCGCCGCGCAGGCGGCAGGGCTGCGCAGGGCGCCGCACATGTGCTTGAAGAAGGGCAGCTGCAGCAGCACGGTGGCCACCAGCCCGTTCATGGGCGCGGGCACGTGCGTGTCCGGCTCGCCGCACAGCGGGAACGACAGCCAGCTGCCCATCCTGCACGGGCAGCCGCCTCTCAAGCATGCTGCCCCGCACCAGGGCCACGACAGCGCCGCAGCGGGATCGCCAGCTGCGAGCCCCGCGCGCGCACTGGCCTCTGCAAAGCAGACTTGCACTTGGACCAGCAATACGAAAGCACTGCATTGATCAGCCAGCCCGCCTTCCTGCACACGCTGGTCCTGCTCGGGCGTGGCGTGATTCAGCCACCTTGTGCGGCAGGGCAGAGCAGAGCGAGCCGCGTCTGAGCGCACACGTGTGCCGCTTGCCTACATGCGTGTGCATGCTCAGGAATGCGCTGAGGACAAGAGGTGCAGGGCGCGCTGTATGCAAGGTTGCTCAGGAACAGAGGGCTTGCAAAGCAAGTCATGTATGATTTCTGGTGGGCCTGGGTGCTTGCTGAGCGCCAGGGCGCACGGGAACACTGCGTGCGGCACGTGGACGAAAATGAAGTGCTTGCTGGGGTCGCTCGTCAGCGGCGCGGCTGGCACAACGCCCCGATACCGGAAGTATCGGCGCCAGCAGTCCCACGTCATGGAGTGCAAGAACCACTGCTGCCTCTGCACGCGCGGCATTGATTGAGCTGTTCAGTGCCCGCAACAGCTGAGCTGCACCTCAGTCTCAAATTGCTGTTCTGCACGCCGCACTGAATTGGGGTGGGTTGACCTCGTAAACGTAGGTGTCACATGCAACAAGCCCTGTGAGGCACGCTTGAAGTGGCAGCCAAGGTTGTTGCGTGGCAGACCACCTGTAAAACGCTAGGGGGCAGCGCGCCTGCCCCGGTGGCAGGAACGCCGCACCGAGCCAGACAGCAAGCACCGCGGCGCCCAGCTTGCTGCCAAACGCCAGCGAGACGAGCGCCACTGTGAGCACAAACGGCGCAAGCCAGGCTGACCTGCACAGCACAGCATTGTTGTCCCTGGCACCAGAGGCGCAGGTCACATGCATAGTAGGATATAACTCTCACATTGTTGACTCACTGGGAGCTGCTGCGCACCCGAATACGACCAGCATGGTGACTATGGCGACTGCCTCCTCCAAAGCTGTGTTGGCCCGCGGGAACGGGACCGCGGCGGGGTCCAGCCGCTGCCCAGGCGCATAGTGTGCCAACCCCGTGCTCTGTTTGTGGAGCACTGTCGCAAAGGGGCGAGCGCCTGCGGCCCCGCATTGCCCACACGTTCAGACTGTCCGAGCAGCCGATGCAAGGTAGAACATAAGCGCGACAGCTGCGTGCGCCATGCGCACTATTTTTTGCGCCACTGTCCGACGCCCCGTTGCCGGCCAGCTGGCCGTTGGTGTCCGCACACTGCACAGCAAGCCCCTGCACACGTCACAGCACCGCCGCACTGCTAATTTGTAGTCACGCGCAGCCACGTGAGGGACTGCGAAAGGAGGGGGCTACAGCAGGTCACCGTAGCGGTGCGGGTGCGGCACACACCGCCATACTCCGGCCCAAGGCCCGCGCAGGCGCCCTTGGTTATCGCGCAGCCCGGCGCTACCCCCGCCTGGCGGCCGACGCTTATGAGTGAAAGGGGAGGCACGCACACAGGTTCACAGTGTCAGTCTATGTCTGTACAGGAGACGGATACCAGCCAATGAGTGAGCGACGATGAGTTCCGAGACATCGCTCAGCGGCTGCTTTTTCAAACGGTTATAAGGTCTTGGTGCCCGCCCGTCCAAGGATGGAGCTCTGCAAGCGGGAGACGTGTAATCAAAGTAAAGCAAAGAGAGCAGTAATGGCCCAGCTGGCCTTGGGACACTGCACATGCAGTGCCAGAGGGCTCCGGCCCGTCCGTGAGCGCCGGCGTGCACGGCTGTTTTGCTGCGCCCGCCAAGCGGAGGCGAAGACAGCAAACACAGTAGAGTACAAGGACAGCTGGTCGGATATTGCTTTTATAGCGCTCTGCCGCAAGGTTTGCTTCTATTTGCAGCTGCTCCTTCAGCAGTGCGGGTACCTCCTGTCCATGTTGACGGGCAAGCGCGGTGCAGGCGTATGGCAACATCGCTGGGTGGCAGTCGCCTCGGCCCTGGAGGGAGGGCAGCGAGACGTATGCGGGCATGGTGGAGGTCTCGCGTGCTCTGATGAAGGCGCGCTCACCGTGTTACGCAGTGCTGCTCATGGAGCACCCCTACGCAGCCTCTGTGCAGTCTTCCAGAGCTTGCAGCCCAGAGTGTCCCTCGAGCAGTCCCCAACGAAGTGGGCAGGAGTGTGTCCAGGCGCAAGCAGGTCCGAGCATACCTGGAATGCGCGTGCTGCGGCCCGGGGCAGTCCCAAGTCAAGTCAGCACACGAGCGCTCAGGCAGGTACACGGCAGCGCCCAGCGGCTGGGCAGCAGTGTGCGCAGGCGGCGCTCCTTGGCAGCTGCCCCGTGCCAGCCACTCTGGCCTGTGCCTCCAGGCCCTAGCGGGGTCAGGACGCGTGCGCGCAGGGGCGCACGGCGGCGGAGCAGCGCGAGGCGGTCATCGCGGGCTTCCCGCGTGTGCCCGCCTGGTTCCGGCGCGCGTTCCCGTACTCGCGCTGGGGCGCGGAGCTGAACGCCAGGATCACGCCGCGCTTCTTCGCGTGGCTCGTCGGGCCGATGGAGGTCGCCGAGGCCACGCTGGCGGACGGCACGGCGCAGCGCAGCGCGGTGAAGATCGAGCGGTGTAGGTGCGCCCAGCTGCCAGACGCTCTGCAAGGGGGTTGGGAACGTGTATACATCATCCCTAGAAGCCAGGTGGCTGCCGTCACTGTGCCTCAATGCGAATGCACTGGTGTGGTTGTGTTGTGTGGTGCTGCTGCAGCATACGGCCAGTGTAACTATTCAACCTCGTGTGGACTCATGCAGCTGCAGCACGCCAGAGGCAAAGAGGTGCATGTGGGCTGGTCACGCGCCCCAGCCGCCCCACCGTCGAGGGGGCCGCTGAGCAGACCGCGGCCGCCCAGTCCAGTTTGTGCAATGCTCTAATTCTCCCATTTGAGCGACAGCCAAGCCGGTAGGCTCTCACTAGACGCTGTTTTGCGGAGGGGCGATCTGCGTGCCTGGCGGCGTGCGCATGGGGGGTGCCGCGCGACGCGGGCTTGGGGAACACTGCCGCGCCTGGGCGAGCAGGTACCTGGCGGAGAGCGCGTGCGCCGGCATGTGCGTCAACCTGTGCAAGGCGCCTGTGCAGCAGTTCTTCACGCAGGAGCTGGGCATGCCGCTGACCATGTGCGCCCATCGCCCGCCCGGCACTCGGGGCAGCGTGCGCGGGCGTTTTGCTGACAGCCTGCTTGCACCTTACAGTTGCGCATCGCCTGCGCTGACCTTGGCAGCACCTTGCATGTGCCCTCCTGCTGCTGGTTTACAGCTAGCATGCATGCACCCGACAACCGCTAGTCGCCTGCGTCGAGCTTCAGTGGCAGCACATAGCTGCACATAGTTGTGAAGACCTGGCTGAAACGGCCGCACCTCGGGCGTGCCCGCGGCCACAGGAAGCCCAACTTCGAGGACTACTCGTGCGAGATGGTGTTCGGCGAGGCCCCGCCCGCGCTGGCGGAGGACGAGGTCCAGCAGCAGGGCTGCCTGGCAGACTGCGTGTCGAAGCGGCCGGGGGCGAGGTGTCACTCGCTGGGGTGACCCGGAAGCAGTCTATATGCACTGTAGTTTGTCAAGCATTGTGCTGGTATTCTTTGCTTGCTCACAGCTCTTGGTGGTGTTCAACATGCCCTGGCCGAGCGGACTGTCTGAATCGACTGGTGCTGCAGCGCTGCAAGGGTTGTGCAGCATGGCTTCCTTTTGCTCTCATATTGCTCGTCTCTTGGCATTATGCGTCCCGAGGGGCAGATCAGGAGTCACGCACACATGGGTACCTTGATGTGCTGGTCATTTACTTGGAAGCATGTGAGGTGCATATGAGCGCCCTTATGGTCCGGGTAGCCTAGGGTCGCAGCAACCCGACCACTTGGAGCCATGGCCAGATAGAAAACACTAAGTTTGGAAACGGCCTTTGCTCAAGGCCGACTGCTCTGAGGCCTGAAGCGTATGATAAGACGAGCCACCGTCTTTGCCGCCCAGCACTCTCGCAGACTTGCGGCCCTGAGCAAGACTGCACTCCGCAACTCAGCTTCCCCGCCATTCCGCTTCTGGGCAATGCGGTGCCCAAGCCCGGCAGGACCCAGCGCTGCTGCGGTGGCGCAGCGAGCGGCCGGGCCAGCATGCAGCGCGCATCTTGCTATCTTGCGGCAACGCTCTCCCTTGCACAGGGAGCTGTATCACTTGCAGGACCTGCGGCAGTGGCAAGCAGCGCAAGCGCGTCTCACCCTGCGACGGCCCAGCACTTGCTGTGCAGCGGTTACGTCTGCGCCGCCCGAGCAAGCGCAAGCTGCGCAGGTGAGCTGTACTTGTAAGCTCGCACCGTTGCACTAAGATCTGCATGATGGCCTGGCCTTACGACTGTATCAACTCCTGGTGGTAGAGCGGTCAAGTTGTCTACGAAGCAGTCATTGGCATCGAGTGCCACATCCAGCTCAACACGCGCAGCAAGGCCTTCTGCGGCTGCCCAAATGAGTATGGCGCGCCGCCGAACACCCACGTCTGCCCCGTCTGCCTTGCGCACCCGGTGCGCTGCCACTCTGGAGTCCCAGCTCCCGCTGGACTTGTGGCTGGGTGCCCCGCCAGCTTGAAGGAGATATGCTGCGAGTGACTGCAACTCATCGTTTTTCAACTTGGCGGGCCATAAAGCGCGGCCGGCGTCGAGCGCCGGTGCCGTGCAGGCGAGGCCCCAGTGCTCTTCCACGGCCGGGGCCTTGCAGTGCAAGGGGCGGGGCGCCGCTGACGGGTTTGCGCTGGCGGCGGGCCCAACACCGCGCGGCCGCACTGGCCACTGCAGCTGGCTCCCTCGCTCGGCGGCAGGGGACGCTGCCGGTGCTGAACGCCGAGGTGGTGAACAAGGCCGTGCGCGCCGGCCTGGCGCTGGGCAGCCGCATTGCCGCTGTGTCCAAGTTCGACCGCAAACAGTACTTCTACCCGGACCTGCCCAAGGGGTACCAGATCTCGCAGTATGACGTCCCCATCTGCGCCGGCGGTGCGGTCGACGTGTCGCTGCCCGACGGCAGCGCGCGGCGCTTCGGCATCACGCGCGCGCACCTGGAGGAGGACGCGGGTGCGCATGGGACATGCGCGTGCCGCCTCCCCTGCTCTGTGGGCAGATATGCGCACACCGTAAGCGCCATGCAGCCAGGCCGTTTAGCAAGGCAAACAATACGCCGAGACCCCCCATCCGCCAGGGCTCCGGACACTGCATTGAGTTGAGGGGGCAGCACGTTTCGCGAACTTGCCCCGGTGTGCGCTCTGTTGACGTGCAGCTAGGCGAGGCATGCAGTTGAAAGATCCGCAAAGGTTACGGTGTGCGACGGAGCTCTGCTGAGCCATTGAAAGACTCGCCCTTGCTGGGCGGCTTTCGCTCTCCGCGGCGTCCGCGCTGTGGCGCGCGCGCATGCAGGCGCGGAGCAATGCTTCTTCGCTGCGTCGACAAGCGGTGCCCCCCGCCTGCTCTGCAGCGCTGGCAGACGCTTTAGCGGAGCTGATGCGCGGCCCCGCGCCACGCAGGCAAGCTGGTGCACAGCGGCGCGGACCAACTGACGGGCTCCGACTACTCCCTGGTGGACTTCAACCGCGCTGGTAGGGTCGTGCGGCGGCCGCATGCCTGCTGCAATGCAGTGCTGAGCGTCCAGGCAGAGGATCATGTGACACAAAGCTTAGAAGCTGGGCTAGCGTGGTTGCCTGGGGCCTCCAGTCACCTTGTTCGTTGCCCATCTCATCCACCACATGGTGGTAGCCTGCAGAGGTGTGGGAAGCGCGTGCCTGCAGTGGCGCGCGCATGTGCGGCTTACACTGCCTGTTTGGCGTCGCGATCAGGGGCGCCGCCTGCATGCAGGTTGGCGCGGGCGGCTGCGAGAACTGCCGGGCACCCCGTGACAGATGCCGGCGCCGACGCCGGCAGGCGTGCCGCTGCTGGAGATCGTGTCGGAGCCGGACATGCGGAGCGGGGTGGAGGCGGCCGCGTACGCGGCCGAGCTGCGGCGCATCATGGTCTTCTTCGGCATCACTGACGGCAACATGCAGGCGCGCCGCTCTTGCGCTCGCTCTGCGCGCAGCGGCCAACGCACCATGCGCGGCTCCTCCTTGACAGTGCGCCTCTTCTGTGGGCGCGGAGAGCCGCAGCGCACGTCCCAGAACAGCCGGAGACATGCAAAGGCTGCTGCATGCTGATGTTTGCATGTGCACATGTGGTGGGGCATGCGTGCGGCGGGCACCAGCCGGCCGGGCCAGTGCCTGGTGAGACAGGCGCGGCTGCGGCGGCAGGACGGCTCCATCCGGTGCGACGTGAATGTGTCCGTGCGGCCCGCGGGCCGCGCGCGCTTCGGCACCAAGGTCGAGGTCAAGAACATGAACTCGTTCTCGGCCATGCAGCGCGCGATCGACTTTGAGATAGAGCGCCAGGCGCGGCCCGGCGCCCGCGCCTGCCATGCAGCGCCCGGGAAGGTGGAGGCTTCCCAGGATGCCTTGCAGAGAGGGAAGTGTGCGCTGCCCGGCGTCTGGTGGCAGCAGGCGGGCGCGAGTAGCAGGCTTACAGAGCAACCTTGGCACTGAGCTGCCTCCCCCGGGACGGCCGCCTGGCGCGAGTGGCAGATACCTTTGCGGGGCACCCACGGCGAGCCGCGGCGGGGCGGCAGGCGGGGCTGCTGCGCGGCGGGCGCGGCGACGAGGTGGTGCAGGAGACGCGGCTGTTCGACGAGGGCCGCGGCGTCACGTACAGCATGCGGCGCAAGGAGGGCCTGGCCGACTACCGCTACTTCCCGGAGCCCGACCTGCTGCCGCTGCACGTCTCCGGCGCGTATTTGGAGGAGATGCGGGTGCGCGCGGGCGGCCGCGCGCAGGGTAGGGTAGGTAGGGTTAAATAACCCTATGTGGGCTGCCACAGTCGCTGCTGTGACTGGGGCACGGAAGTGCGCATGCGCGGCATGAGTAAATGCAGCGGGTCCACGAGTGTGTGGGGGTGCTGCCCTCCGTCACTGTATAAGCCTACAAGTATAACCCTTCCAGTCAGCACCACCAACCTCCTGGCGGACCGCCTGCGCGCAGCAAGATCTACCAGAGCTGCCGGCGGCGCGGCGAGCGCGCTACGTGGGCCTGGGCTTGCCGCCGGCCGACGCGGTGGTGCTGGCGGACGAGCCGCCCACCGCGGCATACTTTGATGCCGTGCTGGAGGCCGGGGCGCCCGCCAAGCCCGCCGCCAACTGGGTCATGGGCGACATCATGGCCTTCTGCAAGGCGCGGCAGCCCCCTGTCTTGGCTCGATTCTGACATGCCGGTGGCGGGCGCATGAAGGCTCCTGCTGACGTGTTTGCCGACCGTGGTGTGCAGCTCTTGTGGTGCGGTGCTGGGTTGGAAGGGGTGTCGCCAGCCTTGCTACCTCTCGGGGTACGTTTATCGGACAGCGTGCGCATGCACAACAGGCTCGCAGAGGTGTGCAACCGTCAAGGGTCTCTGCCAACCCAGAGCGCCTCCGCTCGGCGACACTCCGCACGTCGCTCGTGGGCTGCAGGGCAGGCAGCGTGACCGGGCACATGTGCGCCGCGCGCAGGAGGCGCGGCTGCGCATGGACGCGCTGCGGCTGGCGCCCGCGGCACTGGCAGAGCTGCATAGGGTAGAGTATGTTCGGATTATGGCCTAACCCTAGGCCGCGCGCAGGAGGAGCGGCTGCGAATGGACGAGCTGCGGCTGGCGCCCGCGGCGCTCGCGGAGCTGCTGGCGCTGGTCGAGGCGGGCACCATCTCGGGCAAGATCGGCAAGCAGCTGCTGCCCGCGCTGTTCCAGGCGCGCGCCCGCGCCCGCTCTGGACCCTAACCCTGCCCCATCAGTTCCAGGCGAGCACGTGTTCCTGCCCTGGGCCCTGACCTTAGTCTCATCTGTTCCAGGCGCGCGCCCGCGCCCGCTCCGAGCAGAACCCTTTGCTGGACGTCCAGAAGGTGTCACTCGTGTTGGCTGTCGCGCGCGCTCACAGCTCCATACACCTTGCAGTGTAGGCCTGTGTCTGGCGGCGCGGTGAGGGGGGCGGTCGCGCCGCGCCGCGCAGGGCGAGGGCGCGAGCGGCGTGGCCGCACTGGTGGAGGCCAAGGGCCTGGCGCAGATCTCGGACCCGGCCGCGCTGGAGGCCATTGTGGACGCCGTGCTCGCCGCCAGCCCCGACCAGCTCAAGAAGTACCGCGGCGGGAAGACCAAGCTGCAGGGCTACTTTGTCGGGCGCGCCCCCGCCCGCGCTCGGCAGCGCGGCTCGCTGCTGCGCGGTGGCTGTGCGGAACGGGCGTGTGCGCAGGCGCGCCCTGGTGCAGAGCGCATGACTGGGGCTTGGGCCTGGCCGGACGCCGCTCTGGCCCAAGGACATGCGCTTACGCTTCTCGATTTATGCGAACCAGTGGTTGTGGTCTCCATGAATGATGCACTTCACGGTGGCTGACCTGCTTGTGAGTGCCCGGGCGCGCAGGCAGGTTATGAAGGAGTCGGCAGGGCGCGCCAACCCCGCCGCGCTGAATGAGATCCTCATGCGCAAGCTGAACCAGGCGTGAGCCGAGCGCAGAAAGTGGCGTGCAAGCTCACAGCGGAAGCTGGTGTGCAGCAGAACTGCCACTTGCCTCAGGAATGTAACAGGGACCGACCCTAGTAACAGCGACCCGATGGCAATGCGGACGGTGGCAGCTTGGACGCGCTGCGGCAGGCAAAGCTGAGCGGGACTCTGTGAACGGTTTCAGGTGCCAGTTCCATTGCACCCCCGTTGCCACCTGTGACAGGTGCCATGGCGACTGAAGACGAGGCTGCCGTGGCGGGCATCGCGACGCCCTCAAAGCCCGACAAGGAAGAGGGACAGGCCACAGAGCAGACAGTGGCAGATGCTGTCGCGGACGTGGACGCGCCTGCGCCACAGGAGCTGCGCGAGGAACAGATTGAGAACGCCATCGCCTTCCTGGCGCACCCCAAGGTGGCCAGACCACTCACCCAGCTGCTCACGCAGATGGCACCCGTGCATGGCTGGGCAGGTGAGAAGCAGTTTGAGTGTTGATGTCGGCGCAGGTGCGGGGGTCGACCGTTGCATCAAAGCGCGCCTTCCTGGAGGGCAAGGGCCTGACGGGCGACGAGATCGACGAGTCCTTCCGGCGCGTGCCGGAGGCGCCGGCGCCGGCGCTGCCCCAATCGGGTGAGCTGAGTCAGAGCGCCATGTAGCAGCGCTGTGGCGATCAGGCGAAACGCTTGCCAGCGCACTGGGCTGCAGCACGTCATTGAGATGCCGTCTGAGCGACAGGTGCGGCGCCGCGAAAGCCGTACCCGACGCCGAGCGCGGGCGCGCTGCAGCCCTACCAGGCGCCTGTGCCGGCGCCCGCGCCGCAGGTGCCGCCTCCGCCGCCGGCGGCGCCGGAGCCCATACGCTGGACCCAGGTGCGACCCAGACATCTTCTGCCGAGCTTGCATTCAAACACGTGTTGCGTTCCAACACGTCCTGTGCAACCTGGCAATGGACGTCTTGGGAGGCCCAGCTCGGTCCTTGAGAGGGTCATTGCTGAAGTGTCAAGTCCCAACGCTATGATGCTCCAGAGGCGTTGCGCCAGGTCCGCGGCCTCGAGTACCGTGCAACAGCTGACAAGGGGGTGCTTTGCAGCTTCAGTGACACTTACGCTGTCGAGTGCGAAGCTACTTTTCAGAGACGGCTGTCCCGCAGTAAGCGTGCAGGCAGTCTCAGACATACGTTTGCTCTCCGCACTTGCAACGCATTGCTCTGGCTTGCAGAGTTGCGCAAGAGTGCCACCGCGGCTCACAGCCGCACACAGGGTCCTGAGGGGCGCCAGGGTGGCGCGGCGGCAGGCGGTGGCGGGTGCGGGCGTGCTCGCCGCCGGCGCGTACGGCGTGCACACGCTGCTGACGCCGCGGGTGACGCGGTGGTACCGCACGTGGCGCCACGGTGAGGCGCCGCTCGCGAGCGACGCGCAGCCCGGGCGCGCGACCGCCGAGCTCGTGGCCGCCGCGCTCAAGGAGCAGGTGGGGCGCGCGCCCGCCTGCCGGGCGCCGGGGGCCAGCGTGTCGGCGCACTCTCCTGGCGCCGCAGAGGGTGCGGCACCGCCGCTCGTACCGCCGCAGCGGGGCGCCGCCAGCCGAGCTCGGCCCTGCGCCGCTGCGCCGCAAGAGCGGCCGCCGCCAGGCCTGGTTGCATACCTGCGAGGTTGCTCGTGGGTGGCATGGGCGAGGCGACAGAGTATACTACTACTCGGCGAGTGAGCGGCGGCCGTGCGCGCGCCGCGCGCAGGCGGCGGAGGTGCGCGCGGCGGTTGAGAGCGTCAAGGAGCTGGCGCGCGCGGCCGAGATGGGCAAGGCGCCCGCGGGCGGGCCGGACGCGCTGAGCCTCGCGGACCTGCGCTCCGAGCTGCGCTCGTTCGGCGCCGCGCTGAGCGAGTGCGCCCCGTTTGGAGAGAGCGTTGCTCGCCTCGTGCCTGGCGAGCAGGCCATGCCTGGCATAACAGGGGTGAGGTCGGCGCGCTTGGATCTTATGGCGGCATGGCCAGAAGGCCCTGAGTCGCACCTCCGTCACAGGCAGCGAGGCGTGCATTGGGTGCCAAGCTCAACACCTCTGTGGCGACAGGCTGGGCGACCCGGCCGCGCCCAAGCAAGCGGCCGCCGAGCTGCGCGAGGCCAAGGACGAGATACGCGCTCTCAAAGACGCCGTGGCCAAGCTCGCCGCCGCGCCCGCGCCCGCGCCCGCGTCTGGCCTGGCGCCCGGGCGGCCCAACGGCCTGCCGGCTGGCGCAGGGGCGGCCGCCCCGCGCGCGGCCCTCGCGCACCCGACGGCCTTTGGCTCGTACGCGCTCGACAGCGCGGCGCCCGCGGCGCCGCCGGCCGCGCAGCCCTCGGCGCCGTGGGCGGCGCACGGGCGGAAGGGCGTGCCGCAGGCGGCCTCTTTGGCGGGGGGCGCTCCCGGGGGGGCCCCTGACGACGAGGAGCCGCACGTGCACGGCATGGCCGCAGGCGCGGGCATGGGCGGGCCGCCGGGCTCGGGGCCGCAGCTCGCGGAGCCGCCGCACCCTGCGTCGTACATGGAGGTGCGCACGCGCCGCGGGGGCTACCTTACCTTGAGGCATGCGCGCGTTGCTCAGGATGCTGATTTGACGCAGCTCGCATGCAAGAAGGCGCGTGTGCGCCGCAGTAGGTGCGCCTAGGCGCGCATGCGCTGCTAAACATAAGGTCAAGTTGCAGCCTCCAGGCTCGTGTCGTTGATGTGCTGGACGCAAGCTGCCGTCCTGGCTCGTGCGGGCACAAGCGGCCTGCTCGCTTGCGCTGGGCGCGGCTGTGCTGTGCACTGAAGGCTGCAGCACTCGGCGAGCGAGGCAGGGCGGTGCAGGGTATCAAACCTGATTCTGCATCTACGACCTAACCGTCAGGCCCTGCCGTGGCGCAGGTGCTGGAGATGCTGGAGAAGGGCAAGGCAGGGCGGTGCAGGGTCTGTTCCACCTAACCGTCAGGCCCTGCCGTGGCGCAGGTGCTGGAGATGCTGGAGAAGGGCGAGACGCCGCCGGGCATCCGCGGCGACATCGTGGACACGCCGCCCGACCCGGCCGCGCCGCCACCGCCTGCGCGCCTGACGCCGCGGCTCAAGCCCTGGGAGCGCGCCGCGTCCGGGCCGCCACCCGGTGCGTGCGGCGCTGCGCGTCCCCCTGCGCCCCCTTCCCCACCTGCTCCGTGCGGCGCGGCCTGGCCTGCGCTGCGGGCGGCAGGCCTGCGCTGCGGGCTTTGCCCTTGAACGGCAGCCGCGGCCGGTCCCCCTGGCTCGCATCCACGACTGGTGCGGCGTGCGAGCCTGCGCGCGCTGGGTGCGCAGCGGCGTCGCTGGCGGCAGCCGCAGCGGGCGCCGGTTCAGGCGCCGGCTTCCCGCCCGCCTCGCGGGTGCTCGGCGGCGCCGGCGCGCGGTCCGCGGACGGCGCCGTGCAGATCACCGAGCTGGCCGCGGAGGCGGACGGCGCGCCCGCCGAGCGCGCCGCCAGCAGCGGCGCAGGCGCGCGCACGCCTGCACCACACCCCCATTAAATGTCTGTGTCGCGAGTTGGTGACAGACATCTGTGCAAATGCTGCGCTGTACAAATGTCCGGACAGGTGTGTAGCCGCCACGGCACCTCGTCCCAACGGTGTCAAGAGCTTGGGGCCTGTCAATGGGCCTTGGTCTCATGGCCTTTGTTGGGCGCGCGAGGCTTTTCATAGTCTGGCTGCTGCGCAGTCCTGCAGCCTCCCATGCCCCAGCCCCGCCGCGCCCGCTCAAGCGCGCATGCGCCCACAGCAGCCTGTGCGCCGTTTCCTGCAGGCGCGCCCGTGTGGAAGCCGCCCGCAGTCCTGCAGCCTCCCATGCCCCAGCCCCGCCGCGCCCGCTCAAGCGCGCATGCGCCCACAGCAGCCTGTGCGCCGTTTGCTGCAGGCGCGCCCGTGTGGAAGCCGCCCGCGGTGCCGCAGCCGACCGTGGCGCGGAAGCCCTCCTCCGGCGCGAGCGCGCGCGCGGAGCCCGCGGCGTCCGAGTCCGGCTCGGCCACCAGCCCGGCGGGCGACTGACGGCCCGGCGGGCGAGTGACGGCGCGCGCGCTACGGCGCGCGCGCGGTCCGGCGGCACGCTCGTGCCCCGGAAGCGGGGCGAGGCAGTCGCGGGGCACGCGCGCGCATCGACCCAGGCGCCCGACCAGGGTTCTTTCTGTGTAGGGGCGCGGAGTGCGCGGATGTGGCGCGGGCGTCTGAGCCAGCAGGGGCTAGGGTCGGCAGGCCCTGCACTTCATCAGCAGCAGTGGACATGGAGGGCGGCGTACTGTGGTAGAGGGCCCGGCTGGCTCAGGCGGAGCAGCCGCTTTGCACACACTGCTCCGATGGCCTTGCTCGAGGCTCCATGCTGCTGTGAGCTCCTTTTCAGAGGGGCTGCGGCAGAGGTCACGCTGTGGACGTGGCTGGCCTGGGTACGCTTTGCAGCGCTGCGAAGCTCATGGCAACTTGCACGAGTGGGTTGGCACTGGCAATCTTCAGGCAGGGGGGGTGATTGGCAAGTGTATTTGCGTCGCTGTATATACTCACGTGGACCTCAGGCTGGTTCCTGGAGCTGGATGCATGGACCGGATGCAGTCTGCTATGTGCCAGCTTGAAACACGTCAGGTCAGAAGTGTCCACGGCTGCTGGAATTGGGTCAGTGTAAATCAGACACCATGTGCTGCGACCACCTGTTTGCTTGATGCTCTCGTCAAATTCAGTCCAAAACGTGCATGTGCTTTCCAGCCATACAAGTGTTTTACAGCTCAGCTTTACACACACCAGCACTTGTAGGGGACAGCGGCAAACCACCAGATCCTGCAGGATGTGTACGTGCGCAACCCCGCATCTCCAGCCCATGCGAGCTACTGCTG
>JAABUU010001887.1_pt1 | contig 32450 bp, 25 predicted proteins | sample 5559301 | NCBI WGS metagenome assembly JAABUU01 (sample SAMN10711884, study PRJNA513360) | rock metagenome | isolation source: Antarctica rocks | place: Antarctica: Victoria Land, Richard Nunatak white
CCCCCCTCCGACCCCCCTGCTACTACCCCTGTGTATAATACCTGCTTCAATAAACATGTATAATACATGTTTTGACTACCTTCATTTGGTTAGTCAATAAACATGTATTATACATGTTCGTGCCCTACCTGTGCGACGTTAGCTACTTCGTACACGCAGTATGTGGTACTAGTAGTGGATATGGGACGGAGTGCTCCTTCACGGGCCACATCCCGAGCAAGCCAAAGTCGATCAGATGTGAGCTCCTCGAAGCAGAGACATCAGGCTTCAGTTTACGACGCTGTCGCTGGTAGAGTTTTCCATACCGTCGAGATATCCCATTGGCTTACTGACCTCACTAGGCCGTGTCTCCTCCACCGGCTTCCTTCCGAAAAAACCCTTCGCGTCCAAGAATAGAGACACTGCGTCTTCCAGCACGTTGCCGATTCCACCAGAGGAAGTTCTCTTCCGCCGCAGACAAGCTCCAGAGCGCTATGAGGAGGATGATTTCTACTGGGCAGATAGACATCTGACCGAGAAGCAAAAGCTCCCTGACTCGGATTTACTCAAAGCCATCCACACCTATGCCTCGGACTTCTATAGCCGAGCAACTGTAGACAGAGGGCAGGTAGACTTCAGCAGTATGGATGGGTCTGCCTTGCTGGCTCTGGGCATACTGCTTGAAGAGGCAGCTGAGCATGTTCTTGGTTCTGCGGGCGACATGGTCTTTGTTGAAGAGAAGCCGAAGAATACTGATGGAGTGCTTCAAGGCTTCTCCAAGGGTCAAAGTATGGTTAAAGTGACTTCTGCGGCTGCACGAAAGTCTGGTGATACTAGGAGGGGGAAGAGGAGGAAGGTTAGGCATCCGTCAGATGATAGTGAATGAATGCATTGATCCATAAGGGTGCGCCTGCTTCTTGGTCGAATCAAAAGCCTTCCAGCGCTGAGGGATTAGGAGAAACACCATGCCGCCAGAGAACGTGCGGAAGGGTCCTCTGTCTTTGCATCTGTTAAGATACATATCGTTCACTTCTGGGAGCTGTCTTATTCTAATGTTTGAGAAACGACTTTGTGTCACTAGCGTCATGCCTCAATCGGAGCGTGAGACGATGATCACTCTATGCGTACGAATCCTATTGTAAAGTACCAGCCCCATCTGGTACGGCAACAAGTTAGGTTGAGTATATTTCGAATTCAGAATTCCGTAACCATCTTCCGATTCAGGTAGCTTGCACATGTCCTGAATTCTAAGTGGTGCCACCACTGTAACTATTCTAATTACTCTCTATAAAGACACACGGGTAAGTGATCTCTTCTTCGCAAGTTTCATTGTTCTTTCCGCAGCCATATCCTAACTCATTGTTTCAACCGTGGTGCACTCAAGAATTCAATAATATCCGATTCGATTGTGCAAACTGAACATGGTACGGCCTTGACTATGGCGAGCCCCTGAAGTGGTTTCGGGCACAATAGAACTGGGCAAGAATACACCCCTGTCTTCATCGCAGTTTGCCAGTCGCTTTCAGAAGAGAACACAGATTCTTCATTCGATCGCACGCTTCACAACATCGGGTTTCTGAGTATACTCAAAATCAAATCATTATTCATATCACAAGAACAATTTGCTAGCTGCTATACATATTTTCTTAGATATCGCTGACTTCAGAACTGGGTCGATCCAAATCAAAAGCTCGTTTCAGCTCAATTGCGGAAGCCTCCCGGGCTCGAGGGGGTATCCAGTAAAGGGTAGCCATGCCTTCAATCACAAAGACCGTGTGGCATGATATCTTGCTCACCTTTGCTCTGCGCTGTCTTACCTCAGTCTCGTGAGTAGTTCCCTCAAAACCTCATTTTCCTGTCGTGCTGCCCTCAAAGAATCATGCGCTAATCCCAGGTGCCGCTCCCTCAGCGCCGCAACGTTATCCAGGTTCTCTGCCGCCGACTCTACAGTTTCCTGTTCCCGAATTCTCTCCAGATCAGCATCTAATATGGCCCGTTGCTCCCTGAACCTGCGTAGCACCAGTGCCTCCTGTGCATATTCATCTCCCATGAGTCTTGTCAGGCTAGCGTCTAATCTGGCCCGGCTATCCCGCAATTCCTGTGTAATGGTCTCTATCCCACTCGCTTCCCCTATTGTGTCGTCCACACGCCCGGTCTCCATCTCGGCTCTCTGCTGTTCAGCCTTTGCACGTATTTCCTTCGCATGCTCTATGGATTCTCTTGCGTTTTGCTTTCCCTCTTCTGGACCCTCGACAAGTCGCCGTCTAGATTCTTGGATGATCCAGTCCATCAACCGAATAACCCGGCCTACGGTCGCCGGATTCTTCGCTAATCCTTCCTTTTCAAAGAATTCTTGACGGCACACTGGGCAGCGGTTTTCCCGTGAATTTTTCAAAGGGCAAAATAGCTTCCATGCACAATCACTCCCTAGTACATGGGTGCAAGGGAGAGCCATCGGTACTTCGGGCTTCGTAGTGAAGACATCCACCTCATGGCCAAGACCATTAGTGACAAACTTATCTAAGCATATTGGGCAAGCTGTGTCTCGTGTAGCCAGTTCCTTGATTGAACGACGCGGGAGGTTGTACAAGAATTTGATCGCTTCTGGGGTGGGTATTGCGTCTGGGTCTTGATTTGGTGTCTGCAATGCTATGCCTGCTATTAGATATCCAGCCGAAGCCTTTGTGCCCAATGAAGGTCTCGCGACTGCAATGTCTGACATTTTAAGTTTTTCTCGTTTGCTATCAAGGTATTAGCGATACTGAGAGACCGAGTCGGTGACTTCGATTAATGTTCAAAATTCTCAAGATTCTCCTGAGCTTTGTTGATGGTGGGAGTGTTGTCTATCCTACTGAACTGAAATCGTGCGGTGGATGTCTTTTGGAAAATTGTCGTTTCGAACAGTATATGAGTTGAAGAATGGCGATCGGTCATGAAAGATAAGACGCTGAAGAAAGGAATTCATATGAACAATGCATGGTGGGCCTGTTCTTGTCTTTCATCTTATCAACGGCTTTGTCAAGACGAGGGTTTCAACAGTGAGTGCCAATCATATGAGAGAAACCTACTCAAGGCTAAACACAGTTCTCCACAAAGCTGCGGAAATTTCTGGAGTAAGACGATACCGTGTACCTACCGACAGCAAGCCTATCTAGATTCAGCACACTTCAACTCGCATATCCGCCGCCATCCTCTAGTCGATGTCGCATATCCCAGCCGAGCAAGATCTTGTGTGCACACATCACGGACTTCTAGAGTTCTAGACTGGCCTCAGTGATTGCTCTTGAAATGAAGGTTGAAGTGTGCAATGAACAGCTGGTTTGCGACAAATTATAAACTCATCCTGATCCGCATGACCACCCTAAGACTCTTTACCTCTTGATAAAATAGGGGCTGGCTAAACACGAGCTTTTTAGCACGGTCTTCTACTCATTGGTGGAATGGGAAATGGAAAATCCAACTTGAGAATCATTAGGGTCATCCGAGAAAATGTTCAAACAGACACATGTGAGATACTGATGATTTGAAGGTATTAATAATGACGTTCACTCTTCGTTGATATAGAAGAGACTGATATTACGAACATGGAACACTAAGCTCAGCACCCGCCAATAGACATTGGAATTGCCTTAGCTCTCTCTGGTTGGGAAAATCTGACAAAGGTCCGAAACTGACACTATCCATCTACTATCCCATTTGCACTTCGAAAACTAACAGACTCTCTAGAAGAAGAAGTAGCAGAGATGAAGGAACTTACTTTATCTCTCCAACAGACCTCTCCGTGTTCCTACTGTCGCCGGCCTCTCCCAAATGCTCTTCAATCTCCCCTACTGGCAGATTTTGTGGCTCTTCTGTTGGACGAAGCACTAGGTTCCTCAGAGGTCTGAAATAGGTTTAGGCATCTTGCATCTCCGCTGATGCACTTGTCTGCACAAGGTCAGAAACTCCGATGCGAAAAACTTTTACTTGTAACTTCTGCTATCAAGCTAACTCAACCACAGTCTCATTCGAAAGCACAAAAATTGGAATTGGACTAGAAATTCGTTGATTTGCAGTCCATGGTAGATTTCAAAGAGAGAAAGAAGAGAGAGCGCCCACCTTACTGCTTCGAGCCCACTCTTATGGCTTAGGACTCTGTCCACTCTAATTCAATGTGTCTTCTGATCCCTCATGCGCCTGCGCATCCTCTCCTGATGTTTCTTCAGTGGCCTCAACGTCAGGTAAGTAAATCCGCTGATTTTGGTATCTATACCACCCAACATCTTCTTCGGCACCCAAATGTCCAATACTTTCCGCCGATAATTCCCGTTCGGTCTCTGGCTCTCCGTATGTCTCCGATTCCCGTTGTTCCTGGTAGTTGCGATACGCCCGCAGTCTCTCATGCCGTGCCCAAATGAAGTCTCTTGTTTCCTCGTCTTCTGGCTTGAGCTTCTTGTGTATCGCACATAGCTCTAAGAATCCCAGGCGACACTCGAGCCCGGCTTCGGTATCGATGCTCGGCAACTTCCCGAAGAGTATGCGGTTGCAATATGGGCAATTTTCGTTCCGATTCAACCAGTGGGATGCACATGCATCCCCAAAGACGTGATTGCAGCTCAACCTAAGCGGTATCTCAAGCTTCCGTCCTCGATATCCTCGGCCTTGATGAAGTTGATTGGTTGTTCGTCTCTAATGTCTTGTGCGTAGGGTCTTGAATTGGTCTCTGCCATAGTGACGTTGTTAGTCGGGCCTTGACTGTGATTGACGGTTCCGGCAAGATCTCGTGCAGGAAGAAGTATGCCGAAGGGAGAGAAGGAGGGAAAAGATATTAGTGGATGTTTCGACAAGTCACCGCTTAATTATCTCTTTACAATGGCCCTGTCTCAGCCTGGAGCTGGACTGAATAAAGAATCGTTTCAACAAAGAGAATTTACTCGACTAGAGCTGTTACTGTCAAGACCACTAAGCCACGCTATAGACAATGGAAGATGATGACAAACCAGTCTCCTGAGCTCCGAATCTATCTCGAGTCTACACATCAGGGTACCTGTCGAAACACGTGAAAACAGTCTCCATTCGACAGAATGGGCTACACTCTTCTGTCGTTGCCAGATCTTTTGCCTAATCAATTCTTGACCGCCAGAAAGTCTCCGAAGAGTATCGTCGTCTCAGACTCGCATTCACCGTCCTGCATAAGGAGACTGCGGAGGCCCGAGTAGGAGAACAACTCCCCCTATTCTAATAGCTGCACTGACAGCAAATGTGTCAGGCACGGACCAACATTAACACCAGATATCTGATGGTGAAAATATGAAGGTACAGGATGATCCAGCTGACAATAATGTGCTTCGATGACACTACCGGAATAACATCGGCCCCGAGAATCAACACAATGTATGCAGGTGGACGCGATCTATAAGGTCGTACTACTTCAAGTCTCGATTCCTTTCCAAACTCATACCGAACTTCCAACCAGTACTAATAATCCAAGAAGGTTCCATAGAAGATTGAAACATAGCACATCTTCAACCATGGCTTGCCACCGCACCCTTAGTAAGGCTTGTCTGGACATTTTGAGAGCAGGACTACAAGATTTGGGTGCCAGAGGATTCACGGATGTTGATTTCACAACGTTCCCGGAAGCTGTTCCTGCTGACCCCTACTGGCCCCATCCACCGTCGGTCGTGTTCTTACAAGGATTGCCTATAATCAGCCTAGAAGACCTTCCCCGGGACATCACCACATGCATCGTTTGCCATGTGCCATACGACATTCTACATCCGAACGAGAATCCAGTTGCTCTACCCTGGTATGTACTTTTGGAATCTCTTCCTCGTCTTTTGAACCCTTGTTTTGATTTCTTGAATGTTTCGGGAGCACATCGAGCTTCTATTTCCCTTTTCTTTCTCCTGACACGTTCTGAAATTCAAGTATATACCTATCAAGGCAATGCTGATTAAATTTTAGTTCGCACATCGTTGGCAGTAGGTGCATATCTCAATGGCTTAACCCCATCACAGGCCAAAACAATACCACTTGTCCCGAATGCGGACAGGAGTTCTTCCCGAAAAGCCACAAGATCAACTCAGACGCCGGCCTCTTGGAACTATTGTCAATGGTCGAATGGGTCACCCAGCTTACTTCGCTCAACGACGATGAAAAGCGCTCATTAAAAGTGCTACAGGATGAAGTAGGGGGACATGTCTCCAATGCAGAGGAAACCCGTAACAACACTGAGGAGCTTTTTGCGACCATGATCATAAACGCCAACGACCCTGACCGCGAGCATGTGCGCGGGGAATATTCTCGGGGCTACTATTTTCGATGTGTTGAAAATCATGAGGATGAGGATGGCTGGGCATATGAATTATATGAGGAGGAAAGGGAGGGCTATCGGGAAAACATGCTTGGCTTAAATCACCAAGTCCCGCCAATATTGATTGAGGATAACGAAGATGCGGAGATGGCTCTTGATGCCCGGCAGCAACTTATGGATACCTTCCTCGTCGGCAGCAGAAACTTTCCAGTGGTAATCGACGATGGTGAGGACACGGATTTGAACGAGGGAGCCCGCCCCAACCAGCAGAGAACCAGCAGGAGCTTGAATGCCGGCGATGAGGACTCGCCAATCGAGATTTACGATAGCGAAGATGAGGCTCAGCGGGCGGCTGATGCTGCCCGAGTCGACATGGCTCGGCTTATGTACGATTAGATGTACAACAACAAGAACCAATGTAACATGGCTCTGCAGAGCGGAGGACCAGAATGGCCTGGATGTTGTGACGGAGATTGTTTCAGAGGAGTGGATGGTAGACGGGTTTCCGAAAGAGTAGCCCCTTTTCGGCGTCCTGGGTGTTATGGTTCTCGCAACATATTTATCTTACAATTCCGCAGCGAGGACTCCATTAGTCATGATGATATTCCACTTGCACAGTTCCAATGTACACTTACTTCTAGTTACATTCGCCACTCAAACTGTTCATCCTAATGGGATATTCCTTCTAAGTCTGTAACCACGCTTGTACCTCATGCGATGAGTATTGTTTCCGCCGTAGTCAAATATTACTTTCTTCTCATGAGTCATCTTGATATGTCAGCATTGAATGTTCAACATTCGTAAGAGTGAGGATGTGCAAGTTTGTTTCGCCATATTTCAACAATGGCCTTGTTCCCACTATCTCAACTCCCCAATTTTTACTCTCTTTGTTCGGATCGAGTGCTAGTAGGGATTTCATTGACCTCTTGCTTTAAGCGGTAAGGTACTGTCCGCGGAACAAACGGTTCTCTTATTATCCGGGACACTGTTACTGTCCGGGCTCGAAAATGACGAAAGCATTGTTGAAGCCCTTATGTGCGTTCCTGCTAATAGGTCTTTCTTGGCCCGGTTTCTGGTTCTCATCCAACGCTCACTTTTGATCTTTCCCCAACCTCCCAACAATCGAAGCTTCAACGAACTTTCAGACCTCAAATCAGATATCCTCGCACTGGTCAGCTTACCCAAGCCAAGAACACAATCCATCATGTCTTCCAGCGCTGAAAACAATCCCTGGACGAGCGAGACTTCTCAGAGAAAGGACTCGATAAATGGCAGTGACCCTGTGTCAAGCACCACCAACCAGGGAGACGGCTCGAAACATGACGACTCTTCACCAAGTCCTGAGCCCACTGGGAATGGGCCACGTCACACCGCAGATGCTACGAGCGACAAGGGATTGATCCCTGTCTCCATGGAAGAGGAGCGTGGGAGATTGGGAGAACCGTACATGGTCAACGAAGATCGAGAATTCTGTAAGCTCTTCTTCGAAACAAAAAGCTGAGGGTGAAATAGCTAAATAGAGTAAAGCAGGCGCAGGGAAGGAGAACCCAAAGAAAGACGGAAAGGAAGAGACAGAGGAGATGCGTAACAGAAAGCTCCGAGAAAAGTCGGAGCGAGAGAGGGAGCATTCTTTTATACGCTCTCTTATCACGATCGTACTACTATGACCCCATGTTCTTGAGATGGGATATTTATATCGGATCCATCATTGCATAGTCCGCGCAGAAATATCTAGATCAGCTTTCCCAGAAACAGTCTTGATTCATATAAATACATTTATTCGCAATCCACGTCTTCATTGCACTCTGTGAAAGTCTAGATCAGCAACGCATGACATATACAACTCACTAGTAATACCTTACGTAGACATAAGCATTGGATAGTCAACGAATTGCTTTAGGATGCATTACGATAATAGATGACCGCCCGTGCCGCCGAAAAAAAATGATAAAACCATTCTGAGTAATACGTTACCGTAATCTAATCTGATCTGATCTAACCTTGCTGACTTGGCTTCACTTGACTTCGCATCAGACATTCTGTATAATATTCCTCTTTCATCCAGACTGACTGTCTTTTCTAGTACGCAAATCACCGCGATGGGCAAGTATGCAGATTCAGAGGAATGGGCCGACGTTGTCCCCATTGAGCAAGACGACGGTGGTCCCAATCCACTTGCTGCCATCGCATACACAGAAAGCTATAGCGAGGCAATGGCTTACTTACGGGCTGTCATGGCACAGGATGAGAAGTCCGAGAGGGTTCTTGAGCTTACGGAAGATATTATTGGCATGAATCCTGCCCATTACACTGTCTGGTTCGTGCCTGCAAGGGAACTGAAGTGTTGGCCGACGAACGCTCATATCGGGGTCGCAGGTTATACAGAGCGAGTGTCCTCTTCTCGCTCAATGCAGATTTGGTTGAAGAGCTTCAATGGCTCGATGACGTCTCCCTCAAACACCTCAAAAATTATCAGATCTGGTAACACCCCTCTTTGCTCCCCCAATTCGAATCCTTAGCTGAACCTTCCACCTTAAGGCACCACCGCCAAGTAATCGTTTCCCACCTCCCCTCTCTCCCACCCAACGAACTCTCCTTCCTCGTCCAAATGTTCGCCAAAGACGCGAAAAATTATCACGTCTGGTCCTACCGGCAGTGGCTTGTGCGCTACTTCTCCCTTTGGGATTCCGAGCTTCCCTACTTAGAGAAGCTGTTGCAGGAGGATGTCAGAAATAACAGCGCTTGGAACCATCGATGGTTTGTGGTTTTCGGGCGGTATGACACTTCCAACACTGGTAATGACAGAGCCGCTACGGGACAGGGCTTGGATCCTGAAGTTATTGAGAGGGAAATCGAGTACACAAAGTCATCAATACTCCTAGCGCCGCAGAACCAATCGCCTTGGAATTACCTAAGAGGTGTATTGAAGAGACAAGGGAGAGGCCTTGGAGATTTAAAGGGGTTCGCTCAGCAATTTGCGGATTTGGATAAGGAGGACGAGGTAAGGAGTAGCCATGCGCTGGACTTCTTGGCGGATTTATATGCGGAGCAAAAGGAGCAGCAGCAGGCTGGGAAGGCGTTGGAGCTGTTGGCAAGGCGGTATGATCCTATAAGGAAAAATTACTGGAATTATAGGAGGGGATTATTAGGGTTGGGCGAGGTGGCAGTTTAATTGCATGAATAGGTGGGAGCGTAGGCGTTGGTTCGAATGGCATATTGGAGAGATACCCAGAACGGAGTGAAGGTGCTTGATTTATGATTCTCAAGTCGGCAATATATACAATTGTTGAAGCCCTCTCCCTAAATTCAACGATGCTCTACATCTATACTGCAACTCATCTGAGCCGTCTGAAATGTTCAAGATCATGAGTCGAATTCCCTAGCCACCTGCATGATTGTCGCCATATCCGGCAAATGCTCTCCCGCCGCACCCTCACACGTCCTCATCATCTCATCCATATCCACCACCTCAGCACCCTTTACATGTCCGGCCGGCGGCGCAGTCAAAGTGCTCGGCACGCTCTTGCTCTTCGTCGCTACCTTCTCCACACTCCCATACTTGTGCCTATACTCCACCAGCACCTCCAACGAAACATTTGATCCTCCACACAAGACAATCACAACCTTGCTTTCCTTTGTTAGTCCCGGCAAAAGCTTTTTCAACCTTCCGTCGTAACAGACAGCTACACTGACGCCGCACGCAAGCTCTACCATCAGCCGTTCATCGTCGGCCAGGCGCCAGCATCCCATTGCTGCTTCGGCGTCGCTTAATACGACGCTTTTTACGCCTTCCCTTTGCGCCAGCTCATAAGTCTTACGCGAGGTTTGTTTTGCCGCCAAACTCGTCGCAACGCTCGTTATCTCGTCTAACGTTGCCAGCTGCCCCTCCTGGAGTGACGTAGCCAGGGAATCGGCTCCTTTGGTCTCCACCGCCAGAACGTTCATCCCTGTCCACCGTTGCTTCTCCAACCCGAGCATCACCCCGTTGAACAGCCCCCCGCCGCCAACGCTGCAGACTATCGCATCCGGTCTCCCGTCCGGTATCTGTCGCGCTACTTCCTCGACGATGGTGCTGTTCCCCGCCCATATGTCCGCATGATCGAAAGGTGGCACGTACACCCCATTGGGATCATTCTTCAATATCTGCTCTCTCAGATATCCATCGGCCTCTTTCCAAGTAGCCCCATGCTGGATTACGTCCGTTGCGCCCGCCGCGCGGATCTTGGCGATCATGAACGGTTTCGTACTAAGAGGGACAACGACAGTGGCAGGATGATTGAGAGAGACTGCAGCGGCGACGCAGGCAAGCCCGGCATTACCACCGGAAGAGGAGTAGAAATGGGTTAGGTGCGGTGTGGGGTGGTTCAGGAGAGACTGGCGAATCAGATTGCCGATGCCTCTAAGAAGAAATCAATACTTGGGCTGAATGGAAAGAAGAAGAGAGAACGACGTACCGAGACTTGAAAGAGCCCGAGGGCTGCAGATTCTCGAGCTTGAGGAAGATACGGCTGTGTGATAGATTAATAGTTTGTCAAACCGGATAGGATAACAAAGCCCACCAGCCTGCGGCTTTGGAAAGAGCTGCTGACTCCGCGAGGGGAGTCTCAATCCAAGGCTTCTGATCATTGAACTCCTCCATGCTGCCCATGGTCAGGGATATCTGGCTATAACTGTTAGAGATAATTTAGAGATAAAGTTGAGTTCACGAAGCAATAACAATCACGGAGCGAGGGTGACAGGACTTTGGCAAGAGGAAGGATGGACGAGGCAATATCTTAAAGACATATTTCCCGACATTCTGCCTTGGTTCTATTTATTTTTTGACGAGTACGCCCTGCGAGACTTTGAGTCCGTTAGGTTCCGTAACTTTACTCCGTACAGTACCTTGGTTGGAGCGCTTCAAGTCGGCTAGAATCGGCTAGTATTCTGAGACAACTGGCGTCTGGGTTGGGAGAACCCTTTTTCGACGTCAAGCGCTTTTCCTTCTCCATTTCCTATTCATGGCCACATATTATGTAGAACGAATTCAAAATCGGACTTGACTCGCAAAGAGTTCCAGCGATTCCGAAGTCCTCTGAATCCTGTCCACACGAAGTTTTGATACTTGCATCAGCATTGCACTTCTGGCATTATGCTCGACGTCGACAATTGCTACCTTCTTTTCCAGTGTGCTCATGAAATACGAGGTAAACATTGGCGTAAATCTGATTTGTTTTAGCAACTCAGAACAGCCCTGCCGAAGCTACTGTGGCTCTTGGGAAACGGCTAAATGTGGTCCATAAATGCTTTCGAGGCTTCCGAGAACGAAGCTAACCATTGGATGCTGTCGGTTTAGAAAGTTCCCAAGCATTATTCCACAAAGAAACGAAAGGTCTCGTTTGCTTGTAGAGTGCGCAGTCGAGCGCTGGATATCACACAGTGTCGTCAGCTGGTCCAGCGTCGTGATTAGTTCCATGCCTATAGGGAATAGACGGATACTTCTGTATGGCCTAGTTGCCTCGACACGACGTATTGAAAGCGAAAAGTCAGTCAGACTTTTGGACGGCGTTGTACCTGGAAAGGAGAAGAGCAGCGGCAGCAAAGACCTCATTTTCCATTGACCGTCCAAAAGCAACTATACCACGAAATAGCGGGGCTGACTTCTAATCGTTATAAGAAAGCTCAAGGTAAAGTTCACAAAGCCAGAAGCAGATTTCTCCTAGAATGTTCCAGCACAATTGACAACCCCAAGGTAATGGTTTAAGCGTCGTATAAGCTTCTATCTGTCTAGGAAAGAACGAATAAATACTCGATCTCTTTGTGGATTGTAAGCCATTGCAACTAGTAATAGCACACGTCTATTGATAATAGCTAGTCCGATTTCTTATGCACTTATTCCCGTGCCAAAAGTTACTTCTCGAATTTCTAGGTAATAGTCTGGTCTTTCAAGCCTAGAAGAGCTCCTCTGCCTACTTCTGTCAAAAGGTGTGACTCCATCACATAATTCAATACTTGGGAACTTCATGATTAAGGTGGTCTAATAGTTGAATACCGGTCTGTGCTGACTTGCAGAAGAATCCGCTGTTGTTCGAAAAGCGATGATATTCTGAGAGCAGCCTTTGCAGATGGACACTGTAGAATCTCAGGAATTCGAATGAACCTCTCATACGTTCTAGACTAAGTATATGAAATAACCAGTCATGCTTTCACAGTGTCCGAGTCTTGTGTGAAACGTATTTTATGATAGTTTGTAATTGTCTAAATCAACGTCGTCTTCCCCAGTCTTAGCTTCTTTTGCATCTGTCAAACCTATCTAATCACTCACGGCAGTTACAGTCATGGTAAGACAAACTTCGATAGGCCGGCCCAAATTAATGAAGTCCTACTAACTATCAAGTCCTCCAGGCACCGAAGACCCTCCCACCTTTGGCAAAGCAGAATCTCATTTTGACGTATCTTCAGTCATCCTGCACAGTACATAACATTAAAGAGCTCGAGAAGGCGCTTCCGTCTGTCGCCTCGATCAATGGAATGCAGGTTAAAGACTACCTTCAAGCGCTTGGTGACGAAGGGAAAATTCATGTTGAGAAAATCGGTAGTGGCAATTGGTACTGGAGCTTCTTAAGTGAGGAGACCAAACTTCGCGGTGACACTCTCGGAAAGCTTCGCGAGGAGAAAGAAAAGACCGATGCAGCTGTGCAGGAGCTTGACTCCAAGGTAAGAGAAGCTAGCGAGAAGCGAGAAGGCGAGGATGGGGGAAGGAGAGAATTGGTCAGTATGCATACAGCGCTGCAGGAGGAGGTGAGATTACTGAAAGAGGAGTTGGAGCAATACAAGGATGGGGATCCTGGGGAAGTGGTCAAGAGGAGGGAGGAGGTGAACGGGTTGAGGGAGAAAGCGGAGAGGTGGACAGATAATATAGGCCTATTGGAAGGGTGGTTATTGCGGATGTTAGGGGGAGACAGAGTGGCATTGGAAGATATGAAGAGAGGTTTGTATGAGGAGGAATACGTGGAGGGCGAAGGCCTGAAAGAACTATAGGTTAAAGCAAGAGGCGATGAACTTGATGGACAAAGGAGCTAGACCACCACCTTTCAATGTTGATGTACTGATATGGTGTTGAATGGATAATAGATCCCGCGATCCGAACATATAGGGCCGTGCCTTCTTTATATCTGATAACCCACCACCGTCGTCTTCCTGCTGAAAAGGAAGACGAGATTCATTGACAGCAAATCGAACCCATCAAGCTGTGTCTTATACCTTTGTGAAGCGCACGAAGATAACGGAATGGCCACTGCCACTATATCAGCATGTCCTCCAGAGGTCCTTCTCCGCATCCTTGCATTCGCAGACAGCTTTTCGACGGTCGCAGCTTTTCTTCGGACCTCACGTTACTTCTGCGACTTGTGGCCATCTAACCTCACCTGCCTTTCCACCAAGGTCCTGCCTCATCTCGTCAAGAGCTCTAACGATGCGCTGTTATTGGTTGAAGCACAGGAACGTGTGGCCTTGAACGGAGTTGGACATCACGAACGACAGAAGAATACTTACGTTTATGCCTTGCGCCAGATTGCTAGATTGGAAGACAATGAGCGAAGCATGCTTGCCGCTCGCCATACGTACGAAAAGGTCATCCGCGATAATTTCGGACGTCAGACTGTACCGAAAATCTCCGTGAATTGGCATTACCGCAGCTTCAATGGCTTCAGATACACTCTGTTTGTGCGAGCATACTATCGCATCTGGACCTTCGCCCTTGAAGATAGCACCCCACAGTCTACAAAATCAATCATTCGCAATAATCCGGAGCGTGATGGCATTGCATTGATAGTCGGCTGGGCCAATAACCAGTATCAGCCACCGCCCATAATGATATGCGCTTCACCAGATCATAAGGTGTCTGCTACGGGATGGAATTTTGCCATGGATCAACTTCTAGATCGTCCTGGACCACGACAACGCGATATACTGATAATCGAGACGCCATCTTCCTTGATGTCTTACTTCGAGAGCCGGCTCCTTGTATGATCACCTCTAGCTTTATCAGCCCATGGAATCGCCATAGATGATTTCCTTGACCTTGCTCATCGTGTCAATATAATATCAAGGTCGGAGTCAGTTCATATCAAGTAAGGGGATAAGATTTACAATTGCTGACAACGCTCTCCAGTGCACCAAAATCTTGATATTGCACGGAAGTCGTTACGGCATGGTAGATAGAGAAATCCATTGTTCTGGGCAGTGTTCGTGGAATATTTTGGCTGTCTGGTAAGTGATATGTGACTAGGTCTCGCAGCTAATAAATCCTACTAACGTGTCCCGCGTTCCAGGGAATCTCAAATTCAGCTCACTCTAGTTCACACATGTTCCCAGTTCGTTACGTTTCCATGTTAAGTGGTTGTTTGTTATGGCTGATGGTATGATGGAGTGCCCTTAGTTTGGATAGCAATCTAAAAATACGTTAATTTCCAAAACAATGGATCAACACCCGAAATCGACTAAATAACAAAGCCAGTTGTAGAAACTAAGGCCTTATCCCTAACCTATTCATCATACCTACCGTCGCTAATCGAAACTCGAGATAGATGAATTTCGCCTAGTCTATTGTCAATAATGCTATTGTCAAGATTCCGTGCCGAGTATTTGTTTCCAATCTCGCCATTGTTCAGAAAACTTCGCACACTTTCTTTGTCTCAAGACTGTTATTGTATCATGCGTGCTTCATGCCATTCCTCTCTTTCCGTATCGTTCCCTACATTCTCGAAACGGGCATTTCTAGATTCTAAAATACCATCATCAGAAATTAACACAACTATCTCTATGCCCGCTTCAAACAAAGAGCACCTCCGTACCGACAACTACACTCATCAACTACTGACTCGAATGGCGCACTTTGACAGCATCGAGAGCACCATGAATGACGGTATCGGAAGCCTTCGAAGCAAACTCTCGGACGAAGCAATCGTGGACCTGGAGGAGTATATTAACACTGACTCTATCTATGGGAAGGAAGAAAACCTTGAGAGGACCGTGATTTTGGAGTCCACAGATCAAGGGTTCACAGTGGTGCCTTATCCGCTGCACTGCGAGCCCGTGTACGGCTCGCAAGGCTCGCAGAGTAGTTCAGAAGACGGCACATGCTCCTCATCACCGGGCTCAACAGCTACAAGCGGCACGCAATCCCCATCGCAGGCTTCAGCAGCACCAGGCTGCGAAATGATAAATGGAAAACCATTCGACGACGTCAATGTCTTGGACCCAAGCGATTCCGATCTTGTCCAAGACTCAGATCACATTCCCCATCCCACCCCGTTCAAGATCGAATCCCAGTGCCCGAAAGCCCCAATGCACCACGCCAGTCACATCCCCCAACACACCGTCTGCGGCATCAGCGGTGCTCATCCGGCTGCAGGAGTCTATAGGGCCTATAGTCCTCCCTTGACAAGCGGAATCCCCTTTCTCCCCAGCAGCCAGGACGGCTATCCATCTCCTAGGCTTGGACCTTTGGAAGAGGAGGCAGAGGGTGAGGCGAGCATATATTTCTTATTGGATATTCCGACGCAGTACAAACAGGAAGATGCAGAAATCTCTGATTATGGAAGTGGGCTGGGCACGATATTGGTGGAAGCGGGTCAGGTTGGGGAAATTGTGGGAGGGGATGAGAAGGAGTTGAGGGATTTGTACGAGTCGATCTTAGGACGGGACGGCGAAGATGTGTTTGAGGCACCTCGAGCTGATGACGAACCCATTTGACGACAGATTGGATGATGAAGAAATGATCGAGCACCCACAATCCGCCTCCAACGCCCAGAAACCGCCCATGCAAGCTCCTTGCACCTCTCCCACCTGCCACCAAACCCCGCTCTCAACAAACACACTCCGACCATCCGCACCATCCGCACCCACCCCAACGAAGAAACCATCCCTAGAAACCTAGCCAATCTGACCGACGAGGAACGGCTCCGCTCACGGCAATTTCTCAACCGGAATTGCCAGTACCGTATTTGCAGGGATGAGGACGGGGAAAAGTGTTTGTAATCGTTGCGGGGGAGGGGGATGTTGAGTGAGGCGGTGGGGGGGTTGGCGATGTGATTCCGATATCTACCACAAAAAGAATTGGGAAAATTTAGTTGGACGTTCAATTTGCATCATCCCTTTTCATCCCCCAAACTATCAGCACACAAAATCAAGCATCATGTCTTCGAGTTTGAACTAGTGTGATGATAACAGCCAAAAAGACTTCCTCGACAGTGAGAAACAGGTAAAAAAAAATCCATAGGGGCACCAAAAGCTAAATAATCAAATCAAACCACGACAGACAAGATCCGTCTCGTGCATTCTAGGTACGTCTCTACCACGATTCTATCATCTCGTATCTTAGTATGTGTACGACTTGTCTTCCAACAACATCTCTGCCATGTCACAGTTAAGAAAACCTCCATTGTCGAATGCAAGCATCCCACAAGTCTGTTCTCATTTTTAGGTTCCACTAATGCTGAAAAGGCGCACTTGGATGCTCCTACGCTCTAGCATGAAGAACCCATCTTCGTACTTAGATTTTTTTTTTCTTTTCTTTCAAAAGTTTCTTATATAAGGCGTATTATACTGTATATCCAAACCCACCCACACACCCCTCCAGCCACACTCCCGCACACTCCCAAATTTCAGTCAATACTCCTCATCATCGGCATCATACTCCTCATCATCCGCCTTCGCCAACCACTCTGTCTGCTGGCCCGACAGGCGTTGCGTAGGACTGCAGCACGCTTCGGTGGCGCCGCCGGTGGAGGTTGTGGTGGGGGTTTGCATTGTTGTGGTTTTGGGGGTAAGGGGTGGTTTAGGTTTTGTATATGGGGGAAGGTGGTTTGTGGAGATTAGAAGGAATGGGGGGGGGGGGAGGTGGGAAATGGGGGTTTTAAAGGGGAAGGGAAGGAGAGTGCTGGAACAAAAATGGGGGTTTGAAAAATGAGCGATGCTTGTATAGGCAGGGTGTATTGTTATTTGGGAGACGGTTTTTGGCTTTGTTTATGTTTCGTGCTGCGGTTTGGGGGGTTGACAAAGAGTTATTCCAGCGGAGGGGGACGAATGATGGCATTTTACAGTGGGACATAGGTTCATCGCACATGAGGAAAAATTTCGCTTTGTAGGTAACGCGGTTTTCAGGATATCGTTACTCTCGTAGAGAATACCACATCTCCGGAGAAGTCTTGGATTGTTACAAAGGAAAGAGCGGGTTAGAACTTTCAACCCAAGCAAGAAGCCATCTCGTCGCCTCAAATCCTGATTGCGATTGAGCCATGGAAACAACGGACAGCCATGTCCAGCATCTCGGAAACAGTCAACAAATCATCGACAACATTGTTGAAACGCAACTTCAATGAGCGCGCTTCAATATAATGCTCTCTCACCGTTGCAGGAACTGTTCAACGGTTAAGAGAGATTGTAATCCGATAGTGGTTTTAATGAGGATGTCTATGACCGGGAGCAAGAGTCAATGAAATGATTGATGTTTGTTCTTCTTGAAATTGTAGAATCTGGGGGTGGGAAGCCATTGAACAGGGGAAATACCGGTGTGCAAAGGGGGATTTTCGCAGATCGAAATACGGCATTTGACCCCCAACACCCTGTAGAAGGCACTTTGCAGTAATTTCCGGATACCTCGACGAGTTGACTCAGATTTCTTTATGAGTGTTTCAGGCATGTTTCAACAACAAGCCTAACCCATACCCGAACGTAATACATATAATGCGCCCTGTCTCGGATACCCTAATGGTTCGAACCCACCTTCCTTTCTGCATCGTCAGACATACGTCTCACTTTCGTTTCCCTTTCTTGTTGGCCATGTTCCATGAACGACTCAATAAGAGAACATGGCCGCTCGAAGACTTTGCAAAACACCAGATGATGCTAATTTATCTGCGTAACGGCTCACATGTCTCCGCATGAACGCTTTCTACAGCTAGGTTTCTGTCATCAGACAGTAGTATAAACCCTTCCAAGTACGGATAGGCTTTGTCCTTACTACGGATGATGGTTTTGAGGTTTACCCAGACAGCTTTCCGTTGCGGGAATAGTCTCCCTTTGGTAGCCAGGTGAGACGGATGGTTGTAGGAATCTTGCAGACAGAATCGAAGGTCATGATGGTGTTGCGGGATCTGCATCGTTTCCTAATTCTCCGGTAGCCTGGACGGAGCAGGATCTCGGCTCCTGCAATCCCAATAAATAGGCGTCCGGATGGATTGAGATTAGCAGTTTCCACATGATGAAGGACAATCGCTTGAGTCACAAGAGGAAATACAAGTAGTAGCCCATTGCCAATTAGTAAATCATAGCTTTCCTCCATTCTGTGATAAGAGCACAAGAAGACCAAGTACAACCTTCGTTAGCTCCGACGGTGTCTTAATATAATGTAGAGGATAATTTAAGGGAGGCATTGGACAAGATTTTCGCATTTATCAAGTATTATATTGAATAATAGTAAGCGTGCTTCACACCTCTTCTGTGGTCAATAAGCTTACATTTCATCATCAAACCTAGCATCAAACATGCTATTTCACCTCACCGTCCTCGTCGTCTTTCTGATCCATCATATCAGACGGGTTCGGATTTCGGCGTTCGGTCCGCTGTGCGGTTCCTCCAGCTACTTCCCCGTTTTCTTAGTGCTCTTGGTACACCTAAGGGGAGGAGGACTTCACTTCGGCTTCTCAGAAACGTTTTCCTCTCTCTCTGTAGGATTACGTGAGGAAGCGAGCAGCTGGGTCCTTAGCGTCTTCAGTGGCCCTCTATCCGAGGAAGGCTCATCCGAGTATGCGTTGAGGGAATGACTGCGTCGGCCTCCGCAGAAAGGGAGGACGGAGGATGAACCTCCTGAGGGTTTTCATTCCTCTTTCCTGTTCTGGGTTGTCTGTGGTAGGGATATTTTCCTCACTTGGGTCGGACTCAGTCACACATCATGTCGTCCTCTGAGTCTTCCTTCACAGGCTGGAAAGCGATGTGGGAGACTTTTCGGGCGTGTACGGCTTTGTTCGGTCTCAGGCCCGAGAAGTGGCCGGGCGTGTGCTGAATGAAGATGACGGTTGTCTCATCTTCATTTGGATGAGGCACCAGCACAGGAGATTCCCCTAGAGGAATATATCCGACCTGGAGATTCATGTCATATTTCGTTCCCCAAAAGTACAGTGCCGCTCCGACTTGGTCGACATGGAAGTAGTCTTCATTATCTAAGCCGAATGCCGCGTTGTCCAGCGACTTGAAAACGACTTGTAATTCCTCGACTGTTGGTCGAGCCAAGTCAGGGTCCATGGCTTCCATGGAGAGGATGACTGCGTGAAATCCGCAAAGCAAGCCATTTCCAGGGGTCGGAATTATCTGGTGCCCGTTGGGGAAGACCTCCAAGTATCTCTCAAGGGCAGCGGAATTGACCTTTGAGTTCTCACTGGCGAATTGGTCGTGATGCGATGAAGGCTCATCTTCCTCTGCGGCCGACTCATCCGAGGAGTCCCAGAACTGGCTCTGAGAATCTTCCTGCTCCTCATCTACCAAAGACTCACCGTAGGAACCCCACTGCCGGCCTTGGGAAGGTATGCCGAACCCCCCGAATCCATGTGAAATGGTCTGGTTGGCAAACGGATTCTGCTCACCAACGGTAAAAGTAGAGAAACAATTGCCAAATTTGCAATTAGGGCAGATTTCCAATGGCAGATCTATAAATCCTCCTTCAACCATGCCGTTACAGCCGATAAAAGCGACTGAGCATGGGATGGTCTTCTTCGCTGTGTGGCCACAGCCGAAGTGAGTGTCGCATATAATACACATGGCTGTTGTTTGTGATGTTCGAGAAGGTTTGGTGGTGAAGTTTTGCGAATCGTGATCGAGAAGGCGTTGAATATACGAATCGAGTCTCAAGCTGTGTTCGTGCAAGATATTTGGGATCTAGAGAGAATGAAACAAGCTGAAGCATTTGAGCTTGAGTGGGATTGGATTCAACAAAGCCTACTGCACAACATAGGCTGGAATACAATATCATTGTAATGTTCTTTATCTACTTGAAGAGACAGAAAAGTTGAAAACTTCTTTGACCTTCTAACGACATTGGCTTTTGACAGTCATCCACAATTAGAGATAATGGCAATGAAAGGCAACAAGGGTTAGATGTGAAAGAGAGTGACACGTAAGTGTAAATTGCCAATCTATGTCTAGTAAGTCGTGCCATAGACTATTAGCTTTATGAATAGACTCGCAGCTCTGCACTCACCTACCGGTGACAAACGATCCCCACGCGTTGGTACTGTACTATTGATTTGGGGCCTAAATCGTTAACGTAGATACAGTAATATCCGAGAGCACTGATATAAATGTAAATCTGTCTATACGACGCTAATGCAGAAGCCAAGGGGTATATCCGAGTGAAGCGCCTGTTCGCCCTGTTACGCCAGTCCAGATCCCTTTATATTTTACTATACCGACAGATGCGTGATTGAATCTGTACCTCACTTTTTATATACCGGTAGATGCTCGTTACTCACAACACGTTCGGCCTGCGCTGATGAAGTGCTCGGTTCGCTAGGACCGTAGTACTGATATGGATGATCGTCTTCGAGCACGGGAGCCGTAGGCTCTCCACAATGGTTTTGCGGAATGCCCGGCTCGGGCGTTGCATCTTCAGGGGCATCATCTGGTGAACTGGCAGACATCTGTAGACGCTGTCGCTCTAGTTCTTGCTTATCATCTTGAGGTCCGGCAATCGAGGACATAAGACCGCTAGCTTGATATGCATGGCGATGCCAACGGACATTGCTTGGGGTCACAGTTGCAAACGATGGTGCTGAAGCGCCATCATATTCTGGTGCACTTAGTTGTGCAAGTCCTGTTCTCGTGACATAATTGTCATCGTCGAAGGCTGCTGGAGCTGAAGGTTGAATTTTGAAGTATGCGGAAGACGAAGGCTCGTCACTATTAGGTGGTGCGCTTGGCAGAAGCCGCTCTTCGGCTCTCTTCAGCCGAGTCTTTTCATCTAATTCGTCTTCAATCGTTGGAGGTGGGATCATCACTAGACGGGAGTAAGTTGTACCATTTACGGCATCTTGCACTCCCTCTACAGTCGGTTGGGAACAATTCTGTGGCCGGTCGCTGCCAATAGCAGAGTTCTCTCGGCGTACTCCAGCGGCAAGCTCTTCGTTTCTATTGACCTCGATATTCCAAGGCGTAACCTTCTGCCCAACGTTGGGATCTTGGACATTCTCTTTCTGCCTTAGGCGTTTTCTATTACTGTCCTTTGTCCCCACAATCACCTCGAATACACTCGAGACAACACCTTTCTCCCTTCTCATCTGACTTGTATCTAATGAACAAAAGCCGGAGTTGGCGGAGCTCGTGATACCGTCCACGCCATTAATCGTAGGGTCGCCTTGACCGTGACTGGGAACTACGTTCACCATGCCTAGTCGTGGAAGGAACCGGTCTTGATTGATTGGCTTTCCACGCAAGTCAATGACAACCTCAAGGTAGTAACTAAAGCTGATCATAGCCCCAGGGGTCGAGGATATAGTGGGAAAGACATGCTCCGGAACTTGTATGGATGTTTTGAGTATGGCTGTGAGAGAACGAGGATCTATAATAAGTGGTGTGAATGTCTGGTTCAGATCCTGTCGGAAAAGCTTGCTCGAGCCTGCTGATGATAGAGAAAGTCCTCCCAAACCAGTCAAAGACTTGGGGTAGTATTCATATTCCTGTTTCTGGCCTCTGATCGACGGGCCGAGAGGAATCGTGGGAGAAGTATCGACATGCCCTTGGCGAAATAGCGTAACGATGATGCCTTGCATGGCTTTGACGGGCTTTGTGTGATCAATTGAGATCTTCAGCGGCAATATATCACCAGGAAGACACCCGGCATATGAGGGTTCTATCATTGCGGTAATTGTCCCACTCCCGTCAGACTTGGTACTGTCTCGTCGGTGGACCCCGCTAGTTCCTCCGCTACAAGGGGGTGATCCGGTCAGACTGCTCGAAGTACCACTGCTCCTGCCGCCCACAGAGCCCTGTTCACTCAAAGCAGGGCTTCTTAGGGGCTCATCTGTCACTTGAGAAGTTACAAATTCATTATTTGTTGTGTATCCATGTTGTTGAGGAATTAGTACGCTGACACCCTTTACGTTCCGTTTAGAGATGCCAATCTTCTTCGTACCGAGTTTCGATTTCGATTTTCTCGACACCGGTTCCAGGGAGATAACTCGAGGCTTCGGCTGCGGCAATGGTGCTATGTCAATAGTCTCGACAAGAGCAAGTTTACGATCACACCTCACGGTCGGTGAAATGGTGGTTGGCCGTGTCAACGTTGATGTAAGAAGATACGATATTGTGCCCCGTTCAAACTAAGTAATTTATCAGTCTAGCCCATAGTGACTTGGGAATCGAAAAAATTTACGTCGATACTGCTCGGTAGTCCTTGGGATGGGAGATCCAGCTCGAAGTGAAATATATATTTGCCAACGTCCAATCGACCTTCACCACAGAGCGCGATCTCGTTTTCGAAGAGCGATGCGAAACCATTGCCAAAATATTCAGAACCCCGCTTGCCCGTGCCTCTGCTTGTATCCGAGCGCCTTCCTTCGTTGGAAATGCTTTCACCTGGAATTTTCGCGTTCTGAAAGACTTTGACGAATCCATGGAGGCAAATGGTCAAGTGGGTAACGCGTAATGCCCGTATCACGTTCACGACGACGGAGCCTTTGACCGCATCTCCAGGCGAGTATTGGCGGTGAGATTCGAGTGGTTCGATGTAGTATTCGGAAAGGTTACGCTTTTTCGGGGCATAAGAGGCTTTGAATTTGGCGAAGAGTGAGGGCGCTTTCGGTGCAGAAAGGGCCGCGTCTATGGAATTCTCTGTGGATCGTCCCATTATCGACCCACTTCAGACCCGACCATATGGCTGGCGCTCAGCCCGGCCTTGAGGCCAAGGCGATTCACGAGGTACAGTGATGATTCTAACAGAATCCATCAGGTTAGTAAAGTGGCCTGAGGATAGCAGCAATTGATAGAGGGCACACCGCGCGGAGAGCTCATGACTGTCTTCGCAGCGTACCATCATGAATGACGTCGCATTGCAGGAAATTGTAATTCTTGATCCCGCAGGTATCAATTGTAAGTAACAGCAAAACCCATGCAGGCAAATAGACACAACGATATGGATGAGAGATGAAGCTTACTGAATTGTACCACCATTCGAAACGCAACACAAACAACACCAGTTGGATGCCTGATACCTTAGCGGCGCTCTTCTGGGCGGTGACGCTGCCAAGGGTAATGATCCCTAGCGAAAGCCAAGCAAAATTGCTTGTGTTGAATGGCATACAAATATTTTAAAGTTCTTGCCCCTAAGGTGCATATAATTTTAAAAGCAGTCCTCTATGGGACGGTCTTCTGTTTCTATCAGGGACACAATTCTCTTGCGATTATGTGTGCTTAATGAAAAGAGGACGAGAGTACCTCCGTACGAGTACAAGCATTCCGATCTCGCTTCGTTAGCGTATCCGCGGGCCTGTCCGGCCAGCCCTGCCATCAACTGCCAAGTGCCAACCCTCAGCTAGAGATGAGCTATCATTCTACATAGCTCGGTCGTAACGGCCTCCTCATCAGACCTATTTAGCTGCAATTCGACCTCGTTACTAACATCAACGAGATCAAGTATTGTGGTACCGTCACAGATGTTGGGGCCGGAGATACGTGGGCGAATCGTCTGTGCATCCAACTTGCAAGGCAAACGAGCTTTTAGGCGGTGGAAGAGGGCATCTTCCGTCAGTTGGAGACAGAGTGATCCTCATGAGCTCAGTGCATATTCGGAGCAGCGGGCATAAGATTTGTTACATGTTTTGCTCGCGGCGCATACTCCATGCTTACGGATAAACGGTTAATGGTGAGAAAACACAATCAATTCATTTTACATTGTGTTTTGTTTTTGTTCATGTTCAGATATTTGGTATTATTGTTCTTCCCATTCATTGCTGCTAGATTTTCATTTCCCACTGCATCGCCCTAAGCCTGGAGCTTTGCGCTATATACTACCAGTGAAATTCAACGATATTACTGCCATTTCTATTGGACTAGCAGTAGTAGTGTCACCGGAGTTTTCCCTTTGAAGAGTCATTTCATATATGGATTGGAATTGTGGCTCGATAAAATGGCGTTCGAGTGCTGTTACTAATAAACATAGAATGCGACGGTAAGGAAGCATTCTCTTGATTTTGCTTCAATGTTATACATAAGACACTTCAGAGTGCTGGGATTCGCTGTCCGAATATCATTTCATTGTTCAGGAGTACGAACGTGTAGTAAAACCCTGTCCAACGCGCACCATCAACGAGTTCACATATCCATTACTTTGCGACTTTAAAATATCACGGCGATACATTGAATTACTGACAGCCAAACAGCGCCATTGCTTCAGTGTTCACCTTGGAGATTGGGTTGGAACCAGTTGATGTCTAGAGAGTAGCTTGCCTTCGAGGCCGCTTTGGCGAACGAAACTCCATTGTAAATTGAACCCCAAGATAGTACTGGGCTCTCAAGCAGATGCAGCGCAATTGTATCCTTCCCTGCCGACGTGAATAGTAGAAATTCGACGCTCTCAGATTTGATGTCCAAAGGCTTCAATGCTGTGTTTCAGCTCTCCTAATGTCATCCTATTGCCGTGTACTAGCCCAACTTCCACCTTATGGAATGATACCTAGAACGAATCTGATTCCTCATTGCTGCGAGCTCTTTGAAGGAGCTAGTACAATGCTAATGCGCCTGAAATAAGGCAATAGCTCGAGAGTATAGTATTGGTTATTCAAACAGCTTGTGTTGTGTTTCAAGTCTCCTATTGTCGTTCCATTGTCGTTTGCTAGTGCTGTTTTGGCCTATTGACCAGAACATAGCATAATTGAGAAAGACCAGCCACTCTGTGATGCTATTGTAGATGGTTCGGTAGGTTGTTGTCATCGGTTTTAGCGTGAGAGAATGTAGTACAAATACCTTAAAGATTCCTCCTGTATTCCTTCTTCTTCGTCCGTTCTTCTGAGTTTGCTCAAGCATCTACACCATAACTTACTCAGCTTTTCAGCTTACCCTCTACCTTTCGTCTAACTCTCCTCTTGCAGCTGGTCTGCCTCTTTTAAACAGCACTATTTACCCAGGTTTTCAATCTTCCCTCTACCCTTTCCTTTCAACCCTCTTTCGCAGCTGGTCTGCCTTTCACAAACATATCTACTTTTATCCCAAACGCATCATGTCTTACCGCGACTATCAGCCATCGCAGCTCCCATCGGAGCTCATGTTCAGGGATGCGCAGATCGAGATGCAGGTAGCCCAAGTCGATCGCCTGGAGAACCGCATCAAGGAGCTAGAAGCGGATAACAAGAATGCCAACGCCGAGTTGGACGAGAACCATGAGCTTATCGTGGAACAATCCACTTGCACCCAAGACCTAATCGACAAGCTTGACGCGGTGGAAGACAAATTTCGAGGCATAGAAGCGCGCGAAAAAGCGCTCAGGAAGGATTTCGATGAGATGTATGAGACGGCAAACAAGATGATCGCCGATCGGGATGGCAGGATTGCCACTTTGACAATGGGTTAGTCTGCCAGTATTCTTTACTTATGATTGCATTACTGATAAGGGCTCTAGAGCTTGCGCGAGTTCCCCGTCCTGCCACTCCACCGCCACACCCACCTTTCTCTCCTCTCACTCCACCACCTCGCATTCGTGCCGCACCTACCAAGGTGCAGAAGAAACGCGCTCCTAGAGCGGCGTTGATTGCAAACGTGCCGGAGCTACGACGCTCGGGGCGGACTACCAGGTTCCGCGGAAGTTACAAGATCTAGGTTTGGGCGAGAGAGGTGGAGAGCTGGATATGTGGAGATGATTATTTTTTTCCCTTTTCGTCTTCCTTGGTAGTCGCTGCCAGCCCGCCTACTGTTCCATTCACCTAGCTAGAGACTCGATGCTTTGGTCAAAGACATATTGCTGCTCTGTACCCTATCTGTTCAATAAATCCTTGAAGACATGTCGTCTGATTGAGTTTACGGCCAGATGTTAATCCGAACCCGGGTAGTTGCTGGGATCCATCTCATGCAGTACTCAAACCCTCGCTGGTCCTACTGTACTCGCCACTATATTCACCGACGTATTATCACGATATTCTATATAGGGGTGGACTTGATACTAATGTGGTACGCGGGGAGATTGCGAGGTTGAGTCGGTGTTACACTATGGTTGGAAGAACATACGAGGTGTAGAGTGTATTGAGCAATATTCCACCAAACTACTTTATCTTGGAGAATCTGCAATTCTATTCTCATCCTTCGCCAAAGCTAATAGCAGCCATCAGCTTTCCGACTTGCAAGCCTGCAGATACCGGCCCAGCGCCATCATCGGAAAATAGTGTGCATACAACTCATACCCCAAATAAAAGTACCTTGGGAACCCAGTACCGGTGTATTGTGTCTCCGGCCAAGAGGCACCACTTCCATCTTTCATGGTCTGTGACATTAACAAATACGCAACGCTCATCCTCACAGCTCCATCACTCGGTGGAAGATAAGCCAGTAGCGCCATCAGACCCCAAGCTGTCTGCGATGCCGTAGACTCCCCCCGCCCAGCCAGCGTTGGATCTTTGTACGTGTCCAGCTTTTCGCCGAAGCCCCCCTCGGTGTTTTGGACCGATTTGAGCCACCGTATCGCGGGTTTGACTAAGGCTTGTGTACGCGCATGGTCTTTCGAGAAGTATGCCAGGCCGCAGAGCACGTTGCTGGTCCCGTATATGTAATTTGAGCCCCATCGTCCGTACCAAGCGCCATCTGGCTCTTGAATTGACGCGAGGTAGATGAGGGCGTGATCACACGCCATACCGACTCGCTCCAGGAGCGCCTGAGCAACCTTAACTTTGCGTAAGGTATTGCGCAAGAGACCCAAAGCTTCCAGGATTCTGCCTGTTACGTCGGCCGTTGATGGGTCTAAGAGAGAATCCATGTCCGAGAATGGTATCTTGTTCAGAAAAAGCTTGTTATTCTCCACATCGAATGCGGCCCAACCGCCATCGCGGTTCTGCATGCCAAGAACCCACTCAACTGCCATTATCACACTTGGTGATGACGCAGACATGGGATCTTGTTTGATGAATGCTATAATTGCGGCAGCAGTATCATCCACATCAGGGTACCAGGCGTTGAAGTACTCAAAGCTGAAACCACCGGGACTCAATTTGGGCCGGTATATCCTCCAGTCGCCCTCGTGTCCAAGCAGCTGACGAGCTTTGATCCAATCGACTGCTCGACTTAGAAGCTCATCGGTAGTGGGTGTGCCAGCGTCGCAAAGTCCAATGGTCATGAGAACGGTATCCCATACTGGCGAGACGCATGCTTGGACTCGTTTCCCTGCTTTGTCCTGCCACGTAAAGCGCTCTACAGCTTCCAAGCCGCGAAGTATGGGACTGTCGTTCAGGTCGTAACCTTCCAACTTCAAAGCGAGGAGGCCAACATGCATCGGTGGAAAAATCCCCGCCCAGTCTCCCGACGCCTCTTGATGCTCCAAAATCCAGTCCACGCATCGTCGTCGAGCGTAGCCTCGCAAAGGAAAAGACCGAAGGCCACCCAACTGGTACAGAAGTTTGTCAATTGCCGTAAAAGCCAGTGCAACGCTATCCGTCCTCCATAGATCCCAGAACGGTTTCGCGTACGGCACGGCCTTTTCGACTGGATCGAACCACAGCTCGTCTAGAAAGTCGTTGGAAGCAGCCTTTCTATTCGGCAATTCGAATATGGGCCGGTGATGGCTTATGATGAGCAGAGGAATAATGGTGCTGCGTGCCCAAGACGAGAAGCTGTAGATGTTGATTGGGGCCCAGGACGGCATGAAGATGAGCTCTGGAATTAGCTCTGGTACTGCACTCCACGGAAACAAGCCGAAAGTTGCGAGATAAATACGAGTAAATATTCGGACTTTGGACACGCCGCCAACTGAAACCACAAAGGCGCATGCTCGACGCATCGAGGATATTTCCGAAGGGATGCCGAGTATTTTCAAAGCGAGGTAAGCTTCCACGGTGGTTGAGACATCGCCAGGATAGTCTGGTGCAATGCCCCAAGATCCGTCTGTGTTCTGATCCGAGAGGAACCACTGGCATAGGGTGTCTGTGTCAAGGCTCATCTCAAGACCGAGAGCCTGCCGCAGGAATACGTATTCGGCGGTGATGGTTGCGTTGGAGCGGAGTTCGCCACACCAGTGGCCATCATCGTGGACGCTCTCGAACGAATGGTTCACAGCAAGATCAAGAGCCTTGCCTACGAGTGATGTAAACGGCTCATTGCCCGTCAGTGCAGGGGTCGAGACCCTTTCGTCCTCCATAAAGTCTTGGATCCCAATCACCGGCGTCTTCTCGTTTGTGTCTGGGGTTATGGAATCGAGATTTGGAGACAATTGAGATCTGGGAGAACTGAGATTTGAGGAGAGGTTGTTCAGGCTGCTGTCGTTGTTCATGGTTTAAGATTGCCGTAGGTAGGTAGGTTGCTAGGCTGATTAGTTGACACGATCTGGACTCAAGTTTCCAATCTTTGTGACAACGTCATCAAAGCACTTGAGAGGCTTCTGAGGTCGCACAGATGTAGAAAGATGTTGTTGTACCACGATGTTACAGTGTCGTGAGTCTCACCTCGACCACCTACGCGACGTAGATACTCGGCTTTCTGCTTCACTGCAGCGATCTCACTGATTTGGCACGGTAAAATCTGAGTATTACATCCATTGAATGGCAAACAATCGAGACCTTATTAATGCTAACGACAACATTCTGCATACTTTACTTTACTTTACAGGCTTTGCTCGCGAACTTAATGTGAGTGTAGATAACATCGATTGCGACCAAGAATCATCGAAACCTCAATAAAACGAAACCTCACATAATCCACTTACGGCCTCACTCGTGCACTTAAGCTAGTCAAGAGTACTGTAAGCAAGACCTTCGTGCAACAAGGTACGACAAGTGCCTCACATAGCGCGTACATTCATGCAAGCTACAGCGGCATTATTCATCCATTATTCTGACCGGCTCTTCAACTTCACTTTCTTACATGTTAAGGTAACCTACTTACACTTACCACGTGCACTGCCCTCTTTTGATAGAGAGTAGCTATTCTCAGCATCTACTTTTCACTCTCAAGCCTTCATCTTCTTCTACTCCAAGCCACGAACGGCCCACCTTCACTTGCATCAAGCAGTATCCTTGTAGCAGAATGGAAGTATTCTCAGGGTCTAGCAGCTTCATGAATGCAATCTCGAACTGGGGCATCATCACTATCTTTGTGACTATACTTATGTGCTTCCTACATTCATGGATGGTGATGAGCACCGTACCACACTCTGTGCCCTGGGCCGGAGTGCGCAGAGAAATGTTTTCGAAGACCAGAGCTTGCGTCCGTGAGTTCACGGCCGGTTTGCAAACACTGAAGGCTGGCTACGAGCAGGTATGTGAGACCTCTAAATATGCAAAATCTGACAGGTCCTTCTGCAGTTTAATAGGAAAGCCCTACCATTCGTGATACCAGATGCTGGATTCCACCCCCATGTCTTAATACCTCAAGAGCATATAGGCTGGATGATTGATCAGCCCGAAAATGTGCTATCAGCTCGGATGACGCAAGTCGGGAGGTTTGGACTCCGCTACCTGTGCCCCACGCTGGACTTCAACCACGATATGTTCATGATGGAGGCTGTCCGGAAAGACCTTACGCGGAATCTCGGTAGGCTTCAATCTGCCATGGTGCAGGACATATCTCATACCATCGACAATGCAATGGGCTTAGATGACGGATCCTGGAACGAAATATGCATCGCGAAGGTCATGGAAGCCGTTGTGTTCAAATCCATTAATCGTACTATTGTTGGGACCCCTCTATGCCACGATCAGGAGTATCTCAATTACTCGACATCTTTTGCGACTTGGTTGGGTGCCGGCTCGATTATTGTGGGGCAGTATACGCCGTGGATGATGAGACCTCTCTTTGGGTATCTTGGCGCTTTGCCGGTCTGTTATTGCATGCAGAAGTCTCTCAAATTTCTTGTGCCCTTGGTTCGGGATCGGATGGAACACATTAAGCGAAAGAGAGCTGATGCCTCGTTTGAATTTGATGAGCCAAAGGATCTCGTGACATGGATGGTCATTGCGGTGTTGGACAACCCCGAAACCAAGGATAGTCCACCAGGACCACTTGCGACGCGATTGTTATTATTCACCCTGGGTGCAATGCACACCACAGTCATGACCGCGACAAACACTATTCTTGACCTCGTGAGCTCCAATACTGATTCCAGGTTCTGGGAAATGCTTCGCGAAGAAGCTGCTTCTGTCTTTCAAATTGAAGACGACTGGGCGGATGCGGCCTCGCTACCCAAACTCTCGCTTGCAGACAGTACTATCCGAGAGAGCCTCCGGAAGAATCCTATGCTCACGCGGGTCATTCTCCGGGAGGTGATGCCGAGAGACGGCGTTACGTTGCCCAGTGGACACCATCTTCCCAAGGGTGCATGGGTTGGCGCAGCCACAGTCGGCTTGCAGCATGATGATAGATTTTATCTCAAGCCGGAGGAGTACGACCCTTTCCGTTTTGCTAGGAAGCAGGCGGATGCCGTCGACGAGGGTAATTTGGAGAAGCTGTCTGACAAGGCTTCGATTTATCGCAAAAACCAAGGCCTTGCGACCACGAGCGATATTTATCTTGCTTTTGGTCATGGGCGTCATGCTTGGTAAGTAACAACAATACGTGCATGTTCACTCTTTGGGTGTCAAAGTGCTGACGAGTGGAAGTCCTGGACGCTGGCTCGTCGCTCATCTGCTCAAATTAGTGCTCGCCTACATTACCTTAAACTACGATATTCAGCACATGCAGCAGCGTCCACTGAATCGCATCTTCGGAGACAGTATCATTCCATCGCGGACCGCTACGATGATGGTGCGTAGGAGGAAGCAGATGCAGTGAGTAACATGAACTGACCTTGGCTCGCCCAATGCTCGAGCGAGTTCAGGAGATCGGTGGCCTTGTAAATAGGGCTTGTGTAACCCTCACTTGATGTTCGACAACATACTCCTACCTAGGAGGGAAGGAAGCACCAAGTATTTAATCCATCATATATTTATCAAAGGAACGGGGGAGACTTTTCTTTTTTTTAGTACATGTACCATACTACCGAACAGCCCTACATACATAGCTAGACCACCCAAAATTACACTTCATTCAATGGCACTTCTTCCACCTAGGGTAGAGCCTCCACCCCCAAAGGCTACAAAAACTCTCTCGACGCCGCTTGCACGACCCCATCAAAGATTCTACTAAAGTCACTCCTGAAAGACCACCATCTACCACTAGCCCTCGACCTGCAAGCCATAGACTAGATCCGCAGCTTCCCCCGCCCCAAAAATCTATCCAGAATTGGAGCACACACATGCATTTAGATAGATAGTTTAATCCGACTGGAAAGTTTCCAAAGCTTCCAGAACGGGGGATCAGCTACATACAGCAAAGTTCGCTACAGATCTTTCCTTTTGAAGCTACGTAGTTACGCTTCTCTTTTCTGAGGTATTTTGTTTCGCTCGCACGTATTGCAGATCGTTGGATGTAGAGGTTCGGCATTGAAAGATTTTCGTTAGTGTGCGTGCGCCCTTTTTCAGTCAGAGAAGGTTCAGAAAGGGGACTGAAGGATATTCTGGCAAAAGGACTGAAAATCGAGGTGGATGATCAGTGCAGCCTCCAAGTGACAAGGCAATCTGGTTTCAAACGTGTGTCCCGCGGGCTGTTTTCTTGGAACGTTGTGTATGAAAAGTGAATTTTGCTCTTTAAGTGTTCTATTCTAGACTTGGTTTAGATATTCTTGTAAAAGGTGCTGCGTTTTTAAATAACTGTCTACCTGGGGAAACCAAATCTTTGCAATTTCAAAGGGGTACCACTAAACATACACCCCTTTTTACTACATTGACGCCCCCAACTTACTACATAAACGCCCCCCGTTTACTACACATACATCCCCCCCAAATAGGTTTGGCGGCTACCCAGCTAGGGTTTGGCAGCTTTGAAACAGACGAACACCATACTTAAAGATACTTGATTTCATATGGGCGGCTCACCCAAAATTAAGTATCTTTGGGGTCGATATGTTTTTCGAAGCTGA
>JAABUU010001888.1_pt1 | contig 32449 bp, 46 predicted proteins | sample 5559301 | NCBI WGS metagenome assembly JAABUU01 (sample SAMN10711884, study PRJNA513360) | rock metagenome | isolation source: Antarctica rocks | place: Antarctica: Victoria Land, Richard Nunatak white
CCACATCAAATTTTTAAAGGTGCAAGCCAGAATGTGGCATGTTCTTTTTGGTGTGATATTGTGACTCTCATGGGTGATTTGTTTGTTATGTTGCAGGGAATGGTAGCTGCGTGGGAGGCCTCCTGCAGCACTCTGGATCAGTATGGCATGCAATACACACGAACTTTTGCCAACTTGTGCAACATTGGCATTTTAAGCGACCAGCTTGGAGAAGTTGCGTGTGCTGGCAAGCCTGCCCTCATGTTGCACCCACAACTCAAGCGTTGATCACCCAACTGTTTGACATCGCCAGAGGCTGGCATGTGCATTACATGTACTATAGTGTACCCTGAAAGCAGATTCACCCTGTACACTTTTGGCGGGAATAAACAGGCTTCTGACATTTCTGCTAATTGGCCGGCAACTGCACTGGTAGTCATGTGTTTACCAACAGACTATAATGACCTGATAATACATGCATCAGAAGTACATGTCAGTGCCTTTAAACGCTAGTCTCAAATTCCCCAACAACCGTGTTCTCGGCTTCTGTTGCTCATTGCCGTGATGAGATGGGCTGGGAGTATTAAGAGACGAGGAGTATCCTTTGGAATCCTTGTCCTTGTTGTTCACTAGAACGGCTCATGCATGACCACAGCCTACATTTCTGGTATAGCTCAGCCAAGGCTCAGCACCTCCATGCACAGCGAGAATGGGGCATAAACTGGAGGCATTTTACTAGGCTCTGCAAACCATGGGAACGTGTATCTGAGCATAGCAGTGACGCACAATTACCCGTATGCACGCACGGCGGCTTGGCAAGAACGACGAAGTGATTACTAATCACTGATAACGTACACATTCACGAATGCGCTTACTTGAACCTTAGAGCAACTACCTGCTTGCAACATTGACCTCGGGATGTCAACGGTGCGCACCCCGCACTCGTCAGGCAGATCACTGTCAACACAAACTTATAATTATCGAACTCGCGACTGGCACCAATCCAGCACTTTCGACCACACGGGTGCCAACGCTATAGCTATGGGCCTAATGTAAGCTCGTGCTTGCTACAGTAAAAGCTTCTGCAGGACATGCCTGACCATTGCAAGCGTGTGAGCATAACTCAGATGCACGTACACATGCCCTTGCATCATACTTGCTGTTGGAGGCTGTATGCGACCGTGTTGCCTTCCCTTGTGCAGGAGGAGACTCATCTACGGTGCAATCGACCGCGGCAACCGATCTGATGAAGTCTCCAGATCTCAATCCCAGCCGAACAATACGCAACGCCCCTATAGGTAAGGACAGCAGCGGCCTCCGCCGTAAGGGTATTTACAGTCCTCCTTGCACAGCCTATTGACTTGTGCAACACTGTACAGCAAGATTGCCTGGTTTTAAGCATGTGGTTTCATGCAAGGTCAGCAGACGACGTTGCATGGTTGTTTAGGTACAGAGAGAGATGGAGTCACCATTCTGGGCAAAGTCACTCAAGGCTCGTTCAGGCAGCCTGCAACACTGTAAATATCAAGGGCATGCAGACCAACCAGCAGTCAGATCAAGTTATCCCAGAAAGCCCAGTGTATTACAGTCTGTTTGACGCAATAGATTCCTATGTAGTAAGCGAGGTCCAGTGTGACCTATGGGACTCGCACCCCAATGGTGTCAGAGACTTGTTTTCCTATGCTATGTAGAGCATGCACCATGTTGGGTCTCAAACCACTCATATCAATTTTGGTTAGCCTCTTTCCAGGCTATAGAATGAATTCAACATCTGATACAGTGTATCCCTAAAGAAGCAGTACTTGTCACACAGTGTCGTGAGTTTTTCAAATTTGAAAGCACAAATTCAAGGTTTAAACCTTGCACGCATGTACGGACTGATCAAGACATGCGCATGCGGCACTTAGTGCTTGCTTGCATGGGTAGTGTACAGATCGAAGCTCCAATCCAGATGCAATTTTGCAAGGTAGCACTTAATATATATATATATATAGCAAGACTGTGACAGTTGCAATGCTATTGTTCTGTACTTGTGGAACTGCCTGATTATCTCTTGAAACAACATTATCATTAAAACAATTTGCCAGCTGCCCGAGGTGCATTAAAAATAAGAAAAGATGCAATAAGAATGTCATCGATGGCAGCCTCGACAGGCCGAGGCAAGCTCCGAACTTGATGGTCGCGATGTCGCCTGACCGCGGTCCAATCGCATTTGTCGCGTTTCTTGTTGAGCGGCTGATACCGACAGATACAGTACACCACTTGGATGGGTAAGCACACAGCGTGCACGGTCAAGCTTAGATCAAGCGTTACCCTCTCGCTTCACGTTACTTACTTGTGAGTCACAGATGAGATCCACTAACGACATTTCTGGATGCAGCTGCTTACGGAGGCGCGGCTGCAGTAGCGGCGTCAGGAAACCAGATTTTCGTGACACTACAAAAAGGAAATGAGTACCCACCGCTGGTCATCGATGTCAGAGTGAAGTATGAGCAGACTGTAAGTGATATAAGAGCTGCAGTTGCTAAGAAAACCGGGGTTCCAGCAGACAAGCAACAGCTCTTTTGGCATCAAAAGGAGCTGACCACAGCATATGACCACAAGACCTTGCTGGAAATGCACTTGCATACAGGCTTCTCCCTGAAAGGATATGATCTGGTTAGTCCTTTTGCTCTGCCAATGCTGCACTGAGCAAGTTGAACTGCTGATGTGATGACTCATGAGCTCTCAGATTACTTTGTATGCAATTTAATGCTCAAATCATGCACAATATTAGTGCAAATGCCTGAAGCAAGTTGCTCACTTTAGTGTGCTACCGCTCTGCAGCAGTGAGAGCTATCCTATCCTGTGAGACAGTTGCTTGATAACACACATCCAAATGCAACTGCAACTTGTTGTGTTGCTTGGACCATCATGTTCGCAACAACATCGCTTGCATGTTTGCAGACGGAGGAGCCTGTGTACTGGCCGCCAGTGAAACAAACAGATGAAGGCCTTGTTATTGATGTCAGCGCACATCAGTAGAGCACCAGTACAAGGCAATGGTTATGCTCAATGGTTTACCTGTGATATGAGTCCATCAGTCTATGTCAGTGTTGAAGAAGCTGTTGACTGTTGTCCTTGTGGTCTATAGCAAGCCATTGTGCGGAAGATCTTTGTCATCACCTTGAGTCACAGTGTCCGCTGCCCCCACCATCAAACTGTGACCTGAGCCGTGAAGCCAATGCAGTGCCTTTCCTGCTCATGTCCAAGTATGGTTTGACATTCAACAACTACCGCATCAGGGCTGATCAAGCTATGACACAATCTTGCATCTGCTGACTGCGCACATAGAGCATTCCAAGAGGCAGGTTTGCAAGCAGCCCAAAATCAGCTGAAATGCCTTGTTGCAGTATACAGTGCATAGACATAGCACAGTTATGTGTATGCTACCTGTTTCAAAAACCGATGTCTAATTATTGCATAGCATCTTTTGCCAGTCCTTTGTCATGGAAAAACTGCTCAACCAGTGATAGGTGAGATGCTGTTGTCCCAAAGGATGTGTCCAACAGCAAGTAGTGCTGGATCGTCACTGTACCGTCAGTGCTCCACTTGTCTTTCTGGTTGTACCTGCACATATCAACAGTCAGTGCTCCAACATGCAGACAAAGCATTACCTACACAGCCACATGGCAGCATGCAGATGGATATTCGTGTAATACAGCAAGTGTCTGCCAAAAGAAAGACAAAACGTCAATGCAGCCATTGTTGTGATGCCAACAACAACAGCAAGGCTCTGTTATGTTACCACGTCTCTGTAGAACATATACCTGCAAATGAGATCTGTCAGCTCAGCCCAGGTGGTGGGTTTGTGGGATGTTATCCCACCCAGTTCTTGTTTTGTTCTTGCTTCCAGGCGCTGCTGCCAGATACCCACATCAGATGGCTGGCATTCAATCACAGCAACATCTGCATTGTGCTGAAGCCATCCCACACTTGTAAGGACATGCAATTAGAACATGCAATTCTCACATTTGCTGCTACAGAGCTTTGAGTACAAGGAACATCAGGCAGTTGCGGCACTGCAATGCAGACATGAGTCTGCACCAAGTTTCACCTTTTTTGCAACTGCAACCGCCTTCTGATACAGCTCTACCTTGCTGAGTGGTGAGTCCACCACAACATTTTGTTGACAGGCTAACTGGCTTGCAGCCACACTGAACATGACTTCATACGAGAGGGCATTCAGGTCCCAGGTGCCTGCAGGGCCATATTGCTCCTCTGCAGCTCTGAAACAATCTCTGGCATCGTCCTTGTCGGCCAGAGAAAGATGTAAATGTCTAGCAACTTGCTTGGCGAGGGTGGATTTTCCACTGCCAGGATGGCCTTTCAACAACAGCAGGAGGGGTGCCGTCTTATCGCACTTGTTTTTGGTGCTCATGTACCGGGATTCGTTTAATACCAAGCCAAACAGCACATTCGAAATCGCGATTCGGTTTTGCTCAGGTTACCAGACGCGCGAGCTGTGCTTTGAAACCACAGCTGTGCCTGATTGGGTGACACACGCTGTTGCTAGACAATAAGAAGCATGGAACTAGATGAAACTTCACTGAACAGTCATGACCCGCCCAGTCACAGCATCGGCGAACCACGACAACAAGGCTGCCGCGACCTGCATGATATGTTTTCGGATATATTAGTCACCCGTATCTTAGTCATTACACAGTAAACAGCGACTATCAGCAACTGCGGCTAGATCGCGACGCATAAAGTCCCACACGTTAGTGTACTTGGCACTCTCGTTGAAGGGCAACAATCAGCATGGTGGCTGAGAACGGCTCCGCGCAGCCTACTCCCACCACGGAACAGCTGACCAAGACTGCATCCAGGCTAGCGGCCAAAGGAAAAGGTTTGTTGGCATCAGACGAGAGCATTGGAACTATCGGAAAGCGCATCGAAAAAGCTGGTCTGGCAAATACCGAAGTGAGACAGAAGACATTGTCTTGTCACGGGCCTTTGGGAAAGTAGCTTGAGCTTCTCACGCTCTGCAGGAAAACAGACGCAGCTATCGAGAGAACTTTTATACTGCTGACATCGGAGAGAGCATTTCTGGGGTGATCTTGTTCAAGGAGGCACTGTGTCAAAAGGCTAGTGACGGGTCTAGCTTTGTGGAGTGCCTCAACAAGCAGGGCGTCTTGGCAGGCATAAAAGTAGATGAAGTGTGTATGCAGATGCTCAATAGTGTCTGTGTCCAGCCGGGCTTGAAATTTATCTGCATAAGCATTACAGAAGCATTGCAGCACCATTACAATAGAATGTTCCTCAATCTGTACCATAATGTATTTTATGTAGTGCACAATTTTGCAGCATTTGCTCTTGGTTGCTGGACAATGCAGCTTTCTGCAGCACTACTGTGGGTTGACAGGCGCACTTAGCAGAAGTGTGTCAACATCCAGCTCAGTTGCGACTCAGTTGTGACTGAGCCATATGTCGAGAAGCTGTATACCAGCTGTCACAACAAGCAGCTTCATCTCAACTCTATACTATGCTGGTCTCGCACTGTGTTTTCCATTCAGTCAAAAAGCTTGCAATGCATTACACATGTCCCTGGGAAATGGCTTTGTGACCTCAGAATTTCTGCCTTTCAGGGTGACCTCAGACTTTTCTGCCTTTCAGGGTTTAATGCCTTATGAAGGTCATGAAGGGGAAACTGTCACCAGAGGACTGGAGCATCTTGAGGCAAATTGTCAGCAGTACTACAGGTATTCCTGTTCACACCACTCTGTTATGGTTGTCCTACCCTGGAGTGAAGTATACATTGCTTTGTGCATCTTGTCGTGCAAGGCTACCCGGATCTGCTCTGTGAAGAGCAGACAAATTTCAGTGTTGAGCAGCCTTGTTGAAGCCATCTTTGTTGTTTGCGCAGAACATGTGCACACAGTACACCTTGCAAATGGCATGACCAACTTGCAAATGGCATGACCAACTGTCATGTCAATGCTGAACACACAGGCAGGGTGCAAGATTTGCCAAGTGGCGCGCTGCATTGAAAGTGTCGGACAAGCTGCCATCCAAAGATGCGATTGAGCAAAATGCCCAGCAGCTGGCAGAGTATGCTGTGATCTGTCAGGTAGTTTTGATTTTAACTCCTGCACACACTTGTGTGAGGGCAGTGTGATGTTTGCACCTGATGACAATGGCAGCATGATCATGTCAGCAATGCAAATTCTGCGACGCATTCGGTATACATTGGACCAGGGTTTGTATTGCTGGCCAGTGTCTGATCTTTTCTAGCTACTGAGTGGTTGTCTGGAACTGCAGTCATGTGGTCTTGTCCCCATTGTGGAGCCAGAATTGTTGATAGATGGGGACCACACCATTGAGAGGTTTGCAGCTGCATCAGAGGAGGTCATCACATGCTTTGTGCAGCAACTTCAACAGCGGCATGTCTGCTTGGAAGCCTGTCTCCTGAAGCTACAGATGATCATCCCTGGCACAGACTGCATACAACCCAAGCCTACCCCACAACAGATAGCTCAACAAACCTTTGACGTCATGCAAAGGTCAGCTGGAGTTGCTGCCCATTTTCCCGCTCTTGCCATGTATACAGTGAACTCAATGCAGAACGATATCAATTGTACGTTGGTCATGTAAGTCTCAACTCTGCAACTCTGGCTATTTTGAATTGTTTTGCAGTTGATATTGCGTTTCATTAACATGAGCCAATGTGGAACGCAGGACAGTGCCAATGCGAAGCCCAGGCATTTTGTTCTTGAGTGGGGGACAGACAGAAGAGGAAGCAACTGTCAACCTGAATGCAATCAACCTGCATGCTCAGCAACAAAAGCATGAAGGCTGGTCCCTTACTTTCTCATTTGGGCGAGGTTTGCAGGTATGAGTATACAGATGTCCAGATCATATTGGATGGATGAGCTTACTTGACTCAAGACAAGTTTGATAATCTGGAAGTATATGCTATCAAACCTGTTCCTGCCTGCGTGAGTGATCATGCATGATCATGCTGCGTTATGATGTCACCACTATGAAACAGAAGCAAAAACCATTACTGATGATTTTATGCAGGCCAGCGTCATGTCAATATGGAGCAAAGATCAAACTAACAAGGCTGAAGCAAGGTCAATGGCAGCAGCGCTTGCTGCAGCAAATGCAAGCGCCTGTCAGGGCAAGTATGCACCCCCTCACCCTTCCATTTTGAAAGAAAGTCTCCATGAAAAGTTCAGGGGGTGGAATGCAAATGTGAAATCCACGTGAGGCAGGCAGCAGCAGCTGTATCAACCTGTGAAAGCTGATGAAGTTGTCAAAGTGTATCCAATCAACTGCACCAGCTCATGCTGGCGCTGAGGCTGGTCCTCCTTAAGTTGTCTTGCAAAGCCTGCTGGCACAGTCTTGCTTTCCCCGAGTGTATGTGAATCTACCCGGACAAATGCTGCATCAAAACTTAATTTTCCCTGGTGTGATAAGGGCAAGTTTCATATGTCAGCTGGAGGCATCCATTGTGTCCTGATTGTCCATGACATTCCCCTTACCAAGAGAAGCCTCATCGTCACCAACAGCTTGATTCTCCAGGCTGCAGGCATACAGCCTTGACACACAAGCCAACAGAATCATAATGTCCTTGTGACTTGGAACCAGCAGCAAATTCACATTGTGGATGCTGAAGCCTGTGCGATCAAAAGCAAGGACAAACAACAAATTCAGGGCGATGGCTACAAATGACTTACGTGTCATGACTGGAGGCATCACTTTGTCCAGTCTCCTCTTGCAGTTCACTGACTTCTGACTCAAGCTCCTGGCAGGCCATGTTGATTTCCATGTTCTTGGCAACAAGAGCTGTATACTGCTGCTCCATTTGTTGCAGAGTTTTGCCATCTGACTCTTGGCTCAGTTTGCGCTGCCTGTTGATGCTGTCCTTTTGCTGCTGCAACTGTTCTATCTCCTTTTCCAGCCTGTAACGTAAGTATATGAGAATTGATGCAAAAATTGAGACTCCTTCATTCACTTTTGAGTGCTGGACATGCTCTGCCTCAACTGAGGCATGCAGTCTAAATAGCAGATGCATAGGCACTGTTTGCTCGCATGCCTGATAGTGCTGTGTTAACAAGAGCCTGTACATGCAGCTCACACAGGACAGCACCTGTGGACGTGGCCTTCCAATGACTTGTTGTGTACACGTCGTGCATTGGGTCCAAACCGCAGCAACAGCTCCAGATTCAAGAGCCTGCAGACAATTGGACAGGGAACTATTGTGAACAGGAACTATCGCTGGGCAGAAACGGAAGGACTCATGTGCGCTTGGATGCACACTGCCCACCTATTGTACTGATGTTCAAGTTGGCTATGAGCGTTGTCTGTGGCGGCCCGCCATGCACTGAAGTCATTTTGCTTGCTGGCTGGCGGAGGCGCAAGGTGGAAGCGGCTGATGTCCATAGCTTCCATTTGCTTTCCAGCTTTCACTCTGGCATATTCATGTTGCAAAATTGGGTGACCCTACAAATTTGAATCTTGTATGCAGCGTGTGTACGAAATGAGCTTTGCAGCACTGCGACGCCGTTACCTCAAATCTGCTGGCTGGAAGTGGTGGAAAGCTGGCCAAGTAGTCGGAGGGCTTCTTGTTGCTCTTTCTCAGCTGGAAGACAAGCACCAATCAAAACCCCAGTGCTTCCAGTGTCAGTGCCAGCATCAGCACCAAGAGAGGCTGACAGCAAGACTGACCTCCTCTTTGATGAGTTCCTCAGCCTGATGGCGATCATCATTGGTCATGCCATCTATGTATGGCAGAGCATCTATAACACCAGCATCCTGAACCGCGCCTGATTCCAACGTCAGGGCCTGCTTCGAAGACATACTACTCACAAAGCGTCCAGCATGAGCACGAAAATCTCACGTAACTGCTACCAAAGCAGACAACTATTGTAGCAGCTCTAGGCAGCAAGCTCGATAAGGCTTTCAGGCGGTAGCAACAATCTCGACGTCTCACCGTCTCGAAAAAGATCTGGGTACGGATCACGCCATTCGTACGCGTACCGTGGTACGGATGGCTATCCAAACCATAGGCTGACGTGTAAAAACTATCCACAACCTACCGAAGCATTATCTGCTGTCTTACGTAAGCGGGTGATTTTTACATCGATCCGGGAGTTTGCGCGGGTGCACCGACTTCCTGCACCGACGCAGCTAGCATTACAGCAAAGTCTCACCATTCTGTGCCCATGTCACGACAGTAGCACAGCTGACCCTGCAGAACCAGGCACAATTCGCACCATCTTGATGCATATTGTGCAAAAAATGCGGTTTACATTTTGGATTTTTCGCCTATTGATGGTGCGTTCTGTCTCTATAGGTCAAACATCCCCCATCGGACTCCCGTTTGATAGAATTTGACTTCCTTTGTAAAAGCCTTTTCGGATTTCAAGTGGCAGATATCCTTAGTCAGAGTCCCCTTTGTTACTACCATGCTCGTGCTCTGCTTTTTGGCAGCTTGGTGCAGCTGTTCTTGATCCAAGCTTCGCAGCCCATGCAAACTGCGTCGGCTACGGCTCTTCGTCCACAGCGAACAAGAACACTCAGCTGCCCGTTTATCTACGCCAGCCTTGCCCTGTAAGTATCGCCGCTCAAACTTTGGATCAAACCTTCCTGGCCAGCAGACCGGCTTTCCCGTCCCTTCGCGAGCCAGCTCGCAGTTCACCTCATGCTGCTGTGATGTACAGTACCACTGCGTCAAATGCTGAGTGCCTGCAGACGCTTAGACGCCAACACAGCTGTAACAGACAAGCTCTTTCAAGACGTAGTCTCCGAGGCGTTGCGTCAACTGTACGGGTATATAGGCGGATCTATACACACCGACTTTCTGTCGATCACACAGTCGTCAGCAACGCTCAGAGTCGATAAGAGGTCAGGCTACGTCACGTTTCGTCATCCTGTGTCTATGGGGGGGACATGCACCCGTGTCGGTATTGCGCCAATCAACTAACATCTGTTTCGCACAGAGACTGGAATAAGCTTTGGTCTGCGTTGACGTTGCTGACCTCCTACAATGGTGTCAAGTGCACAGTCGAGGTGACTTCTCCTGCTTGTTTGGCGTCACCCCAATGTGTTGTCTAAATTGGAGGTGACAGGAAGATGTGTGAGGTGCAGGTGCTAGCTCACAGCCCCTTTCTACAGTCGCTTGCAGCTGCCAGCTAACATCAGACCAGCAAATCTGCCACAGTACTGGCTTAGTCATACATAACAGCTACCTACAGCAACTCTGCTGTGTCATCTGTGCCAGCAACCCTGTGCCCTGCTTTCAAGCCCAATCCAACTCCGGCAATGGCAAGAGATGCGCATGACACAGATGTCACTTCTCCACAGGACAAGGGGAGGACATCACCTGAGGAACAGCGCCCTCGCAGCTCAGCCAGAACTTTGTCAGAGGACAGCCATGTCAGTCAGTGCTTTGCAGTCAACTCTGTTTCACTGGAAACGGATCCTTTGCTTTCATCACTGGCTGAAAGCAGCTCGCAGCCCAAATCAGTTCACAGAGCAAATTTTATGACAGCATTGGTGGTGTTTGCCTGGTTCTGTAGCAACATTGGGCTCCTTCTGATGAACAAGTTTCTGCTGTCAAACTATGGCTTTAAACAGCCAGTGTTTCTGACGCTGTGTCACATGTTGGCTTGCGTCATTCTCAGCACAGCCTTCAGCACTACACAATACGTGCCTAAGAAGAGCATACAGTCCAGCAAACAGCTGATGAAGGTTTCCCTGTTGGCTGCTGTCTTCGCCATGTCTGTTGTATTGGGGAATGTGTCACTGAGATTCATTCCAGTCTCCTTCTCACAGGTGTGCTTTTGCATTGTCCAGCGTAATGCATGCAGAATGATATGCAGAAGTGGCCTTGCATTTTCTGGTTGAGGATGCTGCAAAACCCAAGCATAGTCAGGTTTCATGCAAACATGCACCGCTGTCACAACTGTATGCACTGCAATGTATGTATCAGGTGGTTCATGTGCACCAAGACGTGATGTGGAAAAGTGCATTTGAACTTTGTAGGCTATAGGTGCAACCACGCCGGCCTTCACTGCCGCACTGAGCCTGCTGCTGCTCAACAACCATGAGACTGCTCGCACCTATGCAGCTCTGCTACCTGTCATTATTGGCATTGTCATAGCCACAGGAGCAGAGCCATCTTTCAATACGGCAGGCTTCTCAGCCTCTGTGATTGCCACAGCTGCTCGAGCCCTCAAGTCTGTTTTGCAGGTGGGCACCCATGCTCGGTTGTGTACAATAATAGTGTATCTGGATTGTCCAGAACATTGCATATGTACATTTCAACAGATATGTTTCTCCAACAGATGTTCACCAGTGTTCTAAACCCTAAATAAGGTGGCAATGTGTGCATTGGGACTGGTGCAGGGCATTCTGCTGACAGATCCCAATGAAAAGATGGATTCCATGAATTTGCTGCGCTACATGGCGCCCATTTCATTTGGTTTCCTCATCCCAGCCACGTTTTACTTGGAGCCAGGGGTCTTTGCACAAGTATCGGCAAGCCGCACAGACGTCTTCTTTGTGGTTTTTCTTGCTCTCAATGCCTCATTGGCATACTTTGTGAACCTGCTCAACTTCCTGGTCACCAAACACACAAGCGCTTTGACTCTGCAAGTGCTTGGCAATGGCAAGGGTGTGGCAGCTGTTGTGGTGTCAGTCATGGTTTTCAGGAACCCTGTCACATTTGCCAGTGTAATAGGTTATCTGATCACTGTGTCAGGGGTCATGTCGTATATGGTTGCTAAGCGAAGTGCTGCAGCTGAGAAGAATGTCTTGCCACAGAAAGGAGTTGGAGCAGTCTAAGTCTTGACAGAGGGAATGTTGTAGGGTAAAAAACCACATTGCGCTTTAGATTCCCCTTGGTTCGTTGTACCCTGTTACAGGGGAGGCATTGTGGCGCCCACTGCTAGGCTGTGTACTTGTATGTATAAGCTTTGATGAGATAAATGGACAGGTTCGAGGATTAGCTTTCAGTTTGGCAAGGTCCCTTGCCTTTCGCTGTCAAACATGACGCTGTGTGCTTAGAGGGGAGCATCGAGCTCCAGCAGCAGATTAGGCACGCGGACGGTGATCATATATCTATGGTTGTTCTGAGATTGAAAGCAGCTGCACAGCAAAACCTATTATCTTGTCTGGATAGCAGTACCTGTTTTTCTTGCCAGAATGAAATTAACCATTTCCTTGCCAGGATGGTAACATCAGATTCAGGCAGATGCATCATGGTGCAATGAGCACCACAAGCAGGCATCAATGATCACACATCCATAGCACTTTGATGATGTTGAAGCAAAGTAAGCTTTACATGAAATTGGTGTAGTCTGTTCAGAAAGACAGATCAGTTTGATACGTATCATTCGTTTGTGCAGGAAGCAAAACCAAACAGGATCAAAAGGGCAAAAGCATATGCTTACGCATAGTCATCACCACGCTCCAGAACTGAAAAGTCAGATTTGGTAGAAAAGCCTAGCAATTGATTTCCCACTTTCTGGCCTTTGCTGGCTTTACCCTTCTTGCCTTTGTTAGCCTTGGGCACTTTCTGGAATTTGGATGGATCGCTGGCAGCAGCAGCTGAAATGGGTGCTGCAGCGCTAGAGCTGCCAAGAGGAACTGCAGCTGGAGCAGCTTTGGCCTTGCCCTTGTGACCAGCCAATTCTGCTGCCTTGCGCCTGCATGCAGAACAAGGAGTGAGCAAAAGGGATCTGTAGATGCTGCACAGCTGGCCAAAGAACCATGCCCATCTGTGTGTCTGACCCATGCAGCACATCTACACATTGTCATGCTGCCTGCCGCACAAGAACTTGTTTTTCAGAAGGTTGCACAGCTGTGACTTCACATAGGTAGCAGTAAGGAAGCAAGCAAATTGCCTTGGCCTAATGCTATGTGTTGACATACCTGATGAACTCAGTGGCAAAGGCAGAGACATCCCCATTGCGCTCTATGTTGACCAGGCAGCCTTCCACAACCTCGCCATTGCTGGGTGTGTCCATCAGTACATCTAGCAAAATGCTGGGGTCATCGATGCGACCCTTTGACAGGCTACAGATCTTCTGAGAAGCCCATGTCTGGAAATCACACATTTGGTCAATTGATGGTTCTCTGGCTCATTGCAACAGGACTGAAGTGCAAGTAGATGTTCCAAATAGCAGCAGGAACGGGGATTCAGACCAATCAAAGGGCTCAACTTGAGCAGACCATCTGATGCGCCAATTTTGTGACTCAAAAACGACTTGACTTTCGAATGGCTGCTTGCCAAACACTTGCACACAGTATAACATGCATGCACCACCATCACATGACAAGCAAACAGGCTATGCCAACATGTCAAAGGGGCTTTGGTGCAAGGCTGCACCTTGAACTCTGAGCTCATCTTGATGGTCTCTGGGCTGGCAGGGATGTCCTGAGGCATTGGCTTGTTTGGAGGGGGCCCAGGGGAGGTCTGAGGGGACTGCCACTGCTGACTGGCAGGAGGCCGCCCGTTGGCTTGGCCTGCTGGCTTGGTCGCAGCAGGTGAAGGGATATTACCATTGCCTGTGTCACAGGAGCTTTCAGATGTGCTGAAAGAAAGTGTTTGAATCTGTACTAAGCTGATTGACTTTTGTCTTATGCACTGGAAAATGGACAATTGCCAGGGCAGGTATTGAAGGCTGTACACACTTGCAACCATCTGATCTAGCAGATGATATACCATTGATATGTTTTTGAGTAAGAATGGCAACGACATGCACACCACCACATAACACGCATCAACTCATGATCTTGGGGTGTCTTGCTCTTCGAATGAGGTACAGAGCTGCAGCCCAGCTGTAAGCAGAACTTGAGGTGGCAAGGCAGGTGGCGACAAGGTGAGCTTTATGCTGAAAAGGAAAATCCCCAACACAAAGGAGCATCATACCACGCTGGCCTACAGCAGGTCCGTAGTCCCAGAACATGCCATCATCATCATTGCTGAGGGCGCGCTGCAAGGAGGCGGCGGTGCGCAGGGCCATGGAGGGGGCAGGCCCTGCGGCGGCCTGCTTGGGCTTCTTGTCCTCCTTGATCTCCTGGCGGGCTGCCGCAGCTGCTCGCCGCTGCTCTTCCATCTGCTCACGCTTCAGCTCCTGAGGACACCCCCACATGAACGTCGTGCGCAGAGATTGTACAAATTGCAAGCGTTGTGGGCCACAGACTGTGACAAGCATCAGCAGCCACAGATTCTGACAGAAATTGTGGCAAAAGGACAGCTGTAGTGATGCAGCCAGAGGATGATGAGTGCGGTGCCGTGCAGCTTGCTCAGGCAAAATCTATGATGTCTCAAGACGGTTGCAATGGCATATAAGCATTAGAAGCAATGCGCAAGAGAAGCTCATGCCACTCAACTATACAGCACAGACAGAGCAAGTTCAGACCAAGAATGCATCTGACCAACATTCTTGTGCTCCACAGCAGATTTGGCAGCAAGCTAATTTCAACACCATCTTTGTGAATTCCTTCAACACAAGCGTCCACCAGTCTAATTGCTGGGCTGTACACACCTGAGCGGTCTTCTTCTTCTCTTCCTTGGCAGGCGCTGGCTTCCTGGGGGGTGGGGGAGGGGGCTGTGTGAAGTGCTCCTGATGGTAGCCAGAGTCTCCACCCTCCAGGTCTGAGGCAGACTCCTCCTGGTGCCTGCCTGCAGCAGCAGCCCAGGGGGCCATCTTGGGGGCCACCAATGCCTGGGCCTCCCCCACAAAGCTGTCCCTGCAGGCAAGACATGACAGACGTGATAACTAGAAGCATTTACGTTTGAGGAACCTCCTGGATGACCTTCGAGCATAGGCCAGTGCAGGAGCAAGCCTTCACTGAAAAGGTGTCAAGCAAACATCATGCCTACAAGGAGCAGATGTGCAGGATGCTGATGCACTTGCCAAATGGTAGGGCTGAAATGTAAATGCACATGCACATGCTGTCGAGTAAGTAGCAGCCAGGCTCAGGCACATGAGCACAGATTTGAAAGTGCTCCCACCCAACCAGAGAGATCTGCTTCAGCTCAGTGCAAATAAGAAGTTGCAGGCCACGCAGGTCTGTGGCGTACCTGAGAGAGAAGCCTCCCTGAGCCTGATCAGGCTGCTGCTGCTGAGTTTGCTGCTGTCTGGCCTCGCTCCTGCGTGCGCGCTCTTCCTCTTCCTGGATCTCCTTCAAAGTTTGCACATGACCTGGAAGCAGACAGTCAAATTGTATGAGGCAATCTGTGCATGCCACTCACAAGCACACAACAGCGCTCTCTGCATCTGCAACTGTAGATTTAGTGCGTTTACACAGAACAGTGCAGGCTCACACCTTTGGCACTCATGCAGTGCAAACCTGTATACCTGAGCTTCTGCATAAACACTGAGGCAGACCAAAACATCAACAAGCCCATGTTTCATCTTTTGGGCTCATGTTAAGTGTTCCCTTGCTGTCAAATAGAAAGTTGTGTATAGGGCTGTGCTAAATTCAACTTACAAGAGTTGTCAGTTCTAAATTGACAGTGCTTACACTCATTTATGTGTACCAAGGAAAATCTGTGCAACATAATTTTACATTGATTTGCTAAACTTGGTCATTTTCGATTTTGCAGCATTGTACTTGTCTCACCCAAAGGGTCTGCACACAGCAATTTGAGATTGTTAAGTATAAATGCAGCAGCCACCAGCTAACGTACTGTAGTGGTCAGGTGTACTTGGAGTGCAAAGCGTAAGATTGCCCACCTGAACCCTGGACCTAGCCCTTTCTTCAGACCACACACCCAAATCTATTGCACATCTAGTCCAAAGTGTATGTGGGTGTATGGGAATGTCAGGATTGTTGGCTTGTTATACTACTGACAAAGCCAGGACATGAAATGTCAGTAATTTTGGTGATTACAAGTAATGAAATCAAGTGTGTAATGATATTAGCACAGTCCTAGCTGTGTATTTGACAAACTTATTATGTTCCACTAGATTCCCCAAAAAATCTTTGCATTCTCTGTGTATATTGCAGATGCGCTAAGATACTATGTGATACGAAAGGACACATGACAAAGATTGTAAACTAGGTCAAGAAATGGAAGCAAAGCAAAGTGTGATATATGTACCTCTGGAAGCTGTTGGGGATGCTGCAACACGTGCCCATCCACTAGCACGATTGGCACCAGGAGCAGCAGTCTTGACATCAGTGTTGGCAGGCTGTGCAGCCCGGGCAGCTGCAGCCTTAGCCTCCTCCTCCCTCAAGATGTCATGCAGGTTGCCTCCAGCTGCACACCCGACACTCGCATCACCTCACTATCAGAAAGGTAAGTGGGTTCTTCTTAATCATGATATTCCTTGGACACATGGTACACTGCCAAGTTGCACACTAACACTCACAATAACTCTGTTCTTATTCAGTGCTGGGGTCCAAGGTGTATAATTTCAGACCAGGTCGCCATCGACTGAAAGCACCAGACAAGCAGTCCTAGATGTCTGAGCCTGGCCAAAATGCAGCAGTTGTGACAAGACATGGCCCACCTGGCACAGGCGGCTTTGCTGCACCCCATGGAGCCTTTGTCTCAGCCTTCTTGGGGCTAGCAGGGGCCTCAGATGGCAAACCCCAGTCAGGCAGCTGCTGCTGCTCCTGCTGCCGCTGCCGCTCCTGCTGCTCAAGCTGCACCCCTGCCAAAGACGGAGGAGCCTGCTCAGGCATTGCCCATGCAGGGGTGGGGGCAGCAGCTGGCTGGGGGGTTGGGCCAGGGGCTGCCTTCTTTGGTGCAGCTGCCTTGCGCTTGGGTGGCGCAGCTACTGGCTCAGGTTCCTGGTGGACAGGCTGCAACACAGCAGGAGGCTGGGGTGGTGCAGCAGGTGACTCTGGAGCCTTGCTGGTGGGCTGTGAGACCTGGAGGGGGCTGGGCGGTGGCTGATGTTGCTGGTGTGGCAAAGCCTGCTGGAGCAGCCTCTGAAAATCTGACAGCGCACCTTGCTGAGGCTGCTGAGGCTGCTGCTGCTGCTCAGGCCTCTTTAGTCCACCAAACAGCTGTGCAGGGCTCTGTGCATGCTGCTGCCCACCCTGAAACAGAACACAAAGACATCATTTCACGCAGAGTAATGCAGGAAGTTGGGTCGTTGCCGCATAAAGGTAACACATCAGTGCATCAGACTGCTAGTGGGTGACATGCAAACATCAGCAACACCATCTGCAGAAGTGCTTGCTTATGCACAAAGTGTTTTTAGGGCAGGTGTGTAAACTGCGTGCACTCATAAAACAAAACAACTCACCCAGAGAGAAGTTTGCTGGTGCTTTTGTTGCTGCTGCTGAGGCTGCTTACCCAGCCCAGCTGCGCCAAGGTTGAGGTGGTCCAGACTTGCTTGTGGGTGGGAAGCAAATGGCTGTGAGAACAGGCCTCTATCCTGGAGAACAGAGTGTGACCGGTCTGCAGCATGATTGGAGACAGAAGTAAGGAAAGCAGGCAATGCATGCTGCTGAGGTGGATCTTGCCGCATGGGTTGGTTGAATGGCCTGCTGGCAAATGGGTCATGAGGCGCTAAGCCAGAGCCAACAGGTCCCAGGATTGGGTTGCTGTTGTCAAAGTGCCCTGAGGCTGCATTGCCAGTCTGAGCCTGGTGACCCCAGGGGGCTGCAGCAGACAGCCCCTGCTGCAGGCCTGTGAACTGAGCAAGTGGGTCTTGCCCTGGGGTTGGCAAGGCTGACTGGGAAGTGCTTGCACCAGAACGGCCCCTGGTCAGCATATGAATGAGGTCCATGCCTACAGGCTCTGCAGCAGGGCGAGCAGGCTCAGGTACCGACGTTCTGTTGGAGCCAGTCTCTAGTTCGTCCAGCCTTGCACTGCTGGCACTGTTGGGACCCATGTATGGAGCGGAGTTTGAGCCTGCTGTGGTGAGTGTGTAAGTTCTGTTGATATCCGCCTGAGAATGTGGCTGCTGCTGTTGCTGCTGATGGCCAGACGCAGCGCTCCTGGAGGGTTGCTGCTCAACAGGAGCCTGCTGTGCAGGTGTGGCTGGCTGAGTGGAAGCTGGCACGCTGTGCTGAGGCTCCTGCCTTGCAAAGCCAGGTGGTGCAGCTGCAGCCCATACCTTGATCTGAGCCGCCAAGGGCTTGAAGTCTGCTTGGGGGTTGCTGGCATGCCTGATAGGTAAGTCAGCGGGAAAGAATCCTCCCTCAAACCAGTCCAGGATGTCTGCCTTGCTGAATGGACCCTGAACCTGCCAGTTGGGATCCCTGTACACCCAGGCATCCTGGACATGCTCACTTGATATGGAAGGTTCAGGGGCAACACTTGCACTGCTGCCTGCTGCTGCTGCTGTCGCAAATGGGGATGCTGTTGGTTGCTGCGAGTCTGCTGCTCCCTGTACAACTGAAGTAGAGGGTGTGGGGCCTGCAGCATTGGACTGCTGCTGATGAGCTGACTGGGGACGTGAATGTACTTCAGCAGAGGCAGTGTTTGCCAACTTCTGAGCAGGTGGCAGCTTGGAATCAGCAGAAGGAGTTTGAGCCTGCTGAGCTGGTGTGTCAGGTGCGGAGAGTCTGTCTCCTTCAGGGAGTTTGTTGTGGTTACCATGCAAAACCTCCATCACTGTTGGCTGACCGCTGACGGCAAACAGTGAGGGATCATCCCTGTTGACTCCTGCTGGCAGTGCTAGAGCGTGCTTGGCCTCAAGCTGGCTGAAAACAGCAACCATCTTGCTGCTTGGATACTTAGCCTTGCTGCCCAGTGAATGAGATGGATCATGCTTGGAGGGCTGCCTGCCTACTGCATATGAGTCATCACCGACTGCAGGTGGGTGTGGATGGTGAGCACCCCATCTGTTGTCAGCACCAGGAGCATGAGCAGGCCCTGTAACATAACAACACACCCTATATCCATGGGCTGCACTTCCTGGATAGCAGCCTCAGGAATGCTTGGTACCACTTTTGACAGTGATCCGCATGCATGGCAGCTGACAGGTGCAATTGCATACAGTATATATTGTTGATGTCACAGCATCTATGATAATGCAAAGCCTGGTAGCAGACAAAGGCCCTGAGATGTGCTACCTGGTATGGATCGTCCACGCCCAATGGCAAAGCCTCTGCCACGGCCAGCTGGCACAGGCTCACCCCTGGGTTCCATAAAGGCATGCCCACCAGGAGGGCCAAAGCTAGGGACATCACGTGGCCCGGCGCCAGGACTGTGACCAAAGCCAGCTGCATAAACAGGATTGATAACGAGCGATTCAGCAACCTCAATGCAGAGTTCAGCTGTCACAGCAAACATCAAGGCAGGAATTGCACTGCACAGCATGTCCTGTCACATCAGAGCTAAAGCCAAGGCAGACTAACGGTTCATCAGCCAACTTGACACAGTGCTCGACAGTGTGGGACTCACCATGTGGAGGACGCCATTTGTCATCATGAGGCATGTGCGGCTCCTTTGGACCCCCTGCAAAAGCACGTCAGATGCTTGAAAGACACACCCACATTGGGCCAGAGGACATCGCAGAGACAAAGCACATCCCAAGTGAACATGCCCCTATGCAACTTGAGCCATGTGCATAAAGCCAGCAATTGCTAAACCACAGTGAGTGTTGGCATCAATGAGCTTGCCTTCAAAGCCTCCCCATTTCTCCCACTTTTCCCTTGCCTCACGTGGCCTAGTCTCAGGAGCAATGGGACCACCCCACCTATCAGGGTGTTGATGACGCTCTGGGCCAGGAGCCCCCCAGCGGGGAGGGGTAGGACCAGGGGGACCCCGTCCTCTGCCTCTGCCAGCATCACCACCCCATCTTTCCACAGGACTTCCAGCTGCAATCATGTCATCCTTTGAGGGTTGCACGTGCTGTAATCCCTGCCATTCAGGTGTACAACAACCAATGCAGAAGATTAGCATTGGGGTGTCAAAGTGATCCTACCACTTTGGCGCTTTTGTACACCAAACAAACCACATGGGTGAAACTGCAACATTGCACAGGCTTAAGATGTACAGCACCATATAGTGTCACAGCCCTGAACACTGCTGTGCACTTACTGCGAAGCCTGGCGTGCACGCTGTGAGCATTGATGTCAGCCAAGCAGTTTTCCATACCTAGTGCTGGAATATCTGCTAGAGGGCGTTGAGGACCATTTTCAGCCCGACGTAAACCATCATGCTCAGCTACACCCCACCTGTAACCACAATCATGCAGTCAGCTTTCCAGACACAGGGGCAATAGCACCTCCCAGGAAGAACTCACCTGGCATCAGGTCGACGAGGTCCAGTTTGTCGCTCGTCTTCTCTCCATCGAGGTCGCACAGCAGCATCTATTGGGGCCCTCAATCCTTGCAGACCTCCACCGCCGCCCGTCCAGCTATCCCCACCTTTGTCATCCTGACCACGCCAGGGTCTATCCTCAGCCTGTCGAGACTTTGCTTGCGGAGCACGGCCTCCCTCCTGCGGTTACACACATGGAAGCAAGTCAACGTGCGTCCGGAACCAAAAAAGAAGGACGGCAACAAATAAGGTTGCACACTTACAAGGCTTCCCAGCAAAGCAGCTCCTTTGCCATCATGAATCCACTGCGGAGCAAGGGTGGGACCAAACAGATCTTCAGGTAGGTCTTCAGCGAGACGAGAGCCACCTGCAGCAGCAGCAAGATTAAGCTTCAAAAGCCATGTATGTCTCAGATCACTAGAGTAGAACGGCAGCCTCACCTGGAGGGGTTGTCATGCTGCAGAAACAGTGTTATACAAACGCAGAGGTCGAGTGAGTGCGAAGGCTGACAGGAAGCTTGTGAGCGTCTGAGGTCTTGGCTTTAGGAAATTTTCCAGCTCTGCACTATTGCGGCAGTTTCAGGCGTGTGTTAGATTCCCACATTGTGACTTTACCACTTTGGCTGATTTCCTGCGAGCATCCCGGCCTTTTCATATGCAACAATACCCACACATGGTCTGAAGGTGTGTCATACAAGATGGAGCTTGGCTGTTGACGCGGGCTGTTCTTTCGGGGTGTTTGCACATAAGAGCTACTGGCACCATGATCAGTCAAGCAGACATACAGTCCTTGAAGGACTATGTCAAAGGTCCCAGCAGCCAAAACCAGGCTGACAGTACGGTTCGGCTGCAAGTTACACATAGCAACTTGAAAGCGCATTTTATGGAGATCAGGCTGGATCTTCATGTGAGCACACACCAACCTGCAGCTCTTTGGCTGGCATATCATGGGATGACATTGACAGTCATATGCAGATGAGCGTGGGATCTGTTAAGCAGAAGCTCATGAGTCATACAGGCAGCAGCCCAGGCAGCATGCAGTTGCAGCTCAAAGACGAAACTGGCAGACTGCTGAGTCATATGTCAGAGGACAGTCGCCTGTTGGGTTTCTACTCTCCTTATGATGGGTGAGCTTTCTGCAATTGGAGGTGCTGCTGACCCGATGTGGATGCTAGTCAGGCCATTTTTGTTCTGGCTCAGCAGGTAGCTGAATGACACAGCCACCTGCTGCAGCTGCAATTGCTTCACAGGTGCAATGTACATGTCATAGACACAGATGCTAGCTCCAAATCTGCAGCAGGCTGGCTTGAAGACACCAGCAAGGTCCAGAAGTACGTCATGTCTGATGAAGACTATGCAAAGAGGGAGAACACATACAAGCAGTATAAGCTGATGAAGCAGAAGGTTGGGACTTACTAAAAGCTTGTCAAAGGTGTATGTGGTCTTTTGGATTGCCGTTTACTCATGTAGTGGATGGAATGCAGGAGGACCCAGAATGGACAGCAGAGAAGGAGTTGTGCATGCGCAAGGGCATCCCATACCAAGCACCAAAGCAGAGTGCCAAGGTACTAGGGCTGCGCCAACCGACCGGGCCTGTACATGTTGTTCAGCATATGCTGTGCTGGACACCCTATGTGCATGTGATGTGGGTTTGCACTGCAGATAGAGGACGATGATTACATGTCGTCAGAAGCAGCGTCACTGAAGCCTGGCAGCAGGTGTGAGGTCAACCCTGGCGGCAAAAGAGGGCTCATACGGTGAGCACTCAGCGTGGAGCTGAATGGCCCATGAGTTGGGCTAAGACAACTCACATTGCCGTTGATGTACAGGCATGTTGGCAGATGTCAGAATCTGCCAAAGGGATACTGGGTAGGGGTTCAGTATGATGAGCCCGTGGGCAAGAACAATGGGACAGTCAAGGGTGTTCAGTATTTTGACTGCTTGCATGGATATGGCGCTTTTGTGCGGCCAGACATGGTCACGGCTGGTGACTTTCCACCAGTGGATGATTTGTTTTCTGATGAAGATGAAATCTAAATGATGGGACTTACGCAGCAGATGAGATCACATCTCACCGACCGGGGTCAGACGCTGCTTGTGTTGTGCATGGCAGCATGTGAATGCAAGCCAGTACAAGGGTCTGACTGGACAAATGAATCCAAAATCCTGCAAATGTGTGCCTTGCAATCGCACACTATGTAGCAGGATTGGTCAAGCGTGGTGGTTCAGCTGCAGGGCAGAACCTGCCAAGCACACAATTTGCATCAGCAACCCCATGCAAACAATAAGACCGATTCGGAACAGTCTGTTGACGAGCTCAGAAGTGCGCAGCTTTGATACTTGCATGCTGCAGTTTACTCGTATAAGATCGACCTGTGCAGGAGCCATAAGGCCGCTCTCAACACAAACCTAGGCATGAAACGGCAAAACTGACATGTCGTTTACATGGTATATGTAAATTGGAGATAAGCGTTGCTGGTAGCTGCGTGTAAGAGCTACTGTTACAAGATCAGCATGTTCAGGGACAGTTGCAGCAGCCTACACAATCAAGCGAGTCAAACAATGCCAGGTGGCTTAAGCATTGCAAACCATCAGTCTGTGCTGCGTTCAGTATCATCTAACCATGCAGGGCAGTGCTAAACCACTTAAGCTGCATATCAGTAACCATGCCCTCATCTATCTAGCAATGCAATTAAATGCTTTCGCAATGACTTAAGCATTGAGCTGCCTTCAGTAGCATCAATGCTTGCCATAAGTCAGTGCAGTATGAAATAGAATACTCGATAGAAGAAAGAATGCTCTCGAAGGCTTCTGGCTATCTTTTTGTCCTTGACCTGGATGTGCTGAGGAGTATACTGAGGGATGGTCTTTAGAAGCTCCCAGGATGAGATAGTCGAACTCTTGCACAGGCTTGCAAAGCGGGCTCGCGACTGCTGCAAGCTCTCTCCACCCACAACAGGGGATGTGAAGAAAGTGACCACCAGGCTGCCAAAGCTGACACAGGACGACAAAAACAGCTCCCAACAAATAGCAAACCATAAAGCATAGCCAAGGCCAGATCTGAGAATGCCCCAAGCACCTGTGCCTAGGGAAACATCTATGTGCACTTCCCTGAGTCAGCAGTTGTGCATTGCAGGAAGGATATAGTTGCACTACCAATTTACCAACTAGTTTTCGAATGCTGGCAAGGCCTGTTTGCGCAAGCTTTAAGCTGATGGCACTCTGCACAGCTGTAAACAGCATATGCGCAAAGGACAGCATCTGTATCTGTGACACAGACTACAGGCAATGGCAATTGATTGTGAGCTTACCCACAACTGCTTCCTTCAAGGACTCGTCACACGAAGGTGCTTCACAGGCTGTTTGTGACACAACATGCCGCCACAGAGACTTCTCCTCATCCACAGATGCCTCACTCTCTGCATCTGAGACAGCCTGACCATTGACACCACCATTTGCATGACCATTGACACGACCATTTGCATGACCATGTGCATGACCATTGGTGTGACCACTCATCTGATCAGGTTGCACAAGATCAGCCAGCTGCTCCTCTGTGAGCTTGTCATTATCCTTCAGCCAGCTCAAGGTGTCTGTGAAGCCCAAGGCAAATAGCATGTCCAGCTTGTCTGGCGTTGGAGGGTATGCTGCCCACCTGTCACCACAAGCAAGCCGATCTTAGCTGAAAGTACGTTTTGGCTGAAAGTGTGTTTCAAAAAAGAAGCAAAGGAGTTTTTTATTTTTGGTCTAACAATGCCTCATCTTACAAAATTTTATTGGTTTCAGGTAGTCATACCCATTTCCTCAACATGGGATATGGCAGGTGATGCAGCACATTTAGCTGGCAAAGCTTGGATGCAAGCAAATGGTAGAGTTGCAACACTCTGCAACTTCAGTGACAGTCCTTTGGAAGCATCGACTCAGAGGATGCTGTCAAACATCATGCAGCTCAAAGCCCATATCTGTAGCAGACAAGCTTGCAGCATACCATGGAGGAATCCATTTGCTGGGTTTGATATCAGCTCTAGACATATAGAAGGGGCAAACGCTGATGGCATCCTCATTGTGCATGGTCAAAAAGTTGCCGCCAACAAGCATTGCCTAAACACAAGCACACCATGCCTTGATGAGGGATTCAAACATGCATGCTTTCAGAGCTCTTAAGACCTATGCACAGGCTGCTTGAGACGGACCATGTCATCGCCATAGCATTGCTGACCTTTGATATCAGGGGAAAATGTTCTAGACACACAGCTGGCAAGACGGCTGCTGTGAACACAAGAGGCCTCATGAACGCAACATGCATTGCACGCATGATCTCCCTTCCTAATCCCGCTGTGTCACATGTGAACAACTGTGACTGTGCATCACCCAGTTGCTGATCAATTGTGGTACTGAAAGACCTCTCTGCATTTTATACAGGTGGACTGCCCACCTTCAGGATCTGAAAGTCTGAAAATGCACCATCCATTGCATAGCCATGTGCCGGCAAATGCAAAGGTGGTGGGACAATACAAGCTGAAGCAAGAACGGCATCTCTGACTTCTTCATTGCACCCAAAAGACTTGACGCGCACATTGCGGAACCAAGGTAAAGTAGTCACTGAAACTTCAAGGTTTCCTGTCAAGTGTGGGCCTGCAGGACGTGCACCACATTAGTCAGGAAGCTCGTTGCAAGTAATCTGCAATTGTGATAGCTGTGTATGACTAGAATCAGTACGTGCAATTGTAGTGCAGACGGCTGTACCATATCAGTAGAAGGACTGCTGGAGCAGAGGCTTACCTGCATTTGCTGGGGTGAAGTTTGCTATGGCACCTGCCACATACTCCCGGATTTTTGTGGCGTTTACCCATCCAGAGCGTGCTCTCACGGCGCACTCCTTGATGTATTCAATTGTCTCCTCAATGGGGGCATCAAGAAACAGGTATGTGCCTGTCATGGCAACAACTGTGGGCTAAAAGTTTCAAGCCACTGCGCAGACAGGCAGCAACAAGGACACACCTGCGCATGCTCCTCCTGAAGAACCAACAACGTACACATCCCTGCAAGCCATCGAGACAGCAATTGGGTCTGTAAGCTCGCTGGTCGAGGCAGCAGACACTGATGACACTAGAACACTCACTTGTTCAGTCCGTGTTGCTTCAGACATTTGATGACACCAAAGAAGTACACGAACAACCAGCCTGAGGAGCTAAAGGTCCAGGCTTGACGACCTTGGCGGTTGCAAGGAGCTGTGTCAACCCGCGCTTTCCTTTTAGCTCCAGATAAGGAGAGGCTAGGAAGTCCACGCATATGGAGCCTTTACAGAATTCAAGGACGTCAGTCGCTGTGTGACGGTTGGTACATCCATTCAGTGCGATGGAAGATCGCTGGTGTTCTGCGCACAGTGAGACATATCGATGCCGGTAAAACCGAAGTCTAGAGCGAAGTTGCCGGGACTTACGGTGCGTCGGTATTTGATGGTCTATGTTACGCTAATATGCGAGCCAGGTGTAGGTATCGAGCATTCAATTTCCTGCACACACAGCGAAGAAATTGCCACGCATCTCTCCGATTCATCTGTGAGGTGACTAGTGTGAGCATGGCTTCAGTCAGTGATTTGAGAAGCATCTGCAAAGTGTAGGTTTTGTGCATGTCTGGTGTTTGTACTGGCCTGGTTTTCGTTTGGCTGGCAAAGCAATATGACTGGAGCAACATGCAGGTGTCAACAGCAATGGTCGAAGTACACCTGTCCCCGTTGTAATCTACAGTACTGCTCATTGGAGTGTTATAGGAAGCACGGCCAGCAATGTACAGAGACCTTCTATAGGTTTGACTTCGTTTGGGTGTCATCTGCCGACAGCAGGTTAATTCAACAGGATGGACAGCACAAGAAGGTGTGTCTGCGCCTTCAGGGACAATGTTACAGCGCTTTTGGAGAGCGCACAGACATCTGATAGTGAGCGGCAGCGCATCCTGTCAATTTTGCAAAGATCTCAGCAGGATGACGCCTCAGACCATGCTGCACATCAAAGTTCAAATGCAGACTCTGAACAGGATGATGACAATGAATTGGCAATCTCAGAAGCCCTCCTGCAGAAGCTGTCCCTTTCAGTGCGTTTCCATTTAAAGCAGCAATGTTCACTTCAGCTAAAGCACGCTGTTTACGGCCATCCTTTACTGCGTGTCTACCTCTAGACCACCGGTCATGTATCTTTCGTGCTTTCCTCAACAGTGTGCTGCGCACTCATTCATGAGTTGCATGTCAAGATGCAGAGCATGCTGCGACTAATCTGTCATTCCCTTCCTTCAGAATCCTCACTAAGTTTGCTTTGCACGTGCAGGAAGGCCAAGAAGACCTTGACATCAACGAAGAAGATTTGACAGCTGATGAGTTGCAAGCATTCAAGCGTGCTGTTGCCAGTGGCAGACTGAATAACATGGTACAGATCTGGACGCCCTGGTGGAACCTGCCAGAAGCTGGAACAGTGCAGCTTTCAGCATCTGGCACTCACAGGGTGTCTGTTCAGGATCAAGAAAATGGTACAGCTTCAGGCTCAAATCTGCCAGCATGATCCCCTCTTGATGCTGAAAGTTTGTCTACAAATGCGCTTTGCCTGTCAGGCGCCTTGTTTGAGCTGGTGCAAGTTGTCTGTCACATGAGCTTCTGGAGCTTTTGATATGATGCGTGGTACCATGTTGGTACTGTGTTGTTCCTAGCAGTACGTGTTTGTGCCTTGCGGTTCTGCCCACGTTTGTCACGCTTATGCTGAGCTGAATGCAGTTGTGCAAGTGTTGACATGATGTAGTGTGCTGCAGCAAGACAAGAGCAACACTCATATGACTTGCATTGTCAAGTCCTGTGTCTTGTGCGTCACTGTCCAGCATGTGCTGCTTTGTGGCATGCAGGTGCTGCAGCTACAGCAGTATCTGGTCTCCCTGCTGCACCAAGCCAGCCTCTGCCACTGTTGGCATCCCTCACCAAGGTTCCTCCATCACCCCTGCTGCAGTGGCAGCTGCTGGACATTTTATACGCATACTGTTTTGTGATGCGCCTGTATAATGGAGATTACAGCAGTGACCCTCAGGTATGGTGTCAGCCATCAAATCTGCTGCTGGCAAGTCCTGGACACATACAGTGATGATGTTGCATTGCCTAACCATACAACTGCATGCATGGTGCTTATTGTGTTTCAACAGTTTACATGTCTGTGTCTAAGACATTTGCATGTCACACCAGGCACAGTTCTGACGCATGTGCCATATCCAGCTCAGCAGATTGTCCCGGCAAGCTTTGCTGCAAAACAGGCACTGTCTTTTCAGGAAGCTGCCATGACTGCATTGCAAGTCTCGAATACCTTGGAAGCAGCCTCCAGCTCATCTGCATCAAAGCTGAAGCAGCAGCAAGCCAGTCTGGCTGGGGCACAGGCAGCGCCATTGGCACCACCTGTCTCAGCTTCAGAAGCACTGCTGCAGTGTGCTGAGAGGGTGTGTAGCCCAGCTGTTGCAGGCTTCGTCGGGCACTCTACAGCTATAGGATTGCTGCAGGACGTGGCATCATTAGTGCAGCATGGGAAGTCCGTTGTCATACTGGTGCTGAATGATTTACGCAATTTATTTGCTGCCAGTCAGGATGTACTTGCCAATACCAGAGAGCCTGCAAGCATGGACAGAACTTCTGATGTGCAACACACACAGGGCTGCACATCAGGTCGCAATCGCGTATTTGGCAACAGCAACAAAGACTCTGCTGCAGCTAAGAAGCAGGTCAAACATGTATTACGCAAGCTCCGCTTTCTGCTATCATGGGCAAATGAACTGCCGTCAAGCGTATATAATGAATTGCTGCAGTCTGTTGTCGCGGAGATGGAGCAGCATGCCTCTGTACTGCCTGAGTCTCATAGCTCAGATCAGATTAAATTAGATCCATTTGTTCAGTCAACATTGACAAATCGAGCTGCTCTGTTACAGAAGCCCTTTGTCATTGAAGAGATATGACACTGTGAAAACGATTGTCACATCGCATATGACTACCATATTGTTTGCCATAATTGCAGAGTTTATCATGCACTGTTGGCAACCTTCTATGCAGCACGTTTGATGGCACTTTATACTAGTGGAGATTCAGAACACATTAGTCTGATCCTGTGACCATGCGTTCATTTGCATATTTATACCACAATGACATTGCATGTTAAGAGCTGAGTGAGATCTGAAAAGGCTAGATCAAGTGCCCCTCAGCCAAATGCTTGGATGGTCCATGTCTTGTAGTCACTCATGAATCTTGCAACGAAGGCCTCCAGATGGAAAATTGCCTTTTGACCTTCCTGCATTAAGATTACTCTGTTCTACCAAAGACGCTTTGACAGCAGCAATGCCATCACTGCATACACAATGTGAATATAGCTTGGCATGGTCACACACACTGGGCTGCAGTCATTGAGACACCAAATCCGTTACTGACATCGTGTCAAGGTGAACAATGACAAGACTCTGCACAAAAGCCGACGTACCTCAGATGCAATGCACGTGTGCATGTATGTACCATTGCATAACTTTGCAACATAGTGGCAACTTGCCTGCAAGCGGTGCTCAAAGAAAGCTGCACAGTCTGCAACTTTGTGCTTGAGCTCATCATCTAATTTGCGTACAAGCTCCAGCATGAGCTTCTTAAGGATGAGCTCAGGAGGGATGCAGTTCACCAGCAGCTCATACATCTTGCCTCTGACTGCAAATAGGCGCTTGGGAGTCTGCTCTGCAAGAATGTCATTGGCAATTTCCTGCAGCATTTGAGCACATCAGAACCTGTGTTGGGTGGATCAGGTCTTAGATTACCCAAGGGACTCAGGGACTGAAAGCCACTGGCGCGGCAAGCTCAAGTATTACTGTTACTGCTAATTGAGAAACATCTGGACCATGCTGGATATAGTCACAAAAAACACTTACGCACATTTCAACAGCAGCTGACATGTAAGATTGATTCAGCATGACACCAGCATAGCGATAATAAAGCCCGCTTTCTTCAAGCCAGAAGTGAACCTGGACATACAGCTCCCAGTCTGTCATCTGTACTGCCTGATTGTCTTTGAAGGGATACTGTGACATGTGGCAGGTCTCAAAGCACAGCAGTGCCCGCCGCAGGTTCCTTTCTGAGGTCTGAGCAATGCGCTGACGCAGAGGGTCTGGTAACTGCAAGCCTTCCTTCTGTGCTACATGGGAGAGCATGTCCTCTACTTGGGGGTAGGTGGGCGCCGCCACACGGATGCACAGACACCTGCTCCTCACTGGCTCAATCACCTGCACAGTTCATGTCACTGTCCTCATTGCCACACATTGTAGGTGTCATGAGCTTGGTGCCGACCGCAAAGCTGCTGGGTTGATGAGCCAAGCAGCAATGCGGGGTAAGGCATGCACACTGAGAGAAGCTCCCTTAAATGGGCAGGCAGCCCAGTGATTGTTGCAGACCAACACCTATCAGAGAGCTGCAGTGCAGGACTGGCTGCTGTGTCCCTGCGTCACCTGATCGGCTTGCAAGCATTAGAGTGCAGTGCTGCAGGGGTAGTGGGTAACCTTTGAGACGTTGTTGCAACAGAGAACCAGGCGGCAGCTGGCACTGTACTTCTCCATGGTACGGCGCAAGCTGTGTTGAGCCTGGGCACTGAGCCGGTCTGTCTCATTCAGCACTAACATCTTGAACCCTTTCTGCCCTTTCATATTGATAGGCCGGCTCTTGGCCATGTCCTGCATGTAGGGCCCATCAAGCTCTGCTCAGTGAAAGGCATGGACATATCAACATGTCTTCACGTGTCGCAAGCAGCAATGCTTCTGCAAAGCAGGAAGTCATGCTTTGCTGGACATGCTGGGTGTGAAGCAGTGCTTTGTTGTCTGCACACACATATCCATGCTGGAAATCCACAAGGTGACACATCTGCTGGGTTTTGAACATCCTCAAGATGAAAGACAGCAGGTGCACTTGGCATTGTGGGACGGGCAGAGCCACACACCGTGATCATGCATGTGTGAGAATGCACCACTGTATCTGACCTTGAGGATCTCTTGTACCACATATCGGTCGTTGTTGCCAACATCACCAGGGTTCATTTCGACATGATGATTGCTAGACACCAATGTCAGCTCCACTTCTAGCACACGTGTTGGCAGCTGCACACATGTCGATATGCCTTGATGACAACACAACATCAAAGATGCAGACTAGCAGATGTTCTGCTTGCAGTCACAAAGCACAACACTGGGAAACTTCCACAGAGCGTCACCTGGATCTTCCATGGCCTGGTCTCAACCTTGACCTGCAAAAGCACAGCATGTCAGGACCTGCAGGTATCAGGTGTTGCAGGAATCCTTGAGCTTCACCTTATCTGCTCCAGCTCCATAAACTTCTCGTAAAAATGCTAGAATCAGTGTCTTCTTGCCTGCTCCAGGTGGACCGTAGAACAAGGTGTGAGGGCAGTCGCCCGAAGCAACCTGCAGAGCAGGTGCAGAAGCATCTGCAACTGCATTTTGCCTTGCTTGCATGCGACACTATGACCGTCTGTGGGCTGGCTGCTTGTGTTGCCACGCACGTTGACTCACCAGCTTGCTGAGGTTCTCCCCAATGTCCTTGTGCAATATTAGCTTGTTGAGCTTTTTCGGCCGATACTGCATAGCAAGTTCTCAGACACATAAGTGCAGTGTATAGTGGGTCCAGATACCTGCCCGATCGTGGCACGTCAAATGACCAGATATAGTATATGCACCTGATCAACCCAGAGCATTGTTGGTCGCTTTCAGCGGCGACACCGTCCAAACGTGAGTTTGATATCGGCCAAAAGCTGCTGGAAAGCCGCCACCACGGCACTTCTCGGACAGAGGCTCAGCTGAAGCCTTGGCGCGGATTGATCACTGGTCCGCAGCTGAAAGATATGCAGTCAGAGCAAGGGGTGCAGTGGTCTCAGCGCTATATGTGTAAGACTATGTGGTGACACTGCAGATGCTCAACACTTGCGAGCAGTCGTGTCAAAGTTGAACGTGCCCGCAAATGAAAAGGGTGTCTTCGTTTGGCACAGCATGCAGAGTGAAGTAGAAGAAAGTGTAACACACATTGTAAGCTGCTGAAAACTCTACAAACTCGTTTCTGATAGCAAAGTGAATTCGAAGGCAGGCACATGCTTTCAACTATGGAACAGACTCTGTAGTTTGCTTTTGGTCATGCCAAGATGGTAGTGACATATTCACTACCATCTTGGCATCCACAACATCCAGCAGTGACTTATTTTGAATATTCAGCAGTGCAGGCAGCAAACTGCTAGGCGCAAGACAACTTAGCCTTGCAGCTTTGCTCTAATGTGTTGTTATCAAAGCAGTTTGCTTGAGTCAACATGATATACACAAGCTTTGTGAGCAGTCCAGATACACCTTGTCACAGCTCAGACAGATATGTGAGCATCCTAGTCACACGAATGTGCAGCAAGACACACAGAATTTTCTACTGCCCTGAGCACAAGTTGCAACCCAAGCACAATTTGAGTACCTCGACATGACTGCGTGAGACACACAGTGCATCCAGCTGGGACATAAACTAAGCTGTCCCAGTCTGGTGCTGAAGGCCATGATGCCTGGCAGGAGCATATCTCAGGACAAAATTGAGCATGCAAGCTTTATCAAAGCAGGCAGACACCATTCCAATAGACATCAAAGATGACAGCTGGACGCATGCACCCAGCTAGCAGACAAGTCAACAAGGTTCAACTTAGCTAAAACAATGGCACTTGAGAGCCCCTTTCCCCCAATTTTGTTGCAAGGGTACATAGCACGCTTTCATTTTTACCATTTCCACACGTAAGATCACAGATGGAGTGCTTGCACAGTCTTGAAAGTGGGTATACAGACTGCTTTTCTGCAGCATGCTACCAAGTCGAATCTGATCAGTAACTGTTGTGCATGTTATTAATTTCAAGTTGGAAAGGCTCAAACAAAACTCCACCGGTCATTATGCCAAGCAGCTCCACACAGGCTGTTGAAACTCGAGGGTAAAGCTATCAAAACAGCTTGATCTCAGCCATTGCCTCTTTGCGCATAGGAGAATACCACACAGCGCCTCTTGCGATCCCACTTGTACCTGCCACACATGGTGAATGACATGAGCACCCAGCGCTGTGATGAAGCAACAGGGTTGTGCAGCAAATGTGTGCCGTTGTATCTGCGCTTATCAATGCAGCACTTGCAGGATCAGCTTGGCATTTGGCTGCCTGTGCTTTTGATTCTGGCT